>ENA-OPCY01000337-OPCY01000337.1-human-gut-metagenome-genome-assembly--contig:-NODE-337-length-36628-cov-2.824242_pt1 | contig 36628 bp, 33 predicted proteins | sample MGYA00241568_ERZ501487 | MGnify/ENA primary metagenome ERZ501487 (study PRJEB25962, sample SAMEA2042574) | human gut metagenome | biome: human gut; feature: human-associated habitat; material: faeces... | reverse complement strand
AAGAGGCATTTGTTTTTCATATGAATATAGATTTTGTCTTGCAGGCAAATGTATAAACTATGTTTTTATTGAAAAAATAAAATGCCATAAAAATAGAGTAGGAGGTACTTATTCCAAGCACCTCCCACCTTTATATTCAGAAAATATTCAATTTACTTCATATCTTCAACAGCAGCCTGTGCAATACCGATATAGATTTAATATTCAAATACTTAACTGTATCGTGTAAGCCTACAGTAAGCGAATATTTATCTAATATTGTTTTGATTAATGATTCCCGGCTTAGAGGATATCCTCAATAGCGGCTTGTGCCTTGTCAATTCCTTTCTGATTATTAGACGTTTACCATACAAGTGTAAGCCTGTAGTAAGCAAACTTTCTTGATAACTTATTGACCGGAATTTTTTCACTTAATCAAGTTTGGTCGTAAGTGCTTGAATCTTAATAAGCTACAACTTACATAGTAAGTGTAAGCGGCATTCACTTTACTTTTGCCTCTCCATCAACCCTTTGATGAATAATTAAATTAATAGATATACAACATTTCAGTTTATTCTTTTCTTCTATCTTTCAATAGTTCAATAATCACGTCCTTATCCTTCAGGTTTGAATCAAGTCGTAAAATCTGTGAGTTCAGACTCTCTATCTGTTCCTTCAGAAGCTTGATTGTTTCCCTCAAGTTCTCAGTTTCTTTCTTTTCGCTGGATAACTGCACAGCCAGTTCTGCATCACCTATCAGATTATTTGCATTTCCGTCCAATGCAACGGCTGCAAGGTGTGCCGATATATGATGCTGTCTCGGACAGAAAAGGGAAAAGAAATTGAAGTCCAATGCTTCGCTGACTTTAATAAGCCTGCTCGTTTCCATTGTCTCCCTTTCCAGTATGCGGTTTATGTGCTGCTGCGGTACACCTATTTTGCGCCCAAGCTCAGATTTGCTCAATCCAAGCTCGTTGCGTCTTTTGTCGATAGCCTGACCTACATGCACGTGTTTTATGTCATTATCCATGCGATTCCTTCAATAAATACATCTTAAACAATAAATCATCAAACAAATATTTGGTTATATAAACCATTTTATGTTACTTTGTGGTGTAACCTATTCATTTGGTGAATACAAAGTTAAACATTAAATATTAAACATCCAACAATTATGTCTGAAAACTTAGAAAAAATCCGTCCGGCACTTGTTGCCCTTGAAGTAGGTGAATCCGTTTCATTCCCCATTTCACGTTTGAAAAGCGTCCGTACACAGGCCTCAGAGCTTGGTGCCATCTACAACCGCCAGTTCAAGACCAGGACTGACAGGGAAAACCAAACCATCACGGTCAAACGAACAGTATAGAAACCAAATCAGGTTTATATGAAGATATTACAGTTTCTGGACCATCTTATACCATACGAAACATTCCTGAATGACCTCTCCTCCAGAATTGTCAGGCAATTGAAAGCCGACAAGGATGATCCTGAATTCATCAGCCAGAGGAAGGCATACGAGCTGTTTGGCCGCAGGAATGTAGAACGGTGGAAACGTCAGGGAAAGGTGGTTTCCTATAAAAGACCTGGTAAGGTGGAATATCGCACGGCAGACCTCAGGCTCTTGCAGCGTACCACCCAGGACTATTTTGATGAAAGTCAGTCGAAACAGACTGAAAGACCCGTCAAAAAAGACAAATGATAAACATATTATGGCTAATATTTTAATAGTGGTAAACTATATATGTTTAATTTAGCCGTGATACTCTATGAAATATAAAGAAAGCAATTATAGTAGGTACAGGAATGTGCATCAGTAACCTTTGTTCACCAGCTTATAGTTTTGCCACTTAACGATAAAGCCGGACAGGTCTTTTGTATCGCACATTCATAATGATTTTATAATAATGAAAGAAATCAGACCAGCGTGCGATCCAAACGGTGTCTATTCAGTCAAGCGCACCTGTGCTGAACTCGGTATCAGCAACAAGACACTCAAAAAATACAGAGAAAACGGGTATATCCAACCGCTTAATCCTAATAATGTCAGCCGTCCGAAATACTCCGGCCAGTCAATAATCGATTGTTGGAACTTACTGAGGACGATATGATAAGTGAAACAACCATACGGAAAGTAAGGGAACTTGCCATAGAAGACGTACTCAGTCCTTATGTCAGACTGTCCAGAAAAGGTTCAACCCTGATGGGACTTTGTCCTTTCCATACAGAGAAGACCGGTTCCTTTGCCGTTACCCCAGGCAAGAATCTCTTCCACTGTTTTAGTTGTAACCGTGGCGGTGATTCCATTACGTTTACAATGGAAAAGGAAAACCTTTCCTTCAGTTCTGCTGTGGAATTTATTGCCAGGAACCATAATATTCCGGTAGAATACATCAGTGAAGAGCGCAGTGAGGAACAGATGGCTGAAGCCAGGCACCGGGAATCACTTCTGACAGTTCTCGATACAGTCCAGAGCTTCTTCCTTCAATGCCTCAGAGCAACAGACAAGGAAGAGAGCCTTGATGCCAGGGCATACGCATACAGCCGGTGGCATGAGGAGTTCTGTGCCTTTGCCGGAATAGGCTATGCACCGAAGGACGGTCAGGCCTTTATGGATTTCTGTAAAAGCAAGGCTTTGAACGAAGAACTGCTGTATGAACTCGGCATGTTCAAGCGTGGTGAGGACGGAAACACATATGCCATGTTCCGACAGCGTATCATGATTCCCGTGAGAAACAGATGGGGACGCATCATTGCCTATACTGCCAGATACATCGGAGACAACAGGAAAGCTCCCAAGTATATCAATTCGGCAACAAGCATGATTTACTCCAAGGGAGAAACAGTATTCGGTATTGACCGTGCCGCCAGACTGCGTGATGCCGACTATTATATCATTGTGGAAGGTGCTCCTGATGTCCTGAGAATGCAGTCGATTGGATACGACAATACAGTAGCGTCACTTGGAACAGCCTGGAGTGACAGCCAGTTCGAGCAGCTGAAGAAGTATGTATCCTCACTCTGTTTCATTCCAGATTCGGATATTGCGGAAGGCAAGCCATACGGACCGGGATTTGAGGCGGTGATGACCAACGGGGCAGCAGCCATAAGAAAAGGATTCCATGTAACAGTCAGGGAACTTCCTTTTGCAGAAATACCGTCCGAGACAGAAGGAGAAGTACAATATGCCAAGAATGATGCCGACAGCTATATCCGCAGCAGGGAAGATTATACTTCACTTCCGGAAAAGCATTTTATCATCTGGTTGGCACAGAAACGTTTTCTGGTAGCCGGTTCCATGGTAGAGGAAAGAAAGTGTGTTGCGGAAATAGCAGACCTGTTGCGCTATATAAAAGACCAGCTTGTGTATGACCAGTGCATAGAACAACTCTCCAGACTGCACGGCAAGGTAAAGCTGTGGCGTGATGCCGTTACCCAGGCACGTGGGGAAGCCAGGAGAAGGAACGACAAACCTGCGGCCATGAACGAGATGCAGCGTGAAGCTGAACTGCTGCGCCAGTTCGGTCTGTTCGTCAGGGAAAACTGTTACTACTCCATCGGTGAAGATGATGATGAACCGTCAAGAATCTCCAACTTCATAATGGAACCACTGTTCCATATCGAGGATGAGATAAACGGAACCAGAATCTTCCGTATGAGGAATATGTACAATGTATGCAGGGTCATAGAACTGAAGGAGTCTGAATTATGCTCGCTGAGCAACTTCCAACAGAAGGTTGGCTCACTGGGCAATTATGTATGGCTGGCCAAGATAGACAAACTCAACCGTGTAAAGGAATACCTGTACTCAAAGACCGATACGGCAGAACGTATCAGAAAACTCGGCTGGAATGCAGCTGAAGGATTCTTTGCTTTTGGAAACGGAATATTTTTTGCAGGCACATTCAATGCTGTTGACGAATTGGGTATAGTCCGTGGTATCAACGGCAAGGCCTTCTATATACCGGCCACTTCAAAAATCTATCTCAACAATCCGGAGATATTCCAGTTTGAAAGACTTATGGTGCATGAGAACCGTAACGGAATAAAACTGTATGATTACGTAAAAAGACTTATGGAAGTGTTCGGTGAGAATGCAAGTGTAGCCTTCTGTTACCTTCTTGCCACCCTCTTCCGTGACATCATATTCAGACGTACCCGCCACTTTCCCATCCTGAACCTTTTCGGTGAGAAAGGAACCGGTAAGACAACCCTGGCCACTTCCCTCCAGTCCTTTTTCCTGCACGGAGTAGATCCGCCCAACCTTGGAGTAACCTCTGTACCGGCCATGAATGACCGTGTGTCACAGGCAGTCAATACTCTTGCCGTGCTTGATGAATACAAGAACGACCTCGACATACGCAAGATAGCCTATCTGAAAGGACTCTGGGGCGGTGGCGGCCAGACCAAGAAGAATACGAATACAGACGGGATGGCAGCACAGACCATTGTCACAACAGGTGTAGCCCTTTGCGGCCAGGACAAGCCGACACAGGATATGGCACTCTATACCCGTGTCATCTTCCTTGCCTTTTCAAAGACCTCATTCAACCAGAACGAGAAAAGAGCCTATGAAGACCTTGTATCAGTCTGCAACATGGGACTTACCCACCTCACCCTGGAGATACTGGGACACCGGGAACTGTTTGAGAAGAACTTTCCGGAAATATATTCCATTACCAAGCGTGAGCTGGCTGCAAAACTGGAGAATGAAACCATCCATGACCGTATATTCGGAAACTGGGTTATTCCACTGGCCACCTTCAGAACACTGGAGACAGTCATTGACGTGCCTTTCAGTTATGCGGAGCTTTTTGAAACAGCAGTCAAAGGAATACGCAATCAGAATGAACTGGCTCAGGAAAGTTCAGAGATAGCGGACTTCTGGAGTATGCTTCAGGGATTCCAGACTTCAGGGAAATGTATTGAGAAGGCACATTACCGTATAAGGTATATGAAATCCTTCCGTCCGTTGTCTGTCAAGGAAGATATAGAATTTAAGGAAGCACGTCCTATTCTCTATCTGAACACAGCAGCCGTAGCATCACTGTTCAACAGCCGGAATGCAGGTTCCACCTCCAACCGCTCGAACTGGTCCACTATCATGTCGTACCTGAAATCCCATACTTCATACCTTGGACTGAAACAGGACAGATTCACCATACTTCTGCCTAGCGGACTTCCTGACTATACCATTGACATTGTAAATGGTGAACAGGTAAAGAAGGTAAAGGTAAACCGACCGAAGGCACTGTGCTTTGATTATCTGCAGTTGAAGGAAACTTTTGGGCTGGATCTTGAAACTGAAGTGGTGGCTGAAGTACAGGACATGCAGGAAGAAGTGATAACAGAAATGCAACACACTTTCAAACAGAATGAATTTGATTTTACATAAATGATTAATCTGAACTCTGATGATGAAAGAAGTAAAGGGTTTAATACAAATCAAAAATATAATTGTAGTATTAAAAGACTTCTCCTAGTTTTTTTGGTGAAATCACCAAGTTCTTAGATAAAAAAGCATAAATATTTAGCAATTTTTAATGATAGAGTTGACTATTTGACGGGAACAAAGTATTTTTGTACATCAATAATTTTATAACCATATTACGATGGCAAATGCAGACCAAATATTATCTCTGATACGCAATCATTTAAACAATGATGATGCACAATTCAGAAAGGTTGCCTTACAGATTTCAGCTGTAGAGGCAAAGAATGGTCATGCTGTATTGGCGAGAACTATCCAGGAATTGTTAAGCCAGAAAAAGACCTCTTTTAGCAATTTAAAAATTATTCCACGCAATAAGGATGTTGACGATTTGTTGCTTCAGACTGAAACATATGACAGTTTGAATGATCTGGTTACAGATAAGTCTGTAAAGGAGAAGCTGGAAAGGGTAATAAAGGAATATACAAGAAGAGAAGAACTTCAGAAATATGGCCTTGCAAATCGCCGTAAGCTGTTACTCTATGGTATGTCTGGTACAGGTAAGACTATGACATCAGGGGTATTGGCAAAGGAACTTAATCTTCCTTTCTTTATTGTAAGAACAGAAAAGATTATCACTAAATTCATGGGTGAAACAGGTCAGAAACTTAGCCGTATCTTTGATTTTATAGATGAAGTTCCTGCCGTTTATCTCTTTGATGAGTTTGACGCTATAGGTGCACAACGTGGAATGGAAAATGAGGTCGGTGAACAACGCAGAATACTTAATACATTCCTGCAGTTGTTGGAGCGTGATTCTTCTGATAGTTTTATTGTTGCAGCTACAAATGCAATAGAGTCCATTGACAAGGCAATGTTCCGGCGTTTTGATGATGTCATTGAATACAGAATGCCGGATGCACAACAGCGCTTGTTGTTGTTGCGTGAATATTTATATACAGCAAAAAATCTGGATTTCTCTCAGGCTGAACCTTTATTTATTGGAATGAGCCATGCAGAGATAAAAATGGTATGCTCCGACATATTCAAAGAATCACTGTTAAATGATTTGCCTATAGATATGGAAATGGTGAAAATGATTGTTGACAAACGAAATCAACTGTGCCGTGAAATAGGTTGAATATGTAGGTAATATGCAAAAGAAACATTTTTTCTTAGGAAATAAGATAGCAGAAGATCGTTCTTTTACACCAAGAACCAGGTCTGTACAACCGCCAACCATGCCTGAAAGAAACAGACAGGAACATGCGGCTTATATAAAAGAAATTTATAATACAGCTATTGATAAGGCAATAGAAACTTTGTCACAACGGTCAGAAAGGGGATTACCTGTTGCAAATGGTGTTTATATGAACTTTGATATGGTTTCAGGTTTTGTTCCTCAGGCATTGGCAAAAAGAAGTGGAGCATCCATTCTAAAAATTTCAGAAGATAAAGGTGAAGGAAATGTTGATGTAACCATATATATCAAAAAAGAAAAAAAAGATTGGTTGGATAAGAAGGCTAATGAGTATGCAAATGAAGAAATTTGCACAATAAATGGAAACCCTAAGAATGCAACTCTTATTGAGCCCATCAATTCTATTGAACAAGCTGATATTCATAGTCTTTATACTTCTGCAGAAGATTTTGATATGCTACCAGATAATCATCCGCAGACATTTGAAATATGGGTAACCAAAGGTGATGATTATAATGTAGAGGAGCTTACTAAAACTTTAGACAGTCTTGGCCTTATATCGGCTGGTAAAAATATCCTGGACTTTGATGGAGTTGCTGTTCTGCTAATCAAAGCAACAAAACAACAATTATGTGAGTTACCCTTATCTGTTGGTTATATAGAGGGAATACGTCCTTATAAACAGCCTTCAATACTTGTAAAATCCCATAATGAAAGCAGGGAGTGGAGTGAACTTATTAAAGATGAAATTGAGATTTCAATAAACAGTGACAGTGTAAGGGTCGGCTTGTTGGATTCGGGTGTAAACAATGCTCATGAATTGATAGTTCCATTCTTATCGGATGATATGATGAAAAGTGCAATAGGTGTTTCTGACACTATTGATCACAGCTTCCATGGAACGGACATGGCTGGCCTTATCCTATATGGTGATATGACAGATTTAATTTATGAGCATAAGAAATCTGTTGCAATTGAAAACAACTTGGCATCCGTGAAAATATATGAATCCGGATATGAAACTGATTCTGATTTTTATGGTGCTGTTATAGAGGATGCTATACAGCAAGCTCATGAAATGGGAGCATCTATACAATGTATGGCTGTTACAGATGACATTTCTTATGACTGCAAATCCACGTCAAGTTCTGCTGCTCTAGATGAAAGTATATACAATGGAGGGAATTGTGATCGTCTGGTGGTCGTTTCTGCGGGAAACATTGAGACTACAGAAATAGACGCTTCAGATTATATAGAATCATGTAAAGCTAATGCTATTAAAAGTCCGGCACAGGCATGGAATGCACTGACTGTAGGAGCTTATACAGAGAAGACTGTTGTAACTGATGATAGATATAAGCCTCTGGCTGCGCCTGGAGGAATTTCTCCGATGTCAAGAACCTCCTGGAGTTGGAGAAATGGTCTTAACAAGCCTGAGATTGTAATGGAAGGCGGTAATGTAGCTAATCATCCTGTACTGCAGACAACAACAACTCCTAATCTGAGCCTGATTTCGACCAGTGCAGACTTGGCAGAATCATTGGAGCCATTTTATGCAACCAGTGCAGCCACAGCATTGGCTGCACGTATGGCAGCAAAAATCAAGACAGTGAATCCTGACCTTTCTTTGTTGTCTGTACGTGGTATGATGGTACATTCTGCGAGATGGACTGAAGAAATGAAGCGTATAGGAAGTATCAATGATATCATGTCAATATGTGGTTATGGCATTCCAGATGAAGAAATTGCTTTATTTAGCAATGAAAGATATGCTACATATATCTTTGAAAATGAATTGATACCATATGTACGTAAAGATGGTTCAAATACATATAATCAACTGCATTTTTATGATCTCCCATGGCCTGTTGAATTACTTGAGCAGATGGGAGCAGAAAAAGTAAAGATAAGAATTACACTTTCCTATTATGTAAAGCCTTCTCCTGGTTATGCCGGTAGAAGAAATAAATATCGTTATCCTTCAGCAACTTTGCATTTTGACTTGAAGAGTCCACATGAAAATGTTGAAGAATTTTTATGTAGAAGGAATAAGAATGAAGGAGATAAAACAACAGATAATGATACTCAAAGATGGACAATCAAGCAAAATCGCCGTGAACAAGGTACTGTTCAGTCGGACTGGTTTGAGTGTACAGCAGCTGAATTAGCAGGTTGTGGTCATATAGTTGTTTATCCAGGACCAGGTTGGTGGAAAGAGAGAAAACTGGCTAATGTTGATAATGTTATAAAGTATTCTCTAATAATATCTATAGAAACAAGTGAAACAGAAATATATAATGCTGTAGAGACTGAAATCAACAACAAGATAGGTATACCAATAATGCAGGAAGTATAAACCTATCATTTTAAGTTTAAATCATTGTTTTAAATATAATAGTTGCGGTTTGGATTACTCCAACCCGCTTTTGTTTAAAAAAGGAGTGGTTAGCTACCTGCAATGCCATCACTAACCATGAAGCTCCAAGCTTTAATCTTAGTTACTTTTTCCTTATCTATTCAATGGCATTAGCCAATTGTGCAGAATCAATGGAAAAGGCTAAAAGGGATTGGTACTACGAGTACAATGGGATAAAAGCTGAAATATCATGAATAACAGTCATGACCTTGCCTTTATCAACTCCCTTTCGGGATATCCATTGAATTATTAACTCTGTACTATCTTTTGCCAATGACATACTGCTTGCTACAGGGATTCCAAGAATCCCTAGTACATCTAATCCTACAGATAAAAAATTACTAATAACCTATCCTTTCGGACTTTTAATTGCGGCATGAACCTTCACTAAAGGTTCTACTGCCTAAAAAAGTAAATTTCTCATAACTTTCTTAGAAAAAAATTTATAGTTTTTTTTAGTAGAGACTATGCTCCATAGTGACAAATGATGGTATCGAACCATAAACTTATGAGTTTTACCTGGACACTTGCCATAGTTTTACTTAAAAGATTGCAAAAATAGCGATTAATCTTAATATTGAATATTATTATTACCATATTTTTAAATTAAATACTTGTTCCCGATATGTCCAATTTCCTGAAACAGTTTAATGCTTGGATTTTCCGAATCGGTAACTTTAACTTTCTAATTGAAATATAGGATTTCTCCATAGGTTCGTCAAGTTACAAGAAGCATGTAATGTAATCAAATGACGTAAAAGCCCCTATATCTTCTATCTTTTAATGTTGGAAATGTTGATTTATATAAGTTCTTTGCTTAAATAATCAGGATTGTACTATTTATACCTTCATTGTTATAGTTGTATTTTTGATAAAAAGATGCGCAGATTCCGGTTGTGTTTCATCCGTATTGGATTAAACTTTTTAGAAGCTTTATACGTTTAAATTTCTGATTATCAGAATATTTTCTATATTAGTATAGTGACAATGATTATAAATAAAGGTATAACAAATAAATCCTATGATTATGGCAAGAACATTTACTATTACCAGTTATGGTAAGACTAAGGAATATCCAGAGAGTCAGCGTAAGAAAATGATTAAGGAGTTTGAGACAGCTATGCTTTGCTGTGATGGCAGTGAAGCTGAACGCTACAGGAATATATATTGTGACCTGGTACCGGTGAGAAGGAGTGTATGGACACAGAACGTCCATTGAATCCTGAGCTTGAAGCAATGATTGAGCGAATGTTTATTACTCAAAAGTAATATTCTACAATTGCAGATTTTTATGTTGCATACCTGTTTCTGATACGCCCAATCTTCTGAAGTAATTTCATTCTCAACTTTTCCGGATAAGCAATCTCCACCTTGTCACCAAGAGCAAGTATTTCATCAACCAGTTCATCTGTCACGAGAAGTGTGTAATCAAATGAAGTGAAACTCCCCATATCATTCCTTTCCACCTGCGAATGGTGGAAAGGATGCTTTCTCAGATAATCAGCAAATGGACCATAAGCCCGTAGTGTAACCTCTTCCGGCTGCTGTCCGGTTGGTGCCACAACACCAATAGAGTCTGAAAGACGTCTGGCAAGGGAAAATCTGTAATCAGTATCAAATCTCTTACCGCTAAGGTAGATTTTTGTCAGTGCATCAAGAGGAATGGCACAGAACTCTGATCCATTTCTGTACCCGAGCAGATACCAGCGGTTGTGGAAGAGCTTCAAACCTTCCGGTCGGAAACGGCCTTCCACTTCATAACCCTTGTCATTCGTGTAGAATATGTACAGTTCATGTCCATCGCTGATACACTCCGATATATCCGGCAGGTATTCAATGCCATTTGACATATCAGGCAGTACAACACGATGGAACAGACACGGACTGCTTTTCAAAGCCACATCAATGATACGGCTGTTGAACAGCCAGTTCCGGCAGCTGTCACCGAGTATTTCATCCAGATTCTGGATATAATATGTATAGTCCTTTCTGTTGCACGCAATAACTATATCAAAATTCTCCTCAATCATTTTTCGGTGATGATGGAATGTGCGCAGACTCAGCGGCTTTCCATTGTACAGGAAATGGTGCTTCCAAATATCACAAAGCCTTTCAAAAGTAACCTTTCTTTCCTGATAGACCGTATGCAGCAGCCAAATGTAGCGGTTGTAGATATTATTCATAAAATCACCTCTTGTAACTTGTTTAACTATCTAAATATAAGCATTATAAATGAGATATGCAAGAAATTTGCATATCTGTTTTGTACAATATTTTCAGTATAATCCGGGCAGGTTTTTAGTACAGATTGATTATATCCATACATCTTTTCCTTGCCTCCCTGCAGGTATAGAATGTTCCTCCATAAGGCTTGCCGTCATAATAGGCAATCACGCCACATGAATGCTCCAGCATGAAGTCATTGCGTCTTAGAAGACATCCTTTGAAATAGTGTTCACTCAATACAATAACTCGGTCGGCCCTGGAAATTATATTCTGATAACGTTCATTTTCCATGGAAGGCCACCGGTAACTCTGTCTTCTGAAAGGAACAACGGCAATGAGCAGTATATTTGGATACCTTCCCTTCAGTGACAATACAGTTTCAGCTGCCATCAGGTCGAATCCCATGGCCATGCCTGAGAAGAAGCAGGTTATACCCGATTTGCAGGCGACGGACACGGCTTCAACAAGCCGTGCCCTTATTTCATTCTGCCTTTCTATGGGAATAGTTCTGTGTCCCGTGAAAGCCAGTGACTTTGATTTTTCTGATAATATTCCGTTCATAGTTCTATACTTTATAATGGGTTCTTGCAAGGAAGATGCCTTCAATGACATTCGCTCCGAAACTCTCCAACTGATTCGCATATATACCGAAACTGATTCCGCGTGTTATTACATCATCGAAGATTATGACTGCCTTACCTCTGAACCACTCTTCATCAAACTCGATGATGCTCACCTTTCTGATTTCCTTTTCAGCCTTACGGTTTTCATGAATAGCAAGTCTTTCTCCGCATACCCTTACATGGTCATATCCGTTTATAGCTCCTGTGAGTTCACATACCCTTCTGCAGAAGTCCATGTACCGGATTTCATTCTTTCTTACCGATGATGCCGGAACCGGAATGAATACCAACTGTGAGCATCTGCTGCCGTGTTCCTCAATCATTCTTGCTGCCGTCATCTGTGCTACCGCTTCATGAGACCTTCCGTCCTTGAAGTCATAAACCAACTGTCTGTCGGCGATTTCCTTCTCGCCCACATTCTGAATACGTTTGGGAAAATACTTGTAGAACCATGTCTGCGGCTTTTCCAACTGCTTTCTGATGCTTTCGTCCATCTGTACCATACGCTCTGATTTTTTCCCTTCTGTCAGCAAGTTTTTCAGCTTGCCCGAAGGATATTTTTTGCAGTTCTCAGAAGCGCAGGCATTCAATAAGGCAAACTTCAAGGAAAGCTGAAAATACGCTCAACCCCGTTTGAGGAAGATTTTCAGCCCTGTGTTTGACGTTTGCAATGCCGGAGATACCTTTGCAAAAAAATATCTGAAGAGGCATGCTGAACAAACCTGTGGCTGTAATGGTACATTAGGATAACCATGTATCCCTTTCGCATCAGATGTTTTCAGATAATAAAATGCACACGTTTCAAGGGTGACAGTGTTGACAGAGAGTATCTGTCAGTGTATCAGATACTTCACATAGAAATCATGCGTTGACAAACGTTGACAAGTGTAGCCACAATTTTCAGTCCGCTAAAAATCCATAGCCAAACGTTGACACACTATAATACTCTATTCTTTATAAGAAAAATCAGAAAGAATATAATATATTGTATTACAGTATTTTCCAAGACTGATTTTATGCCGGATTTTCATTGGATTTGCTGTCAACGCTGTCAACCATCAAATATATGCCTTCCTGATTTTCATAAAAAAGATTCGCTATCAACCGCCAAACCTACTGTATTGAATATGACAGGTAACACATAATCCATACAAATCCCACAATCTCCGAAATAATCCCATATTTGACGTATTGACAACTAATAATCAACTGTTTACCTTTACGGCATCCAATAAACGAAAAGATTAACCAGCATGAGATATAATGAAAGTCGTTCCGGGAAAGACATATTCAGTAAAGGAGGCAGCACGCTATCTGGGTGTTCACCGCTGCACCATCTATGCCTATATCCGTTATTTGGAAAAGCCGCTGGCTTTCCTGAAGATACCTGATAAGGCAAAAAGGGTGTTCAGAGGAACTGACCTGATAGCCTACAAGGAAACCGGCCTGCCCAAACGTGGCCGCAAGCGTAAGAAACACCGTTAGTTCAGTCTGTCCCATGGAATGGTATCCAGGACATTATATTTGGCATTCATAGCAGCAAGTTCAAGAGCCAGCAGCCTTGCCCTTAGCTTGACATCCTCCATGTCAGCCACGGCCTGAAGGAACTCCGACGGCTCCATTGCTCCTGACTGAATCATCCATTCCTTTGCACATTGTTCAGGAACAGCGGCACTGACGAAAGAGAATATTTCTTTAGCTATGCAGCCGGCTGTACCGTTACCGGCTTCAATGGTAAAACAGAACGGCACACCGCTCGAAGTCTTCCGTTTGAAATTGAGAAACCGGATTCCATCCATGTTTTCCATAGAAACGCTCCACCCATGCCGGGCAGAGATATTAAAAATATTACGACAATTTTCCATTTACCATACAATTATAGTTTTGTTTTCATTTACCTGCTATAATAAGCAGCCGGTCTTGTCCGTGACGGATAGGACCGGCCACTTCTGTTTTCATACAGCCTATTCAAACCTTGCAAGAAATTCCTGAAGCCTGCTGTCCTGAATCTGTTTCAGCGGAACCGGTTGAAAGTTCTGCTGCTGTCTTACCTGAAGCTTGCCAAACCCCTGAGCACTCAGGTCAAGCTCCACATCCGAAAGCTCATTGAGGGAAATATACCCGTATTCATCCTCCATGAGTCCGACTACGATACCGAATAGAATCACATCGTCATCCTCCCTGTTTCCTTCAAGGATAAACCACCTTACAGAACCAAGGGCAAAAACCGCACGGCAAACAGCCTCTTTTCCCTTGCCGTCTTGGGAGTAGAGCGGATAACCCTCCAGAGCTTCCGCCAGTTGTGTCGTCATCAATCTGCACATATCAGTAAAAATTTAAAAGATTGTTTGATACTCATTCTTCTTGCTCGCATAACACTTGAATTTTGAAGTTCCAGTTCTTTTCCCTCCAGTAAAGCTCATTGAGCTTCATGGCCGGGAAAAACCGTTTTATGTGCATTTGTGACTGCGGACCAAAGGGAGAAAAAGACAAGTGTGAAGTCAGAGAATGCAGACGGAATACCCAAATTTTTGAGGTATGAGAAAATTTGCGGAAGGCTGCCGTCAAGTCCTCCGACTGAAAGCGCAAGCGTCACTTGGCGTTTCTCCAGTCCGCAGTACCTTTGCACATAAGAAACGGTTCCGGCTATGATGCTCCAATGATTTCCTGATATTCAGTATTCAAAGATTTCTGAGGAGCATAGTATCCGTTTTCAGACAAACCACCGGTAACCGGTTGCCAATGTCAGAGCCTTTGAAGTGAAGAGCAGCGCAACCTTAAAGGCTCTGTCTTTGGCAACAGTCCTGATTTATCTGCATGATTGTATGAATCTGTCGGTTGAAACTTGCCTGGTATCGGGATACGAAGCAAGTCAGCCGGTAAGTTTTCGTAGCATAAGGCAAGTTGTTCCGGCATCGCATGAAATACGAACAGTCGGAACAGCTTGCCTGTATTTTAAGACGAGTATTCAGGGATATAGGACGTTCCGGCATTGCAAGCTTTAGCCTGCATCATCGGAACGGCCTGCTTGTTTTCGTTTTCAGACATGTTATCGATAATCAGTTGCCAATGTCAGAGTCTTTGAAGTGAAGAGTAGCGCAACCTTAATGGTTCTGTCTTTGGCAACTGTCCTGATTTATCTGTATGGTTGTATAAACCTGTCGGCTGAAACTTGCCTAGTATCGAGATACGAGATAAGTCAACCGGTAAGTTTCCGTTTTAGAAGGCAAGTTGTTCCTGTATCGCATGAAATACGAACAGTCTGAACAGCTTGCCTGTATTTAAAGGTAAGTCTTCAAGGAAATTGTCCGTTTCGGAAGTGCAAGCTCTAGCCTGTATCAACGGAGCGGACTGTTTGTCTCCGTTTTTCAGACCATTTCTAATGGTAACATAAGTTGTTAATGTCATATGCCTAAAATACTGTAAAGCTATTCAGTGCAGCAAGAGTCACTCAAATCTGACAACCACTTTATTCTATTGCATAAAACGCAATAGAAATGGAGATATAGCTCGAAAATATGGCTATAAATCTTACATATATACATCTTTTTATATTATTTTTGCACAAACAATTATATACTTATGGCAAAAGATATAAATCGTATTAAGGTCGTTTTAGTGGAGAAAAAACGAACTAACAAATGGCTTGCAGAAGCTTTGCAAAAAGACCCTGCTACTGTTTCAAAATGGTGTACAAACGTTTCACAACCATCAATAGAAACTTTAGTTGAGATTGCAAGAGTACTTGAGGTCGATGTTAAGGATTTATTGGTGTCTACCACCAATGACTCTGTTTATATAAAGATACCTAAAGTATGATTAAATAGTGATTCCCCGATAGATTTTCTATTATATGGTTATCACCCATGATAATGTAAGAATCATAATAATAAGAGTATGATTTTTATAGATAAAAATATCTTTAAAACATTATTCTGGTTATTAAAACGGGATGATTAAGAAAGTATTGTATGGGCTTAAATATGAATGAGAATTGGTTTGAAATAGTTGAGATATTAAGAAATACATTAGACAGTAATTACAGCAAAGCTGAATTTGTTTCTGCAGTAGAAAACTGTTTTAGAGTCCTAGGATGGAGGAAGACTAATGGCTCTTTGATTAAGAATTATAATTTACCTAATGGCTCTAATGTTGATATTGTATTGTCTAAAACTTATGGAGAAAATGTGCAATCCGATTATATTCCTGTTTTTATCCAGTGTGGAGAATTTCAGTATAATGAAACAGATAATGTAAGCTTTGCAATGGATGAATTATTGACAGAGGCAGCCATATCCTTCGGTAGTTGTATTAAGTTTTTCTATCGTAATAATCAAGATATAATCCTTAGTAAAGAAATCCTATTAGAGGAAAGTAATCACGAAGGAATACAAATATCAGATTTACTTTTGTTTCAACATTTCAAAAAGTCTTTAGTTCATGACTATATAACTTCACTAAATGAAAAAAATGAGGTTTTATCTAAATTACGTTTGGATATTAAACGTATTTCAGAGGACAGGAATATACTTAAATCCATATTCTCAGATTTTCTCGTGCAACAGGGATATGACAGGGTGTTGATTGAAGAAGAAATGCGGAATCTTGAAATTGTTGTATCGCAAAAACAGCTTTGTTCTAAAGAAATGGAAAATCATTCTGCGAGTACAAAGGATACAACACGTTTCTCTTTTAATGGAAGCCAGTTTTATCCTAAAAAAAGGTTTGTTCTTGCTGTAGTAAAGCAATATGTTAAAGAACATCCTGGTATCACATATAATGAACTTGAAAGAGTGTTCCCATCGGGCATAATAAGTAAACAAAGAGGTGTCATACGTCCATTATCAGTTGTACAGGAATGGATGAAAGACAATGCTGATTTGTCTTCAAGATATTTTCTTGAATCAGATGAATTAATAACACTAAATGACGGACTTCAGTATACTGTTTATAACCAATGGGGGTTGAAACAATTTAATAAATTTCTGGAAATTGCTCAGTCCATGTATATTGTAAATAGTGATAAAAAAAATAATGATGTAATAGATGATATTCCTGAACATTTACATAAATCAGTATTGCAGATTTCCAAGGAATCTTTACAATCGTTTGTTAAAAAGAAAAGTTGATGAAGAAAAATAAATTTACATTTATAGATTTGTTTGCTGGTATTGGAGGCTTTCATACTGCAATGCATAGTGTTGGAGGAAAATGTGTGTTTGCCAGTGAATGGGATAAATATGCACGAATTTCATATGAAGCTAACTATAAAGATATAGAACCAGATCTTTTCCAAAAAGATAGTTATGGGAATTATCTGTTTTTTAACAACGATATAACAGAAGCAATACCAGAAAGTATTCCTGCATTTGATGTCTGTTGTGGAGGCTTTCCTTGTCAACCCTTTTCTATTGCAGGTTTAAGACGTGGGTTTGAAGATACTCGTGGAACTTTGTTCTTTAATATAGCTAATATTGTTAAGCAAAAAATTGATTCAGGTATTCCACCAAAAGTGTTGTTCCTGGAAAATGTAAAAGGATTGAAGACTCATATGAAAGGCGAAACACTTAAAACGATTTTAGCAACATTAGATGAATTGGGGTATGCATATAACTATGATGTTTTAAATGCAAAATATTTTGGGGTACCTCAAAATAGAGAAAGATTGTTTATTGTTGCATGGTATAAAGACATTGTTAAAGCTACAACTTTTAAATTCCCCTATGGAATAGCACCTGATGGTAGTACAATATATGAAAAATCGAAAGATCTTGGAGATAAGGTAATAAAGACCAAAGTTTCAGATATTTTCGAGCCAGAAGATTCTATTGATAGTTACTATACTATTAGTGATAGGTTATGGATTGGTCATCAAGAGAGAAAGAAAAGGAACAAGGCTAACGGTAAGGGATTTGGCTATTCACTTTTTAATGAAAATAGCGTATATAGCAGTACAATATCTGCAAGATATTGGAAAGATGGTAGCGAAATTCTTATTGATCAATCTGATAAAGGATTAAATCCCAGAAAACTAACTCCAACTGAAGCAGGTCGTTTACAGGGTTATCGAATTATAGGGAATGGCTGGAAATATCCGGAAAATGCAGATAACCAAAATTATAATTCTGATAATCTGGAATTTCATATAGTTGTTCCAAGAAAGGAGGCATATCATCAGTTTGGAAATAGTGTCGCAATACCTGTTATCAAAAGATTATCAAAAGAAATTGTCGAACAATTATTAAAAATATAGGCATATGAACAAAGTGATAGATACGGAACAAGTCATTGAATCAAAACAGATTCTGAAAGATTTACATCAGGTTCTTGTAGATGCAAAGAAAAGATTTACTGATGAGTTCATAGCGCAGGAGGTTAAGCTGAGTGATACATTCAAAGTTACCTTTCGTAACATGTTGAATAAAAAAAACTGTACGGTAGAATATTTCAGTTATACTACAGTTGTAAATAATACTTTTGGACAACAAATTTATATAGCTAACCAATGGTTTGTAATTGCTTCATATTTTGTTGATTTTTGTTCGGAGATGTTAAGCTATCAGAGTCTGTTCTTTAAGATTTGTGAGCGTATTGGGCTTAATCATAAAGGAATGAAAGAATATGCGACCAGATTAAAAGAGGCTCCAACTATGGAAGATAAATCCAGTTTTATGGCTACAGCATTGGAAATGCTTAATGATGATTACTCTGATGTACATGATGATAAACATAAAGTTGCAACATATCTTTGGAAATTTGTAAGTGATTATTCCTGGTGGGCGGGAAATAAAACTGTGGACAGAAATGACTTTTATTTCTCTGCGCTTCTTAATCAAATGAATGTAGTGAATGCAAGTGCTGGATATTTGGCAACAATAGCATGGTATTATTCCTGTGTTCTTTCTTTAAGGTTGTTGGTAGATAATACAGATAATTTTACTATTGACTTGAAAAAGAAAACTATAACTGTAAAACCATATAAAACAGAGCCTCAAACTGATACTAAACTTTGTGAATCAAACGAGATTTATAAAGCCAATAAAGGTATCTCTATAAGTGCGGCAAGTCTGGAAAGGTTTCAATCTATGAGTTAATTATGAAGGCAAACTGGATTATATGTGATAACCATTTGGCGCTGAAGGATGGTAACAATATTTACCATCTAAGTGCTTCAGAGATTTATTCTTTCTCTGATATGAATAGAATAGACGGAATAGAATGTGAAAGCCCTTTAGTAGATTTACCGGCTACTCGTTTCTCTAAAATAGGAGCTGCTGCAAAAATCATGTTGACCAGCAGTGTCGAAGGTGATATATATTTCAATGTTTATGCTATTCGTAAAGGTAAACAGATAACTGTAGATATTGTAAATGGATTGCTTATAGATCAGTGCATATGTGACAATATATGGTTCTATATAACAGAAACAAGCAGTATAATTCAGGAGATAATTACAAAGTCTGGAATAGTATCTTCTGGGCGTATTAATTTAAAACAGTATTTAAGCGTTATTGAACAAAGTATATTTGGTGACTTAGATGTTGTTGAGAATCATGTAGAGCAATCCGTTTTACATAAGCCAGTAGTTACAGATTCAAGTATACCAAAGGACCTTAAAGCCACATTATTCCCTTATCAAGAATCTGGATATTCATGGATAAGGACTATGTTAGAAGTAAATAACGGATGTATCCTTGGAGATGAAATGGGATTGGGGAAAACTATGCAGGTAATAACTGAAATGTTATATTTGAAAAGTCAGTTTATGACCCCAATAATCGTTGTTGCACCAATATCACTTCTTACTAACTGGCAAAGGGAATGTAAGAAGTTTGCACCGTCACTTAATGTTATAGTTCATTATGGGCCTTACAGGATAAGCAATTTTCGGGATTTTTCTGAATTTGATGTGATCATAACTTCCTATACTACTGTAATAAGTGATATTCATATGCTTAATATGATTAAGTGGAAAATGGTTGTTTTGGATGAAGCTCAAAGTATAAAGAACCCTGACAGTTCCAGAACTAGAGCCTGTAAGCAGTTGAATAGAGTAAGAAGCCTTGCGGTTTCTGGAACCCCTTTTGAAAATCATATAACGGATATATGGTCATTGGTAGACTTTATTCAGCCTGGTTTGCTTGGCACACTTAATACATTCAAGAAAAACATTACTGATGACATTGAAGGTGGTAAGAAAATTGAGCCAATACTCTCTGCACTAATGGTACGTAGACTTGTTTCAGATGTAGCTAAAGACTTGCCTGAGAAGATAGTATCTACACAGCCTCTTCGAATGTCGGAGATAGAGTGTCAACAATATTGTAATTATCTGGAAGCATTGAAGGATGGAATGGATACAGAAAATCCTTCTCTTGGAATGTTACAACAACTACGCATATATTGTACACACCCGTATGCAGTAAAGGATAGTTCTTGTAAAGATGATCCATCTGTAGTGTCGGTTAAGTATCAAAGATTTTGTGAAATTGTTGAAGAAATTATAAGTCGGAAAGAAAAAGTAATTGTTTTTACTTCATATAAACGTATGTTCGAAATATTTGAAGAGGATATACCTGTCAGGTTTGGAATTAAAATATGGTCTATAAATGGAGAGACACCAATAGAAGACAGGCAGTGTATAGTTGATAAATTCAATCATTTAGATGAACCGGCAATGCTGGTCCTTAACCCGAGGGCAGCTGGAACAGGACTTAATATAACAGGAGCGAATCACGTAATACACTATAATCTGGAGTGGAATCCCTCTCTTGAAGACCAGTCCTCAGCACGTGCATACAGACGAGGTCAAGAGAAGACTGTATTTGTTTATAGATTATATTACACTGATACAGTAGAAGAGGTTGTAAATGAAAGGATTGAAAGGAAACGTGATATTGCTTCATACGCAATTATAGGGAATGATGGTAAGAGCCAAGATAAGGCAGACATTCTTAGAGCTTTAGAATTAGTACCTTCAATAAAAAATAATTAAAAAACATATATATGATTACGACAGTTCAACAAAAAACAGAAGAGGATTTTGAGTTACTTCCTGATCCTGAGAGAATTGTAAACGGATTAAGGGATACTGGTTACAATTTTAATACAGCAGTTGCCGATATCGTTGATAATTCAATTGCGGCAAATGCAACAAAAATCAATATAGAAGTAAACATGGATCCAAACATGCAAGTTAAAGTCTATTTTGCGGATAATGGTTGTGGAATGGATTTGGACGGTTTGAAGAATGCAATGAAATACGGTTCAAAAGAACGAATAGAGAAAAATTCTTTAGGTAAATTTGGATTAGGACTGAAAACTGCATCAACAGCATTCTGCAAACAATTCTCATTGATTTCCAGAAATTCACCTGATTCAGAATTGAGGAAGGTTCAGTGGGATTTAGATTATATAGCAAATAACGGTTCTTGGTTATTACAATTTCCTGTTATTGATTCAGATGAAGAGGATATGTTGAATATGGTAGCAGAAGGAAGTTCTGGTACTCTTCTTGTTTGGGAGAAGATAGACCGTCTGATGAAAAATTATAAGAATTTTAAGAATGCACAAAATGGGTTGAATAAAATCTTAGAAGAACTTCGATTTCATCTGTCTATGGTATTTCAACGCTATCTAGATAAAAACGATAGCCGTGCACAAAATGTTGAGATAACAGTAAATACACAATCAGTTTCTCCATGGGATCCATTTTGTACTAAAGAGAAAAATACAGAACTCTTACAGGAAGAAGATGTACCGGTTGATATGCCAGATGGTACACAGCTTAAATTCCATATTGCAGCTTATATTATTCCCAAAAAAGGAGAATATTCCAGCATAGAGGCTGAGAAATCTGCCCGTGGTAGTAATGATTTTCAAGGAATTTATGTTTATAGAGAAAATCGTTTGATACACAGTGGAGATTGGTTCAGCCTTTTGAAGAAAGAACCACACTATTCATTACTGAGAGTTGATTTTTCATTCGATTATACACTTGATGAACTACTTAGTATCGATATTAAAAAGTCCCGTATTCTTCTAATAGGAGAATTGGCAAGCTTTATAATGAAATTTTTAGGAGCACCCAGACGTGAAGCTGAAAAAAGATACAGAGATACGGAGAATAAAAATGTTCATAATACTGGTAGAGGTGCGCACATCTCATCCAATCAAAATATTGACAGTAAAGCTCCCGAACTAGAAGGTTCAACTATTACTCCTATTGATGATGAAAGTGCTGAAATAGTTAATAGCAATGGTAAGTTTACCAAAGCTATATCAATTCTTCATAATGTAAATCCTCAGGAGAATCGTGTTATACCAGTTAAAACCATTGAGGGTAATGCATTATGGGAGCCAGCACTTGCTGATGGAAAACATGCTGTTAATATCAATGAAAGCCATCCATTCTATAAAAAAATATATGGACCTTATTTAGCTCAAAATTTAGTTGTTGAAGGTCTTGATGATCTGTTATGGGCACTTGCAGAGGCTGAAAATACGACAGTATCACAGTCATCAATCGAGAACTACGAAGATATGAGATATACAGTATCTAGAATTTTAAAGAGGCTTGTAGCAGATTTACCTGATCCTGAACTCCCAATAGAAGAATAATATGGAAGAGCTGTGTCTTAAACTAAAACAAGATTTAGAGAACTACTTTTCAATGCCATTTGAAATACAACCTGTCTTTAAAGATGGAGAGGTACATTATGTGTGTTCTCCTTATAATGAAGACCAGATGTATTTCAGTGTAGAAGTTTATATACACAATAAAATCAGGCTAGTTATTGAAATATACCCACAAAAACACGGTGGGTATATTCTCAATGAAATGGCTCATGCACCAGAAGAAAAGCAATCTACTTTCTTTTCGTATAAACAGATGCTTGTGGATAAAGGATTAAAATCTTGTTATTCAGTAAATAAATCTGATTTATTGGAAAATAAATGGCCAATTACGTGGAGAACATTTGATTTTAAAATGACTAAAATACCTATACCGGATAATGTTAATGAATGTGAGTCTATTCTTGTTGAATTGGTAAGATACAGCTTTGAATTAATATTCTCTCTTCTCACTATAACTGATATAAGTGAGGAAGAGTTCTTACAAAAAGCTGTTCAGACTGAAGGTACCATTCAAGAAATTAAATCTATTAGATACGAACGTAACCCTATTAATCGAAAACTATGTCTTTATAAAAAAGGATATACTTGTGCTGTCTGCGGTATGAATTTTCAAGATGTATATGGGGATATAGGAAAAGGATTTATAGAAGTACATCATACAACACCTGTTTCTAAAATGGGCGAAGGGTATAACTTAGATATTGAGCGAGATCTAGTACCACTTTGTTCCAATTGTCATTCTATGACTCACAGGAGGAATCCACCTTATAGTGTGGAAGAATTAAAGGAAATAATTAAACTGAAATAATCATTTATGGCAGACCGATTGACTAGAGAACAACGACATAAAAATATGTCCGCAGTTCGTAGTAAGAATACCAAGCCGGAGTTACTGGTCCGTAAGTTCTTGTTCAGCCGAGGCTTTCGCTATCGGCTTAATCATCCTCGTCTGCCGGGGCATCCTGATCTTGTATTGCGGAAATACAGAACTGTAATATTTGTAAACGGCTGTTTTTGGCATGGCCATGACGGATGCAAATATTTTGTATTACCCAAAACAAACTCTGAGTTTTGGAAGAATAAAATCCAGAAAAATAAGGAGCGTGACATAAAAGAGCAAAAAGAGCTGGCTTCCATGGGATGGCACTGCATAACAGTATGGGAATGTCAACTGAAACCAGCACTTCGTGAACAGACTTTAAAATCACTGGAGTATACGCTTAATCATATTTTTTTGAGTGACAGAAGGGTAAAACCTTATGAGGATTATGAGAGTGAGCATTTGTTGGCTGCTGAACCTGATTGTGACTGATAAATGTCTGTTAAGAAGAAAGTCTAAATATAGTATCTGAAACTTCACAGATGACTATATTTAGACTTTTATTTATTTGGTTGTATATATAGAAATTATCGGCCTGGATTTATGAGGTTGATCTTTCGGTGTCTCCTGAATAGTTCCTGACTGCATAGAGTAAAGCCAGGCCTTATTCTCCTTTTGCCCTTCCACTTCAGTAGAAGACCATAACCAGCATTCACCAGGATTCAGATTAATCGAAGTTCCACCGACTTCGGTTATACACTTATTAATCTGATGCCGGACAGCGAACAGATAAGAGAGTTGCCGGACAGAAGGAATATATGCCGATTGCCCATAACTCCACAAATCAAAAGTCCTGATAGCCATCGGTGACTTGACTTCATCGTTATTGAACAAAGAATAGGTGTTCTCATTTCCGTCCTCGTCAGTCAATGATGCAGAAGTACCCTGGTCAATTCCAAGACTGTCGGCAAAAGCCAGCGGTTCAATATCATGAATGTAAACTGCATAACCAAGATTGTCAGCTTCAGCACTACGGTTTACATGGAAAACTATGGCAACAGCTTCTTTGTCAGATTGCTTGAATTTGTCCATGGACAATATATTGCCGTCCGAACAAACCACATTGCCGACTTGGAGGGAAGATAAAAGACCGTCATCTTCTTCATGCTCACAATGACAGGAAGTGAGCATCAGCCCACTCCATGCCAGAATCGGTAATAAAAATCTTTTCAGCTTCATAACAGTGGAATTTCAAATGACCTGATTACACATTGCGCTTCCTTGTCCATAATAAACCAGTATTCAGAGCGGTATGGTTGTCCGTCTGAATCAGTGGCTTCATACTCTATCTTTACCTTCCAACCGCTGAACGGCTTGCGTTCCTGAATGGCTTCACCACCTGCAGGCTTCAGTTCCCCCGTAACCATCAGAGAGCGGAGTGCCGTCATGGCATCCATCTGACGTTTCATCTGTCCGGACATCCCGTGACATTCTGAATCCGGATTATCAAAATCCACATCCTCCATAAACCTGTGGCTGATTTTCATCATGGCCACAGAAAGAGCCATCTTCTCCTTCATGGTAACGTACTCACGGCCAAAAACTGAGTCCGGTTTGCTGATACCGACAATCTTTACGGATTCCGGATTGTCCACTGAAGCCATCAGTGCCTTTTTGGCCATATCCTGTGCCTTATTCCCGCTGTTGTCGGAACAGCCGGTTCCCATTCCGAGCAGAACTGCCACAGCAGGCAGTATCATAAGTCTCTTTCCATGTTTCATATCTTTACGATTTGAAGTTTGTCCGGAGCCAGACCGAGACGTTTGCGGTAAATGGAACCGTCCTCCCGGTACATCTCCAGTTCGGATGAAGTAATGTTCTTCTCACAAAGCTCTTTCGCCTCTTCCAGTGTCAGCTGATGGCCGCCTATATTCCTCCAGATGGCAAATGAACACGGTGCTTCCTGATTGCTGTAGTTGGAGCAGTTGAAAGCCCTTGTTCCCACACGTACCTCGCCGCCGCAGTGCGGACACCTGCCGATAACAGACTGCATATTGACTGCAGCGTCATCAGCAAGTTCCAGCACTGTCGGGAAAGTCTTTCCTTCCTTGGTGGAAAAGCCGTCCAGAAGGATGCAGCGTTTTTCTAAAAATTCAGCAATCTCTCCGTCATTCATTTTCCGGTTGCCGATGATGGCATTGATGTTGAGCACACAAGAAGGATGCTCACCTGTGTTGTTTTCGCAGCGATACCCCTTGCAGGTCTTTACCACGTTGCCGCCGCAGAACGGACAGCGTCCTATAATCTTCTTTTCTGAATCCATATTCCTGATAAATTACAATGTTTGAATTAATTGAATGAGAACCCCCGGTTCCAGTCCGCAACGATTCCTCCTATAATGTTCTTGCCGGACATCACGTTTGCCCATCCTTCCGGGTCAAGAGAGAACCAGAGGTCGTTCCATGAGAGTGTGCGTACCTGCCATGCCAGGATAAAGAGGTCGGTATTAACAGCCTCCAGTCTGGTCAGTACCTCGTTTGCTATGTAGTACCGCTCGGAAGAACTGAGCAGGTTTACCTTGTGCTTCTCCTTGCCTCCGTCAGAACCGCCTGTATCATAGCTTCCGGAAGTCACCAACTGCCTCATGAACGGATAAAGCGCAGCCATCTGGGTTGCGGCATCAGCCAGCTCGTCCGAAACGATTGCAGCAATGGCCGTCCCCTTCAGATTGCTTCCTACCGATTTGAGCAGCAGGCTGCAGTTCTGAGGTATCTCCGTGGCCACCAGCTCCCCGACACGCTTTATCTGATAGAGATTCTGCATGGCACCCTGTGCATTGGAAAGATATTCCAGCATCTTCTCCTCCACACTGTGTACCCTGTCGAGAGCAACCGTTACGGCAGTCTCGGCAGCAATGATTTTCTCATGAGCCTTCTGGCGTTTGTCATAGATATTCTTCAGTGTGGATGTCTGTGCAAAAACAGCACCCGTCAGCGTCGGGTCTGTCTGTTGTGCAAAAGTGTCCGTACCTTTCAGCAGAAAAACTGCAAGGGCAATCACTACCGTTATTCTTAACTTGATTCTGTCCATATCATTCAGATTTTACGTCCTTTATTCCTTTGTTCGCTCAGATTCTGTTCACGTTCCTCCTTGTGAGGTGAAATCACCGGCTCCATCGGCCTGTTCAGCAGACAGTCGTTCCAGTCCTTGAAAGCCTTCGGAGGAAGCCACTGTCCCATACGGTACCGGATGTTCAGCAGCCTGGCAACCTGGGTCAGTAGGGGACGCTCCATGTCAGGCTCGAATACCTTTCCCTTCGCTTCAATCCGTATGCCGCCGTCAGTCCTGCTTATCTTCATCTGAATACCTTCCTGCAGAGCCATCATGCGCAGTCCGTATATCCTCCCGGCCAGGTCGTTGTCAAAACAGTCGAAGGCACGTGCATTTGGAAAGCGATCCATGACTCCGGTTATTTGCCTGTCAGAGAATGTGCCGCCCAGTGAAACCAGAGCCGCACTGTCCCCAATCTGTATCCGGTTCATCTGATAGAAGGCCATGGCATCAAATGCCGATTCACAGAAAAACACGCTTCTTACATTGTCCGGACTGATACCCGAAGGAACAGCCACCCATGCCGAGGATGACGAATCCGTACCGGTAGCCTTCGACTTGTAGCTGCCAAGTCCTCTGATTTCATACCCCCTGACTTCATTTCCCTTTCCGTCAGTATATGGAAATCCGATATTGTAGCCCTCAAACTTCCCGTTGTTCCTGTCCCTTATAAGGGAAATAAAGGGCGAAAGAGCCGTTACGGTCGCTTTGGACAGTCCGCGCTGGAAGAACAGTCCCGGTATTTTTTCGGTATCAACCGGCTTCACCTCATATCTGGAAGCGTCAAACACACCGCATGATTTTCCTGCCGATTTTACATACTCCCTGTCCTCCCTGTATTCAGGTTCAGGCATGTTGGCGAAACGTGCCATGACCTTGGCTATCTTCTGCCACTCATCCTTTCCTGATACCGTAAAGGAAGAAAGATTCTCACGGATGAGTGTCACCACATCGCCCTTGGAACCGTCACGCCGGAAGAACGTCTGTGCCGCCTTGTCGTTCGGATGGCTGACAATCAGCGTATCCCTCTTGTTACCGCCCTCACCGAGCACCAGCTCGATGTAACGTCCGACACCGGCCTTCCTGTCCAGACGGTATCCCAGGGCGTATGCAATATCGTCAATCCCCACACGGGATTTCATTTCCCTGAAATTAACCTTGTAGTCGCTCATGCTTTCCGATTTAAGATGTTATACAGAATTTCATATACCAAGCCCTGTACCGGCATTCCGGTTCCTGCCCATCATAGTAATCTCCGGTTCGTATGTCTTCCGTGCCGTCATGTTCAGGAAAGCCTCCTTGTCCTTCCAGTCCGTAAGCTGGAAGAATGTCCTGGCCGTTTCCCTGGAAACCTTCTTCAGCCCCAGCTCCACACCATCGTATGACGCACGGATGGCATAGTCTCCGGAACGGGTCTTGACAATGGCCGCATTTTTGAAAGGCATCTCCTCGTCTGCACTGACAGGAGTGAACGGGTCATTCTTTGCCAGATAAGGTTGTTCGCCGAGAGCCAGACGCTGTCTGTCCACATGGTCAAGAATCAGGTCGGAAGCCTTGTTCACGTCAGCCATGACCGATACGATAAACTTCGGTTCCTGTTTCAGTACACCGATCCACGAGTCCAGATAGGCAGCCGAGTTGTCCGTTATTCTGGAATCAAAGCCCATGGAATGGCTGATCATGGCAGCCGTAAGTTCCGCCACCAGCTCCTCCTTGGCGTATTTCGGGTCACCGAACCTGCCGCCCATCTCCCTGTTCAGACGCTCCGGTGTCATGGTGGAGTGAGTCATTTCATGCAGCATAGTAGAATAATACTCCATTCCACCACGGTAGGTTTCTTCCGGAGAATCACCGATATTGAACTGCGCCTTCATGGGCAGCACCACAATATCCTTTGAGGGAGAATAATAGGCACCGTTCTCACGCTTGTCGGCACGTATCGGACAAAGCCACTGTTGTGTCTCCACCATACGGTCGAGTGCGGCATGGGTGTACATACCTTCCGTATCCCGAAGTTCCGGAACCTTGAATCTGTCCATAAGCTTCTGCATCCTCTCCGGCTGTACTTCTGCCAGATTGGTCTGTGCCACATTGTACACCGGGAATGACTTAATGAAAGGAATGACATCCATATTCTTCTTCTCTTCCTTGCTCATTGCACGGTATTCCTCCGTGCTTATCCTCTTTCCGTGACTGTCCTTTATCATCATATCCCAGTACACCACCGGGAAGGCCTTTTCACCCCTCAGGACATGAGCCTTCAGGTTATGTGCCTGCTTGAAGGTCAGATATACCGGAAGCTGGTAGTTCATAGCTGCGGTATGCATCTGAAGGAAGAAGGAATTGGAACCCGAGTAGTTGCGGCCACCCACATTCTGCGGCAGTCCGGCATAACCCGATGCACCGCCAATCCATCCCTGTTTCCATCCTGTATCCTTCATCTGCTGCATACGCTCAATCATCATTGCAGCGAAGCGGTCTATGGCCGCCTGTCCGCTGTTTCCCTGAGAGTCAGTTCCAGATGCCATAGCTGTCGTCATCCATTACCTGACAGTCCATCTGCTCGATGTCCGTCTGTTCCACATAGAACTCAGCAGATTCATCCGAAGGGTCAGTACCGTGTGACCGGCACCATTCCAGATAATCATCTGCATTCTCACTGTCCATAACAAAACGGAGGAAACCTATCTTGCCCTCCTGCAGAAGCTCCACAAGCTCCTCATGATTCATTTTAGCTGACATATAACTTGTATTTTAGTTTTCTGATTATGTTACATTTTCATAGAAGCCGTTTTCTCCACCTTTGCGGTATTGGCGGCAAGCATACCGGTTATTTCCGTATTCAGATATTTGGCCGCAATCTGTTCCCTTGTGGCCGTCTTGGTCTTGAAAAGCGAATAGCCGTCATCGAAGGAGATTTCATGCCGGGAAGTCTGTCCCTTTTCTCCGAGGTCAACCGACACCTTCCATTTGTTGTCGTTCCTGTCCTTGGCCACACGCACACCCTTGGGGTCAACACCTTCAGGAAGCTGATACTTCTCGTATGCGGATTTCAGATGCAGACGTTCCCCGAAGTTCTTCTCAATAAGCTGGTTTGGAGTGACCACCCTGTCGAAGTAGGCATTCAGGTCCTGGCGTGAAGCCACGGCAGACATGTTCGTATCCCCAACCTGAACATAGAACTTGTATTTCCCAAAGTCAGGACGCTGCTCGTCCTTCTCCTTATAGACATTGAACTTGTTAACGGTTATGGAACCGTCCGGTCCTGCAATCTCCATCGGCATACGGAAGGCTTCCTCAGAAACCTTCGGCATCAGCTTTGTCGGATAGTAGCGTTCCATCAGCTGCGGTACCGTCATTTCCTTGTTCTGATAGGCAGCAAGGTCTGCTGCATCCATCTTCTGCGGCTTGAGCTGCTGTCCGTCAATCTTTGCGGTAAAGTACCATTCGGCAGGATTGGTGGTACTCTGGTAGGCATGACCATGAGTCACCTTTTCACCGTTGGCAGTCACCATCTGCGGCTCACGGGGCTTGCGTTCCTGAGCTGTCTCCGTTTTCTGTCCGTCCTTCTTTTCGGTCTTTACCTCATTATCCGTCCCGGTTTCAGCTTTGGTCTCAACTTTGGCCTTCGACTTCTTTTCCCTTGCAGGTTTTACATCAACAGTGTTCTCCACTGTTCTGTCAGGAGCTTCCTGCGCACCCTGTTCCTTTTTCTTCTTTCCCATATCTGTATTGTTTTGAATGGTTCTGTCATTATTCTCAGCCTTGTCCTGTCCGACCTTCTTCTTCAAAGGACTGTCCAGTGCATCACAGATTGCCACCCTGATTCCGGAACGTATCAGCCTGGGCAGATAAATATCAAGTGCTGATTGAGGGAATGATGCAACCTTTACAGGCTTCTTGTAGTCAGGCAGCATCCTGTCTGCAATCTCGATGGCAAGCACTGTGGCAGCCTTTACGGCATCCTGTTTATATAGTTCATAGAAACTGTTCCGTCTGAACAGCAGCATGGCATCCGGATGCTTCTTCTTCAGTTCGTTGAACTGCCGTATGATACCGTTATCATTATCTGAATCTGTCTTTTTGGCCATAGGAATCAGTATTAGAGTTTAAGGCTGTTTGCTTTTGTTTCCTTCCGGGATGGAGAGAGTGAATTGGCACGCTCCACGGACTGTCTGTCCACCACCTTCTGATACTCCCAACGGTTCTTGTCAGTCATGACAAGGCCGAGGTATTCAGGATGAATCTCATCATAGCGGAGCTTCTGCTGTCTTTCCCATTCCTTCATGTCCCCCTTGATAAGCCTGAATCCCTGCTGCTCCTTCAGGTCAATGCCGACTGAAACCTTCTCGCCGCCCACATTCAGCTCAACAGGTTTTCCCTCCCGTACCTGCTGCTTCTGCTGCATACCCAGTTCAATGTCGTTTACCTTCTCCATGTCCTTCAGACGCTGCTCCAGCTTGATGTCTGTAACACGTCTGTGAATGACGGATTTCGTTTCCGGATCAAGCTGGAGATACTGCTGAGTCTTTTCACCGTTTACGTTGACCGCCTTCTGTATTACCTCACCTCTAGCCAGGCGTTCAGCCTCCTGCTGAGTGAGATTAAGAACCTTGTTGCGTTCCCGGTCCAGTTCGGCACGTACCGGATAAGCTATAAGAGCCGGAGCACCGTTCTTGTCTGTAGTCATCTGTAGCTTCATCGGCATGGTAATGATGCTGCCGTTCCTTGCGTTGATGGATACCTGCATGATGGGAGTCACTTCACCTGCCATCAGCTTCTCCTTCACTTCCATGGGTAAGCTGTCCGCTTTTTCACGGTCGATACCCAGTATTGCCAGTTTCTCGTATGGCAATAAATCGGACTGATTTCTGTTGTGCATTTCCATATTACTGTAATTAAGCTGTTATATTTGCGGTTCTAACCGCCTGAATGCCACAAATGTATTTACGGCAATCCCCTGAAAAAGAAATGCGCAACACTATTCTGATTTCACTGATATTAATGCTGCTGCCGGTAAGCGTATCGGCACAGTTCTATACGATAACCAGAGATTCGGAAATTTTGCCAACAGAAAGACGAAAAGAGGCCTATAAGCATGTAGAAAAGGATGTTACAGAAGGGAAAAAGAATAAGATAATAGTAAATGATACCCTGACAGTTAGACCTGACAATCAGAATAAATCAGAAGAAAACAGCTGGAATAGTGACAGAAAAGCATCCCTGAAAACAGAACAACAGCAAAAGAAAACAGATAATATTACTAAATCAGAAAATCCTGAACTTACCATCCCCAATCTTTATAAAGAAATCATAAGAAACGGAATCCTATATCCCAAAATTGTATTGGCTCAGGCTATACTGGAAACTGGATGGTTCTGTTCATCAGTATGCCAGAACAAGCATAATCTATTTGGACTTACCAATCCACGTACAGGAAAATACTATGAATTCAATCATTGGACAGAAAGTGTCCAGGCTTATTATACTAAAGTACAATACAAGTATAAAAGTGGTAACTATCTGCTTTGGCTTGATGAGATTGGTTACGCAGATAATCCAGATTATATTAGAACTGTTGTTAATATATGTGATATGTTTGGAAGTATTGATTTTTATCAGTGATTCATTATGATTTTATTTGTATTTATAGATGTATAAAAATAGGCAATAAAAGAACTGGAATATTCTTTTTATTGCCTAAGTTACATCAACACATATAGAATATATTTTTTATTTAATATTTTATAGTGTCGTCTTTGATACATTTACACTTTATTGATGAAGCAGATTAATTAGAGTTTCTACGTTGCATAAATTCTATACCTTTATCAAAACCAATCTCAACATCATTAAATTTAACATCTTCTTTTTTGAAAATCATATAATTATCGTTGGGGTTCTTTATATATAAAGTTCCTGTAACAAAATTTGTATAATGCAAAAGATCTAATAACGCATCTTGATCTAATCCGTAATTATTATAATTGCGATGTATACAATTTAAAAGTTGTATTATATGATTTATGAAATCATCTTCAGTGTATCCATCAGCAATTAGATTTGCAAAAAGAATAAGTAATTCTTTGTAAACTTTACTGTCTGCAACGGTGAAGACTTCAAAAATATAATTTAATATCTTACTAATGTCCCCTTTATTTTCTTTTAATACAAAAAGAGCATTTATTCCTTCTCTTTGAATATTTTCAGTTCTACTAAACAAGGTACCTTTTATTTCTTCTAGCAGGTCATCATTTATATTAAGTTGGTTTATTGTAAGGATTTTAATTTTCATAGGCAAGCAGTGATAACCTTTAGATTTTAACCAATCAATTTGTGTAGCAATTTTTCTTATATCTTGGTCTTCCCAATCATATAATCGGAATTTTATGATAAGACTTTGATAAACTTTAATAATATCATTAGTAAACTTTCTTATTCCACCTAGAATTTCATCACTGTCATCATCCTCAAATGAAGCTCTATTTAATTCTATAAGTTCATAAGTGTGCAATAACACATCTTTCATCTGAACTGTAGAGATATATTTATAAAGTATATTTATGCGCTTTAATATGCTATGCCATTGACTAAATGATTCAGAGGATTCTTTATATTGAAATGTTGTATGGCAGAAAGTTTTTACATCATTATCCAATATTATTCTAAGATTTTTTTCTTCCTCTTCATCTGCATCAACATAAAAGTAGGTGTATGTTACTTCTGAGATAGTATTTTTAGTATTTCTCATATTTCTTACAGCGTAGACTAGCTGCTCTTTTGTGCTTTCAGGCAAATCTTTTTTATGCCATATTATCTCAAGAAAATATATAGATTGTCTTATTTTTTCATTATCTTCACTACTAAATCCATTAATAATCCTTTTTATAATAGATTCAGTTATTTTATAATCGAGCATATAGCGCTCTGGAAATGTATAGCCATTACCTGTATAAGGAGAACAATAATCTTTTTCAGTTAATAGAAGTTCAAATATATCTGATAAATTTTTATTATTCAGACAATCATAGGCGTATTTTAAAGACTTGTTTATGAATTTAGAAGGCCATTTTAATGCTGCAATTGTAAATTTAAGAACTCTTTCTTGTGAAATCCTTGTACAAAGTCTGCCTAATACCATAGGTAGATTATATAATACTTTACAATTACTCCAGTCTTTTGTGTTTTTATCATAATTTTCAAATAATGGGAAATATGTATCAAAATATTTATTAGCTTCATCCTCTGATATGCAAGAAAGCTGTTGCCTTCCGAAAACCTGTTCAATAATTTTAGTATCAGCTGATATCATCATCATATTCCATGCCATTTCCCAAGAATAATTAAACATTTGTTGTATGCAGTATTTTGAGAAATTCGGATTAATAATCTGCATAGGAATACCTATTTTCTCTTTTAGGCTCCACCATTTATAGGGATAAAGATATTCATGTACAAATCCTGAAGAACCAATATTCCAACTATTAGCATAATTGCCAATTTCAAATAGATGTTCTCTAGTGAACTCAGGAATAGATTTATCCTTATATGCCTTACTATATAATCTCTCTGTTATATCATTAAAAGATTCTCCAATAGCAAAGTTTAATATACTATCGATTTCTGTTTTTGAGCCAGTATTACATAAATTCATAGTTTTAATTATATATGTTAGACTGGATTTTGCGTATATATTTTCTTTATTCTGAAATAGAGACTTACAGATAATATCTTTACACTCCTTTAATATTTGATAAGCTTCAAATTTTTTTCCTATACAACACAAAATATTTGCCTTTTGTAAGCAATTCTGATAATCACTAAAATCTACTTTCCATTCTGCCAAGATATTGTTTACCTTTTTAGAATCATATTTAGTAATCCAATATAATACTTGTTGATATTGTACATATCTTGTTAAAGTACTATCTTCATATTTTAATAAATTTCCACATAATTGACAGAATTTTTCATCTTTGTTTGTGTAGCGTAAAACTTCTAGAAGACTAAGTTGTAATTCTTTCAATTGTTTTCCATGTGCACTGTTAACCTTGTCGGTATTTTCTAAAAGGTCTTCTATTGCTTTTATAAACCAACTGCAATTCTTTGGTAAGCTAGCAACAGTCATTCTCCAATTTAATTCATAGAGAAAATTAAATTTTATATCATCGTCTTTTATTAACTTAAAACAATTTTCAATATCTACTATGTCTTCATTTATATCATTAAAATCATTTTCATATGATTGAGGAAGAAGTAGCCATCCAGGATAACTAATTCTTATATTTTGCATTTCTTCTATTTTATTGTTTATATAAATGGCAAATTCATCTTGCTTCATTTTTCTTAATTCAAATATAGACTCATGACTAACACTTCCATCCCATTTTGAAGGTTGCTTTTGTAGATAATTGAAAAAAAATTCATAAGCAGATGAGAAACTGTTAATTCCATCTATTTCTGCAAGGTTAATTATATCTATACCCATTTGTGACAATAAAGCCTTTTCTGCATCATGAAAGCCTTTATTGTATGTAATTAGATAAGTAGGGCAAAGTCTTTTCTGGCCTATTATATCTTTTAACCATCCTATCCATGCGCGAAAATTTGGATCATCACCAGAAAAGCCTATTAAACACACCAAACTCTCTAAAAAGCACTGTCTTGCTGTATTAACCATTTCAGGACGATCAATAGGATAACGCCTATAGTCTTCCTGAGTCATAATATATGGGCGGATATTAGGAAAACTTCCATGAAGTTTAATAATTCTTGGTGATGGCTGATATAATAAAGTCTCTTTATTAGTAACTAATTTATAGTTACTAATAACTTGCGATACAGCTCTTTCAATTAGAGTATCATAATTGGTTGTTATAATATCTTTCCATGAAAGTTGTATTAACATTCTATGTAATTTACCAGGTTGAATGAGATGATCAGGTAATGCATCTTCCAAGATATTGTCTAATTCATTATGACCAAACTGAGCATCAATTAGTGAAGAAAGTCTTACAACATCATTGCTGTCATTTATCTTATCATCATCATTATTAGCGTATAATTTATTTAAGAACGTATCCTTTAACTGAGGCCACGTTTTCATCTTAACATTATTAGGTATTTCAGCATTTAAACTGAAACCGGCACCAACAAACGCTGTCACACTATTAGTTTCCATGTATAGTTTAATTTGCTCCAATTTAGAAACTATCGATGATGGTATTTTATAATTATTTTCCATATTGTCACAATTTGTATGTTTATTATAAATTCAAGTCCTATTGCTTTTTATTCTTTAGTTAGTTAAAAACAATTTATGATAAAAATACAAACATAAATCTGAAATTCCCACATTTTCTATATAAATCATACATAAATTGTTTTTTTATAAAAAATAGATGATTATAATGATTGAAATGAACAAATATTATTTGTACCTTTATTATCGGATTAATGATTTGCTATATGTGATTAAAAGTCATTGTTTTAGTATACTTTAATCATACATTAAAAAATAAAAGTTTTCAAACATCAAAATAATATTTATGAGACTTATTGGTTTAAATATTGATAGAAAAAGAACAAATGAATTTATATTAAAAGGGTTAAAAGATGATTGGTATCCTTTTGGAAATTATGATAGCCATCCTCCATATGGACGATTAGTCCATTCTAAATTAAATGATTCTATTTATAATATACCCAATTGTCCTCATTTGACTGTTTCATTATCATGTATAGTTGGGAAAAATGGTTCAGGGAAATCTACCATAATAGATATCGTTTATGCAATTATCAATAATTTCAGTTATACTTATTTAAGAGATAAAGAAAGAAAGTACAATGTTCAAATAGAATCAGCTAATGGTATCTATGCGGATTTGGTATATGAACTGGACGGAAAGATTGGAATAATTAAAAATGAAAATAATTCTGTTACTCTTTTTTTCAATAATGAAAAAATTAGTACAGATAAGTTTGTTTTGCATAAACATTTAAGCGAAGCATTTTTTTATACAATTGGATTGAACTATAGTATCTACAGTTTTAATACAAATGATTATGCATGTAATGAAGACCCTCAGATAAATGGTATATGGTTAGATTCTTTATTTCATAAAATAAAAGATCTTACTATTGAAATAATTGTTATTAGTAATGTTTCTAATGATATCTCCCCCCC
>ENA-OPCY01000330-OPCY01000330.1-human-gut-metagenome-genome-assembly--contig:-NODE-330-length-36855-cov-3.038261_pt1 | contig 36855 bp, 52 predicted proteins | sample MGYA00241568_ERZ501487 | MGnify/ENA primary metagenome ERZ501487 (study PRJEB25962, sample SAMEA2042574) | human gut metagenome | biome: human gut; feature: human-associated habitat; material: faeces... | reverse complement strand
CAACTGTAAAGCTTTAACCTCAGTGCCACAATTAAATACAAGCAATGTAACTAGTATGGATAGTATGTTTTATAAATGCTCTTTATTAACTACTGTACCTTTATATAACACGTCTAAAGTTAAAAATATGTCACAAATGTTTTGGAACTGTAATAACTTACAAACTGTACCTGCATATGACTGTACTAATGTTACAAATATGAATAATATATTTGCTAGCTGTAGTAGTCTTAAATCCATTCTTATGACTAATATAGGTGTATCGTTAGATATTTCAGCAAGTACATTATTTGAAAGATCTGACTTAGTTACTATTTTGAATAATCTTAAGACAGTTACAACTACCAAAACACTTAAAATGGGTGCTACAAACTTAGCAAAACTTACTGATGAAGATAAATTAATTGCAACTAATAAGGGTTGGACATTAGCATAGAAAGGAAAATAGAAATGATAAACGTAATAAAAGCAAAAGAAGGCTATGTATTTGCATTAAAAGATAAAAGTGAAATATATGATGATATAATTTATTTAGGCATTTATGATAATGCAGAAAACTACATTCAAATACCTTATTTTGAGGCGGAGGAATTAAAAAAGCAAAGAGAAAAAATTTTAAGAGGTAATGTAGAAAATGAATAAAAAAGCAAAAATAACAACACTTATATTAGGTATTATATTAGGTATATTATTAACAATATGTTTTATAAATATTAAATATAAACAACCTGGTAGTAAGGCATCAAGAATATCGATAAATGTTAAGGTTACATATCGTGTTTATTATAGTTTAGAAAGCAAGGGAATTAGTGCAGATAAACTTTACGATGAAAAAGGCGACACCACATATTTAAAAAGAGTTTATATAACATTAAGAAATAACATATGGGTAACGTTTGTTGATGTTGAATGGGAAGAAATTAAAAATAATGGCAAGGTGCAATACCACCCTGTAATAGGCAAACCCTACAAAGAATATTATTCAAATTTATCGTACGTAATAAAATATTAGAGAAAGAAAGGCAACTAGATATGACATTAGAACAAATAATCAAATTATTAAAAACTGATGGTATAGGTTCTAAACGTGTTGTTTACAAGATGTTAGAAAATGCGAGTATAAATGAATTGTGCGAGTTGAAAAGAGATTTAAGCACGATAATAGCACAAAAGAGAGCCAATCACGAAAATAACAACCCTTGTGTGAGCGAACGAAAATAAAAAGGTGGGTAAATATTCAACTCACCCTCTCACAGAGGGCTTATAGAAAGGGCTAAAAAAGAAATGAAAGAAAAAGTTGAGTTAGTAAAAGAAATTATTGGTATAAGACCTGAATTGAAGAAAAAGCAAAGCAAGTTATGGAGATGCAATCGTGAGAAATTAATTTCTTTACTAAAAAGAGAGCAAGAAAAAATTAAGGAAATACATATTGGCGATAAAATCATAAATGAAGAACACGAGTCGTTCGATCGAATTGTGCAATCTTTGTTTGAAATAAAAATTGATAAATACGAAACAACTGAAAATGGGTTGATAGTATATTTTTCAGAAAGTGTGAATTAGTGATAACTGAAACAAATATTAATTATTATGGTTATAAGAATTATAGTAAATATAAAACTTATACATGTGAATATTGTAAAAAAGAGTTTAAATTAATTAAAGGCGAAATGTTATACAAACTGGCACACTTGACATTTTGTTCATACAAGTGCCGTTCTGAATATAAAAAGATAGAAAGTGAGAAAATGAAAAATGAATAGAGAAGATTTAGTATTAGGTTGTAAAGTTGTTTGCAATGGTTATTTGAAAAAAACTAAAATGAAATATTGCTTACCAAAACTGGATATTGAAGATTATGAACCAGAGCAATTAAAGGTTATTAGCAATGTTGGTAATTCTGAAAGTATTAAGTATTTAAAACTTAACGAAGAGTTTGAGCAAGAGCAATACGAAGTAGTGAAATTGGCTAAACCATTTACTGGTGTATTAGTAGGAACGCAAAAGGTATTTACTAAAAAACACTTTAAATGCGAAAATGATTTTGTTGATTATGCAGATAATTTACTAACACAAATTAAGCCGTACACAAAAAAAGAAGATTTACAATTTGTAGCAAAGGTATATTTTAAAAAAGGACAATCAAGATTAGTGCCTTTAGAAATGGTGGAATTAATTAATGATTAGCGTCGAAGAAGTAATGGCATCAATGGTTAAACAAAAAATGTCGATAAGAGAGATTGCCAAAAAAATTGGAATGCCTAAATCGACATTGCACCTAAAACTACAAAATTTTGCAAAAAAGAACCCTAAATTACCTTTAGTAATACAATATAACGATTTATTAAATAGTAATATATTAAGTATGCACTCTAAAGGTGGTAAAAATAGTTACAAAAATCGAAAATAAGAAAGAAGGAACATAAAATGACAAAAATACAATGGATGATTTATAATTATTTGAAAGAAAAATCAGAAAAGGATGAATGGACTAGCCAAGATGAATTGGTGCGATATTTAGCCAAGAATAATTGCTTTATCGATAAACGATCATTGAGAAAGAACATACAAATGATTAGACAAGCCGATGTTATTCAAAAAGTAATATTGACATCATATTCACAAGGCTACAAAATAATGAATGATGAGAGCCAAATCGAAATTTTAGAAAAGAGAAAGATAGCGATTTTAAAATCATTAAAACAATATTGGCGAGATATTAAACGATTAAGCCGAGATAACCAAACAAAGCTAACTTTTGGTTCAAAAGAAAGGGAATACATTGAAGCACTTTTAAAAACTACTGAAGAATAGAGGTGCATATATGAATGGCATTATACGATGACAACATAGGAATTTTTAAACAATATGTAAAAGAATATGGTTCAGCTTTGCAAATACCAGAAGTTTACAATGATGATGAAAGCAATAAAGGGTTTTATTCTTTTATGCATTCATTTTATGAGTGGTTGTATTATCAAATACATACATTTTTAACACCTAACAAAAATATACCAAAGTATGAAAGTGTTATTAAAACTTATTGTAATTATATTAGAGATAAAATATTACCTATTTGTAATAATAAAATAAAGCATTATAATACTAAACTTGTATCTCAAGAAAATGCACAACCTAACAGAGATTGCTTGAAAAAATGGCTTGACTTGGAAGATAACTTTTATGCATTAGCTTGTTATCGAAACTTGGAAATGATGGCACTATATCTTGAAAGAGGTAAAACAAACAAACTGTGGGCTAAAACCATACATTTATTTAGAAATTTTTATTTTTACTCACAAAAATTAGTGTTTGAGCAAAAAATAGATATGATAAGAGCAAGTTATTTTCCAGGTGCTGGTAAAACATACGCAGTTAATATTTTGTGTGCTTGGTGGTGGGGTTATGATAATGAAGCATCAATTATCCGTGTAACATATTCTGCCGACCTATGCAAACAATTTATACAACAAATAACTGACATTTTAGATAGCCCACAATATAGAAAAGTTTTCCCAAAATTTGATATAGGAAACGTTGGAGATGGAAAAACAAGTGGGCTATACAATAACTATTCAGTTGAAATAGGCTTTAGATTTGCATTTTCAAGCGTTCAAAATTTCTATGCAACAACACGTGATGGGCAAACAACAGGTAAAAGAGGAAATATATTAATTATCGATGATATTACAAAAGGTTCAGATGAAGCATACGATGAAAACCTACACAAGAGATTAACAAACAAATTTGATACTGAATGGAACTCAAGAGGCGATAGTTCATATCAACCTATAATTGCCGTTGGTACAATGTGGTCTAATTTAGACTTATTAAATGTATTACATAATAGAGCTATAAAAAATACTAATAATAACATGGAAGAAGATAGTTCTTTCAAATATACCGAATTGTCAAAAAATAATGATGGAAGTTTAAATTCAGTCTTTATTTCAACACCTATTCTTGATTATGTAACAAATCAAAGTACTTGCCCTTTGCGATATTCAACAGAAAAAATGCTTCAAAAAAGGGACAATATGGATGAGGCACTTTGGAATGCAGTTTATCAGCAAAGACCAACACCACCAGAAGAATTTTTATTTGCAATTAGCAAACTGCAAACTTATGATGATAGCACTTATCCTAAAAAAGAAATGTTGGAAAACGAAACACAATGTTATGCATTTATTGACCCTACAAGAAAAGGAACTGACTTTTTTTCAATGCCTATTTTTAAGCGATATAGAATTGACAAAAATAGGTGGTCGAAATGGTATTGGATTGACATAATATTTGAGCAAAAAGCCACCAAAGAATTAATGTTTGATATTGCATTTAAGATTATTAATCATAGAATTACGAAAGTTGGCTATGAAAATAACATTGATGTAAGTTTTGATTCTGCATTAAAATATACATTAAGAGATTTAAATTATAGTGGTTCAGTGACAATCGAACCATTTTACTCTTCAAACGAAAGCAAACAAATGAAAATTAGCAATGCAGCTTTTGGAATGAAAAAAGAAATAATTTACCCTGCACCTAAAATGTTTGCAATGAATAGTCCGATGGGAAAAGCAATGAACCAACTTACAATGTGGAGTTTATCACAACGCTATGGCGACCACGATGACTGTCCCGACTCTATATCAATGTTTGTAAAATATTATTGCGAAGAGCAAAGAGCAAACACAATGGAAGTGTTTAACAAATCAATTTTAGGCTTTTAAACCACAATTTTTGTGGTTTTTTTATTTTTTAGTTGACAAACATTAGAAAATGTTGTAGTATAAGGCGATTTTAAGACTTCCACTTGTCCTAGTGTGTCATTTTGAAAGGAAAAAAAGATTATGAGTGCAGAAACAGAACAAGCAATAAAGAGTTTATACATGCCAAAAGTGTTTAAAGGTAGAGAAAAAGTAATAATGCCTATTTCTAAAGAACTTTTTATGAAAGACCCATTAATTGCTTTAAGAAAATATCTAAATCAAACAATAGGTATTTTTAATGGGAATGTTAGCGATATTGAAACTCTACACGAATATTATTTAGGTAATCAAGCGATTTTTTCAAAATTAAGAAAAGATGAATCACTAATTAATAATAAAGTAGTAGAAAATCATATATATAAACAAGTAAATTTTAAAGTAGGTTTTATGTATGGTAATCCACTAGAATACACTATTACAAACGAGAAAAAAATAGACACTGATGATATGACATATTTGAACTCATATTTAAACGATGTTAACAAAGCAAGTTTAGATATTGAAAAGGCACAAGATTTATATGAATTTGGCGTTGCTTACCAAAGACTAATTCCACGTAGGCAAAAATTAAGTGAGTATGATATTGAAAGCGAAGCACCTTTTGAATTAGTAAATATGCCAGTAAAGCAAACATGTGTTGTGTATTCAAACGATATTCCAAATGAACCATTATTTGGTATGGTAATAAGTGATGGCCGCAATATAGAAAACTACAAGTCATTCAAGACAGTGCAAATTTATATGCCATATCGAAGAATAGTTTATAAAAACAATAATTTTGTACAACCAATCGAAGATATTCCACAACCATATAGTTATATTCCTATTCAAGAGTTTTGCTTAAACAAAGATAGAATAGGTATTATCGAAATTGGCGTTCAATTGCAAAACTTAATAAACAATATTGATAGTTCGCAAATGGATGGCATTGAGGAAGAAATTAATAGTTTTATAGTTATGATTAACCAAAGAGTTGATGAAGACTTTATAAACTTAATTAAAACGTTAAAAAGAGAGCGTGTACTTGTACTTAATACACAAAATCCACAAACACCAGCAGACTTAAAACTTGTTTCTACCAAACTTGATCAAGGCTCAACAAATCAATTTTACGAAAGGGTTTTAAAAGCCTTATATGACATTGTAGCCGTACCTCAAGCAAGTGGAAATGTTACGAGTGGTGGCGACACGGGGCAGGCGAGATTGCTTGGCAATGGTTGGGAATCAGCCCAAAATCAAGCACAAGTAGACCAACAATATTTGATAAAATACGAACGTGAATTATTAAAAAACATAATTAAGATTTGCAAATTAACAGAAAAATGCCCAGTTAATGAGATAAATGCAAGTGATGTTGCAATTAAATTTAACATTAATATGTCAAACAACTTATTAGTAAAAGCTGAAGCATTAAAGATGTTAAATGAAGCACTAGTACCAGAAAAGGCAATATTGTCAATTTGTGGTATTACAAAAGATGTTGATGGTTTAGGCGATGACTGGAAGAAAAATAAGCAAAAGCAAACTCAAATCGAACAACAAAATAATAATCAAGGTATAAATAGTTAAATAAACTAATTATATATAATCAAACAAAGTTAGAGAAAACTTTTTAAAAAACGCAGGAAGTTAGAGAAAACTTTAAAAAACGCAAGGAGAAAAAAATATGAATTTTTTAAAAGCAAACAAAACACAAATTCCATTTAAATTACAATTCTTTGGTGAGGGCGAACCTACACCAGAACCAAATCCAAATCTAAAAACGTATTCACACGAAGAATATGAAAAACTTAAAGCAAGTTTTGACAAAACTTCAAGTGAATTAGCAAGTTTGAAAAAGCAAGTACAACAAAAAATGACTGATGAAGAGAAAAAAGCAGAAGAAGATAAGGCTTTACGTGAAAAAGTAGCAAATTATGAAAGCCAATTAGAAAACTTAACTCTTGAAAAGTCATTAACTAAAAACAACTTATTTAGTAGCGAAGAAGCACAAAACATTTTAAAATCAAAAGATAACAAAAGTGAAATGTTAGAAAGCATTATGACATTGGTTAGTGCAAAAATTGAACAAGCAAAGAAAAATGCAATAGCCGAGTTTATGCAATCTAGCAATGTGACTGGTGGAATTAAAACACCAAATTCTGCTGATGATGAAATTATTGCAATGGCAAAACGAGCTTCAAAAACTACTCAAAAAAGTAATTTCTTTTAAAACAAATTAAAAATTTCACAGGAGGAAAAAATTTAATATGGCTAATTACAATTTTGAAAAAACAGTATTAGACATGCATAGCTTTTATTACACACTTCCTTGTCAAGTGACTAATACAGGCTTAACTGCCGATTCAAACGGCAAAAAAATTATTAAAGCTGGTACACCAGTTGGTGGCGATACTAACGCTTTATTAAAAAGAGATACAGCAGTTTTATTTGCAACAAACGATGCAACTAATGGTGCTAAAACACAAGGTGTAGTTATTCACGATGTAGATGTAACCGCTGGTCAAACAACAGCAACTGTTGCTTTTGCTGGTGTTATTGATATGGCAAAAATGGATGCAGGTTTTGATCTTGACCCAAAGGTTACTTTCCCTCACGACATAATTTATATGAAAGGAAGAGGTTTCTAATATGCCATCAATTGCAGAATTATATACAACTAAAAACATTAAAACTTATTGGGATGCTAGAAAGCAAGAAGAAACTAAATACGTTGGTATCGATGAGTTATTTGGTTCAAGAAAACAATTAGAAGATACAATTGATTCAGTTTCTGGTAAAAGTGGTTATACACCAGCTTTACTATTAAATAGCCCTGATTCTAAAACAGTTTATCGTGAAAGAGGCGAAATTACTGTTGAACAAAAAAAGATACCATTTTTCAAAGAAGGTATGCAAGTAGATGAAAAACATATCATTGAATTAATGAAATTAGAGGGAAACCCTAATCGTGCATTAGTTCAAATGGTATATGATCGTATGTTTAATGATAGCTATCAACTTTACTTAAGTTCACGTATGACACGTGAAATAATGGTTAATCAATTACTTTCTGTAGGTAAAGTTTCTTTTGCCTCAAATGGTGCAGCTTTTACAGCAACTTATAACATTACAAAAGAGGCTGATTTAGCTGGTACAGCAAAATGGAGCGATTTAGAAAATTCTGACCCTCTAAAAGATATTAGAAAGATGAAAAAAGATGCTAAAATTAATGGCGTTGCAAGAGCAATGTGTAGTCCAACAACTTTTGATTATATTGTCAACAATGCTAAAATTAAGAAACTTCTTGTTAATCCATGGGGTGGTGCCGATATATCAGATGCTGATGTATTAAATTTAATTTATGCAAGAACAAATGTAAGATTATATGTAAATGATACTTATTATATGAAAGATGATAAGAGCGATGCTCAAATCTTCCCAGATAATATCATTTCATTATTCCCTATTGGAAAATTAGGCGATATTGTATTCTCAGTTACACCTGAAGAAAGAGTATTGTTAAATACACCTAATGTTGCCACAGTTTCAATCGTTGATGATGGTGTTGCTATTGTTGAAACAGTAGACCCTGATGCAGTTGCTATTCAAACAAAGATTGCAATGCGTTGCTTACCAGCACTTGACATTTTCCCAGACCAAATTGTAACATTAAAAGTAGCATAGAAAAAATAACATGCAAGGAGATGTAAAGAGATGAATTGTAATTGTAACAAAGTTAATGCAATAAGTTATTTTCACGACAAATATCCTCAAATAAAAATGAGTGATTTAGAAATGCTTAATGAAAGTGCAAAAGAAATCTTAATACATCTTCTTTTTAAATCTTCATATACAGTATCAGAAACACAAAGAGCGTATGCTTATGAACATTATCATTATTGGTTAATACGTTGTATGCAAGAAATGATAGAGCGTTCTGGAGCTACAAGTGCAATATCTTATTCTGAAAATGGCATATCAATATCTTGGAATCAAGCTCAATTATCACAAGCGTTGAGGGATGAAATAGTTCCGATAGCAACAGTAAAAGGGTATTAGAGTATGTGGGAAAAAGAAATATGGATAGCCAAGAGAAAAAGTATTGAAACAAATAGTGATGGTTGGCAAATTGAGATTTTTGATAAACCAAAAAAATACTATTTGAATTATCAACCAGTTTCTGGTATGACAAGCTATTTACAATATGGCGAGAAGATAACGGATGTATATCGAGCTTTTGTAGATAGAGCCTATTATCAAGGTGTAATAAATGTTGGCGATAGGGTGTATTTGAACGATGGCTTAATTTCAGAAGATGAGTTAAGAAAGTTAGCAGAAAGCGATAACAAGTATTGTGAGAATGCGAACTATGTTGTTAAGTCAGTATTGCCACAAAATTACAAAACAAAGATTGATTTTATTAAGAGATAGGAGAAGATTAAAATGGAAGAAAGAAAAAAAACTATAAAAGTACGCAAAGGTACAACAGTTAAGACCGTTCCTGAACGACAAAAAGAAGATTATTTAAGAAATGGTTGGTATGTTGAAAAAGATTATGCAAATATGAATCCATTTATAAATAGTTCAATTTATAATACTAAAAATAAATAATATATTATGTTAGATATAAAGTTTGATGGTAATTCAATAAGAGACATACAAGCAAGAATTAAGCAATACCAAAAACTTATTAAAATCGTTAACGAACAATTTATAATTGAAAGCCTTGAATGGATTCGAGACAAGGCAAATGACAATCTAGAACATAGAGTTGGTTATTTTGCAGGGACTTTGAATTTAAGAGAATATTGGCAAATTACAAAAACAAGTGAGAATACTTACGAGTTAAGAAATACCAATGAAAAAGGGGCTTATGTTGAATTTGGTACTGGTATTGTGGGCTATGGTTCACACGAAAAAGCCGATGAAGTTCGATACGAATATGATGTAAACAATCATGGTGCGTTTGGGTGGAATTGGTATAATGAAAAAGATGGTTACCTAGTTAAAGGTTTTACAGGTTATGAGGGTAAATCATTCTTGTGGGATGCATTTTTTGATTATTATTCAAATGGAGAATTTGCAAAAATTTACGAGCGTATTTATAGGCAAATTATTGGTTTAAGTTAAATAGGAGTGATAAAAGTATATGTTAAACACAAAAGTTGAAAATAGCACGGTTTTTGAGCCTTATAATGAAATTTACGAGGTATTGAAAGACTATGTAGAGAGTACATACAATAATAATCACGTTGGGAGCAAGAAAGTTGAGGTTTTGAAAAACAAAATTTCACAAGAAACACCATGTGTAATATTTAGCGAACCAATAAATAAATTACAAACACAAAGCACAACATATGATAATACTACAAGAACACTTAATTATGATATAAACATATATTGTAATAAAAACAATAATAGTGAACAAATTGTTAGAGAATTAGCAATTTTGGTAATTGAGGTAATGCAAGGGCATTATCATATGAATGGTGGTGTAATAGCAATTATGCCACAATTTGATAGCCCTCTAAAAGATAGTTATCAAGCGAACTTAAGATTTACAACTAACTATATACCAAGTAGAAGTAAGTTGTATTAAAAATTTAAAAGGAGAAAACAAATGGGCAGAAGTTTTAGAGAATTTAAAGAGCATAATGTTCGTGCTGGTTTAGGTACAGCGTTATGTTATAGATTATCAAGCGAAACAAAATATCATATTTTAGCACCAGTAGAAAGTTTACCAGCGGTTTTTGGTACACCAGATACAATTGAATACTCTTCAACTACTAATAGAAACGTTACAAATGTAATGGGTAAAAATAGTACTGAAACAATTGAAATTAATTTGCCTTATAATCTTGACTATATTGCTATATGCGATAATATCAACGATTTAGAAGTTAATTTTGCGTATATTGATTTAGATGATTTTTCTGGTCAAGAATTTACAGGTAAACCTAGATACCATTTAGCAGATGTTGGAACTTCAGATATTAAAACAATCGTATTATCAATTGCTGTAACAAACGCAAACGAATACATTACTGAAGACTTATATGATAGTTTCCAAGATACTGTTTCAATTTTATCACCTATTCCTGCTAGTATTGAACTTTTATCAACAAATACAACAGGCATTGCTATAAACTTTTTAACTGATCCAAGCGATGCAACTTTGGATGTTTCAAGCAATAATACTGATGTTTTGATTGAAAAAGGTAACAAAAGCATAATAATTAAAGCAAGTTCTTCAGCAACAGCTGGTAGTGCAATAGTTAAAATTGTAGCAGCAAAAGAAGGCTATGCACCTAACCAAAGAAGAATAAAAGTTTTGGTTGTTGGTGCTTAAAAAAATAATTTGAAAGGAATATAAAAATGAGACCATACATTGAAGATAGAGAAGGAAATAAATACGAATTTCGCAGATTAACTAGAAGAGAAAAACTTAATCTAGTTAAAAATGCAAGAGAAATTGAAGAAGCTAGTGATGATAAAAAGATTGAATTAACTGATGAATTACTTTATACAATACTTCAAACTGTTTCAAGTGTAGACCACGAGAAATTTGAAGATATATTAGACTATAATGAAGAAATTTATGGGTTTGAGCAAGTAATAGAATTAGAAACAGCAATCATTAGTTGGGTTTTTACTCAAGCAGGTGGGGAAACAATCAAAGTTCATCCTTACCTAGAGGAAATGAAGAAGAAAGAAGAATTGGAGAAGAAGGAAGAAGTAGAACAACCAACGACACCAATTCAATACGATTCAATCGAAATTTAAACATTTTAAACGACAAGTATGGTGGTGATTTGGAGCATTTTTATTTTTGTGAAGAATTACCACTAGCTTTAGAATATGGAATGACACCACATGAGTATTGGGATGAAGATGAGGATTTATTTTTAGCATATCAAAAAGCGTATTACAATCGATTACACAAACAAGCATATTTGCAAGGCTTGTATAATTATGATGCACAAGTAACAGCTTTAGCCAATGCTATGAGAGACCCAAAGAAAACACCAAAGCCCTATGAATATCATTCCAAAGATGTTTACAATCCTTTCAACGAAGAAAATAATAAGCCAAAAGGTTATATTAATACTATTGATAATACTGAAAATAATAATAAGTTATATAGTATTAAAAAAATAGCCGAAGAAAGGAGAAAACAACAAAATGCCAGTTGATTACACATTAGGCAATTTAGTAGTTAATACACAAGTAAAAGATGCAAATGGTTCGATACAATCGCTTAAAGGGCTAACCACAGCACTAAACTATTTAAACAACGCAATGAAAAAAGTTGCGAAGTCAAACGTAGATTTAGACCAAACAGGCAAAAAGTTTGAGGGTTTAACAAAAGCGATTCAACCATTTACAAGTGAATTAAGAAAATCAGAAAGTGCTTGCAAGGCATTTACAGATGCAATCAAAGTTTTAAACAAACAAAAAGTAAGCACTTCAAGTATAGAAAAGGCAAGTGCAAGTTTAAAAACGGCACAAGCAAAATTACAACAAATCAATGGCACGGCTAATCAAACACAAAACATTTTTGATAGCCTTACCAAAAGTAAAATATTTAATGTAGGTAAAATATACGCTATATATAATTATACTAAAAGATTTACCTCACAACTTTCAAATGCGGTTGGCTATGCTGTAAACTTTGAAGAAACTTTAAATAAATTCCAAGTTTCAATGGGCGACCAATACTCAAAGTCATTAAAGTTTGTTGGCAATATAACACGTGCTTTCAACTTATCGACTGAAAGTATAATGAACTATCAATCAACATTTAAAAACATGTTAGATAGTTTGGGTGGTTTATCAAGCGATGTTACTTACAAATTAAGTGAAACAATCACACGAATGGCGATTGACTATGGTTCACTTTTTAATGTTCCAATCCAAAAATCAATGGAACAATTTCAACAAGTGTTAAGTGGTCAAATTAGAACAATACGTACTGTTGCCGGTTATGATGTTAGTGAAACCTCTTTGTATAGCATTTACAAAGAAATTGGTGGCACAAAAACTATGAGGCAATTAGATCAAAACGAAAAACGTTTATTAAGAATAATTGCTTTACAAAAACAAATGCAACGAACTGGTGCGGTTGGCGATTTTGAAAAGACTTTAAGCAATACAGCCAACATTTTAAAACAAATTCAAGAAACAACCAAAGAAATACTTACTTTGTTTGGTAGATTGTTTTTGGGTTCAGTTGGAAACCTTTCAGAAAAAGTACTTGGTGCGACAATAGCATTAAGAGATTTCTTAAATTATTTAAACAAAATAAAAGGTTATGAATATCAAGATTTTACTAAAAATGCAAGTAGTGGTTTAATAGGTGGAGTTACTGAAAGTGCCGAAGAAGCCACTGATGCCGTAACCGAATTAAAGAGAAGTTTATTAGGCTTTGATAAATTAAACATTTTATCTAGCACAAGTTCTAACACTAAAACAGCCGTAAATGATTATTCTTTCTTGACAAGCAAAATTGGCGAATATGAAGAATTAATTCAAAAAGTAAGCAATGGTTCACAAAAGGTAGCTGACAATATACTTAATTGGTTAGGATACACAAGAAAAGAAAATGGTGAAATTGAAAAGACTTCAGGTGCGATTAATCGTTTAGCTGGAATGTTAAATGTTTTAAAAGTTACATTTACAAGTTTAATTTCAATTATAACATTTAAAAAAGGTGTTGGAATATTTAAATTTTTTAAAGGGCTTCCTGAAAATTTGAAAAAAGTAATGTCCTCAATAACTGGTAAAACTGATATACCTAATTTGAAGAATATTAAAAAAGTAAAAGATATTTTTACCGCATTTAGTGGTGTTGTTGAAAAGCCTGCAAAAGTTGGAATATTTTCAGCTTTATCAAAATCAAAAGTATTTTCTGCAATATCAAAACCAGGGCAAATGTTAGGACAATTTATAAAATTGTTGCCAAAATCATTGGTAATAATAGGAACGATTGCAACGCTATTTGCGACATTATTTATCAAAAGTGAAGAGTTTAGAAATTCAATTATGAATTTGATCAAGTCAATAGCAAATTTAGCTTCAAGTATAACATCAGTATTAACACCTGTGCTAACACCAGTTATTAAGTTTTTGGGTGAGGGTTTAGCATTAGTAATAAATATTATTGCAAAAGTAATTGATTTTATTTCAAAGAGCAAAGCACTTTCAACAGTGTTAGGTTTATTGTTAGCAAGTATTATAGCAATAAATATAGCAACTTCAGTTAGCCCTTTGACTTGGATTATACTTGGAATTACAACTGTTATAGCTTTGATAGCAAAATTAATTGAAGCAATAGCGAAGTTATTTGCCGAAGGGAAAGTAAAAACTTTCTTTAAAAATTTATTTAGTAGAGAAAATAGCAACGGTGGTGGTCGAGGTACAAGCACAAGTTCTTACACACCTTTAGCAAGTGGTGGTGTTATTACAAGACCTACACCTGCATTGGTTGGTGAATATTCAGGTGCTAGAAATAACCCTGAAATTGTATCACCAGAAAATAAAATGCGTGAAGTATTTGTTCAAGCATCATTACCAATTGCACAAGCAATATTAAATAGCAATCAAAAAGTCATAGATGCAATAGATGACTTAAGCGATAGACCAATCGAATTAAATGGTCGAAAAGTAAGTGAAAGCATTTTTAAAGACTTACAAAACGAAGCAACACGCAGAGGTAAGAAATTTGCGTAGAAAGGAGCAATTATGCCAACAATTTTAAAAATATATACTTTTGATGAAAATGGTTTTGCAAAAACGGTTATTGCTCCTGCTTGCACTAAATATCAAGTATCATATGCGGATGTTGACAAAGAGGGTAGTGGTAGAAACCCATTAACTGGTGAAATGTATCGTGAGCGAATAGGCTCATACATTAAACTAGATTTAACTTGGGATTTGATACCAGGAACAACAGAATATCAAAATTGGTATAAGACTTTAACGAGCCTACCGAAAAGTTTTGAGGCGGAATATTTAGACCCATCCTCAAATGAATTAGTTAAGAAAAGATTTTATAGAACTGATATTCAAACGGAGTTATACCTATTTGTCGATGAGAATTGCAACATATGGAGAGGATTATCAACATCGTTTGTACAAAACGATGTTTCTTCTTTTTCTTGGGAGGGTGTATCGAGAAAAATATTTTATTTAGGTAGTAAAAGAGGCATAGGAAGAGAAGTTGTAGTGACAAATAAGCAAAGTTTTAGCAACCTAGATTTGATAAAAAGTGGCGAAACTAAAGATATTGAAGAATACAATGAAGAATTTTATGAACCAACACATTCAGACTATTTTATATCGTGTGAAGAAAAACGTGTTAAATTAGATGGTACTTTTAAATTCCTAGACAAATCATATTCAACAACTGATGGTGTTAAAAATAGCCCTATATTTTGGTGGACTACTTGGATGTGCAATAAAGATACTGGTGAATTTAATTCACTCCCTAGACTTGTAATTAAAGGCACATCATTGTCTGCAAGTTATTACACAATAGTTTTTGGTGAAATAGCAACAAATTTTAAAATCGAGTGCTATACCGAAAACGATAACAACGAAGAAGTTTTAGACAGAACTATAAGTGTTGAAAATAACACCGAAAAAGAGTATATTTTTGAAACTTTAAAAACTTACGTAAAATTTATCATTGAAATAATAAAAATCGATAATTCAGTTGTTTTTGAGGGCGAAATACAAAAATATCAAAGGTTTGCAAAAGTAAATACAATTTATAGTGGTGTGTTTAAGAATCTTAACAAAATTATAACCGATTATGAGATTACACAAGAGTTTAGTGCTGATAATTCAGAATTTAATTCAAATGTACTTTCACTAAAATTAAGAGATGCTACTAACGAATACGACCCTCAAAACGCAAATAACAAATTAAGTTATTTTAAAAATCAGCCAATTTCAGTTGACATTTACGTGAAAGATAGAGATAAAAACGAATTTGGTATAGAGGTAATTAAAAATCCTTTAGTAAAAACTTTCAAATTTAACTCAAGAAACAATGTTTATAATTGGGAAAATCAAATATTAAGTGTTACAAATTATTCAGATACTTATAATTTAGTTTATTCAAATGAAGATGAAACACCACAATTTGGCAATAATGCAAAAACATTGTCAGATTGGTTAAGGCTTTTAAATCGAAATTCTGGCTTAAGTGGTTTTAGAAATGCAATTGCTTTTGAAGACCTTGATAGTGGGGACAATCTCAAAGAAGATTACACTAACAATGCGATAATTTTAAAAGGTTATATTCCAAATCAAAGTTCTTATAATGAAGCGTTAAGGATGTTAGTCGAAGCATCTTATGCATCGCAAAAGAATAGCACAACAGGACAATATCGTAATAAAATGGTTTTAATTGACTACAACGAGCAAAAATTATTATTTAAAACACAACTATTGAAGAATAATTTAAAATTTTATGGTGAGCAAACAATAGTTAGCGATCGTTTTGTAGATAATTCATTTAAAATAACAAGAAATTATATATTTGAAGAAAGTTTTCAAGAAGCAAAACCAAAGAATTACACTGTTAAAATTTACACGTATCAAAATGTTCAAGAAGTTACAGGAAAAGATGACAAAGGCAATGATATAGTAACAACTAAAATTGAAACGACAACTTATGATAAATCTTACACTATATCAAATGATGACTATGAAAATGAAACAGTCGATAATCCATTTATTACTTCACATTTTATGGAAGACCCTGTTAATTGGTCAAAAAAAACTTCGACAATTGCCGACAGATTAGTTGTTTATAGGCAACATATAGATAGTTTAAATACATTTAACTTTAAAACTAATTTTAATGGTGGTATAATAGAACCAGGACATACTTATTTGTACGAAAGCAAATATGGTAATACCAAAAAAGTTGTTATTACAAAAGTAATTTTAAATGGAACTTCCTTTGCAGAAGTTGAAGCAAAAGAAATTATGGAGGATTAATTATGAAAGTTTGGCAACCAACTGATTATTATGATGTAGCAACCGAATTTACAAGAATATCAACGTTTATTTTTGATATTGGTGGTAGGTTAGGCGTTTATGATTTATTAAATGAATATACTTGGTCAACATCAGATATACCTTATTATGAAGATTACAAGAAAATAATTGAATCCTTAAATATTTTGTTGCAAAAAACACACGCTAATAAAACTTTTGGGTATTTGACACCAGAGAAAAATTTTAGTTATATTGATGCAAACAAGATAGAGCAAGCAATGGCAGAAATAGAGAGAAAGTTATGGAGTTTCGACATAACTGGTAAAAAGATTTTGGGAAATAATTCCAAAATAATCACTTAAAGAAAGAGGTGATAAATAAATGAGTAAATTAGAATTAACCTTTACTGATGAAGTGGGGACAAATTTAAATCAATACAAAATGAAAAGAAATGTTGGCACGGCAAGTGAAACAGAAGAAGTTATACAGCTTGAACGTGATGCTAATATAACAACTCAAGGCACAATAATCAATGCCGATAAATTAAACACAATGGTTTCAGCTATCAACGAACCAATTAGTTCATTATTCACGACTATTTATGAGGAAACACAAAATAAAAAATCTTTGCCATTAAATACAAATATAGATTTTGCTTTAATTAATTCAAAAGACTCTACACCATTATCATTTAGCAAATTTTCATGTTTATTTGTGTTTAGATTTTATTTTATGGGTACTGATAATATACGAAGATATGCAAGTGTTACTATTGGAACAGTATCACCTTATTTGTTTGAACATTCTGAAATAGTACAAATTTATGATAGTTTTGCAGAAACAACTCAAAAAGTTAAGATTTTGCTTGATAAAACTAATAATACAATAACAATTACTAATTTAACTAATAGTAATACAACTACAAATGTTTTATATATAGAAAGTATAATAGGTGCATAATTATGGGAATTGTATGTAGATGTGAAAGTAATATAGTTCCAGTAGCCAACGAATCTCCAAGAGTTTGTTGTGGCACAATAAAATGGTATATGAACGATACTTTTTCATTCGATTTTATTATTAATTTAACAGATGAGGATGGCAATCCTATTGAGTTGCTTGACACCGATAAATTTGTTGTTGATTTTTACAATAGTGCAGGAGACTTAATACAAAGTTTTGAAACTGTTGGTAGTTCAACGATAACTTTAAATTTTACTAAAGAAATTAGTGCAAAGTTTAAAAAGGGCGAATATTTTTATACAACTAAATACGAGAGTGGTTCAATAGCACGAACAATAATGCATAATAATATGGTTGTTGTTGAATAGGTGGTGATAGCCTATGAGAGTCAACGTATGTAAAAAAATTGATGAGGGTATAAAGACTACACTTGATGTTGTATTAGAAGATAAAACAATTAATCTTGAATGTGAAGGTATAGTTGTAGGTGGTGTTACTAATGATCATGCGAGATTAGTAAACCTTGATTACGAGCATAGCGGACACATTGGTTTTGCTAGTGAGAAACAATTGAACTTGCTAGCAGAAAATGTTGTTCCAAGAAGATTAAACGTTTTCCCAAATATAGATGTTAATATAGATAGAAGTAAACAATTTATATATATTAACGAAAATGATACTGAAAGTAAAAAGGTAAGTATTCGAGAACTGAACTCTTACATTTTACGAAATGGTGATAGTGTTCCAACCGATATGCAAGTTGGAGAATATTTATTGTTAAATATGAAGAAAGGAAATATTTAAAAATGGCATATGAAATTTTAAGCGATAAGAAAAAAACGCAAGTTACACAATTAGTCAATACCGCTGATGGTTTAAAATTGCAACAATATTATCCAGAAACAACAGCTGAAGTTACAAACATTAAAGCAATTGCTGGTGTTACTGGTACAAACGTTCAACAAGCATTAGAAAGCATTCAAGGTAATATTAATGATATTACTGGTGGTGGAAACATTGTTGAATTTGACACAGGCACAGGACAACCAAGTGCAAATTTAGCCGTTGGTGGTTTATTCTTTAAAATAATTAGTTAGAAACTTGAAAGGGGAGTTTTAATTATGGCAAAATATCAATTACAAAAAAAATTAGCGAATGGTACAATGGAAGATATACTAATAACAAGTGTTAACGATGTAAATGATATTAGTGTAATTGCAGATGATTATACAGAGGTAGATTTAATAAATAAAAATGGTAATACTTTAGCTGCAATACCATTTAGAAAAATCAATGGTCAGAGCATTATTGGAAAAGACCCTTTGACTATTAGTGGCGGTGGTGGAACAAGCCATCCAGTTTATACTGAAACAAATACTGACAAATGGGGCTATGTTTACGACAAAACATATAACAATTGGACTTTAAAAATTACAGGTGAAAGTGGTAGTAGATACCTTTTTAACTTTACAATGAATATGTTTACTGCTGGTTGCCCTAATGAGGCAGATAGATTTGGAATTGAAATAGCAAATAATGATGTTGAAGTTACATTTTACAATACTGTTTATCGAGATTATTGGAAACAAGGTTTTAGCAACCCAACATCTTTTGTAATATATAATACTGGTTTAATATTTTTAACTAAATCAGAAGAATTTAGTCTTGGTAATAATACATTAGATATTAATGGTTGTGATTGTGGTCCAGAATATATAAACAACGGTGGTTGTAGTTTTGATATAGGTTTTCCTACAAGTGCAGAGCAAAGATATTCAAATGAATTATATTTTACTTTAAGAAAAGATGAAGTAGGAACATTACACGTAACAGTAGGGCTAGTTTTCACGTTTTAATCAAAAAAATAACAAATTTTGTAAAAATGCTTGACAACGCAAATAATGTTTGCTATAATTAAGGCGGATTTTGGAAATGAAGAAGAATTGGAATCTGTGGGTTGGTTTGCTAGTAGCAATTGGAGTTGCTTGGTACAATGGCTATGACAAGTCAAAGATGGACAACTTTAGTAGTTTTCTGATACTATTGGTTACAATCGTTGGTTTTTTGTCCTTTTTAAAAACACTAACCACAACAAAGAGCAAGGAATTAATGGAGAGTAACACAACAAGCCAAAAGACACGAGTTAGTTACATTGAGGTTGCAAGCAATCCATATAAGCAAGGGCAAAATCTTGCGAAAGACATTGCTGCTACTATCGAAATTTTTAGGGAGAAGAAAGCAATGAATAAAGTTAAAAAATTTTTTAAGTGGCTATATTTTAACAAATGTACAATCACAAATATCGTAGTAAGTATTGCGTGTGTAGCGTTTGTTAATTTTATGTCTCTATGGGGCTATTTAGATCGTTATCAAATCTTCCAAACTAACCCTGTATTATTTAAGGTAATAATTGGTGTTGGTGGAGTATTATGGACAGCTTTGTCAGTATTCTGTTCTATCAACAAATTAGGTGTGGAAAATTTAAGCGAGATTGATGCACGCTTACAAGCAAAAGCGAATGAAAAGTTAAGCCGTTTAACACCAGAACAAAGAAAATTAGTTAAAGAAAACATTAAGAATTTACAAGAGCAATTAAACAAACTAAAGGTGGAGTCTGATGGGGCTATGAAAATAGTCCAAAGTTTCACAGTATTAAAGAGTATCGAAGGTTTTGATGTAAGCAATCAAGTAGAAAGTTATGAAAAAGCGTGTGCTATTGTTAGCAATAATAGTTCATTAATTACAAAACTAGAAAACGAAATTGCAATATTAAAAGGCAAACTTTAGAAAATGACACGGAAGTGGTTAGGAAACTAATCACTTTTTTGTTATGAAAGAGGGAATTGAAATAGAGAAATTTATAAATGAGATTGTAGATGTACCAAAGTTAATAAGAAGATTGTGGTTAGTACTTTGGTTTGTAGAGTTTATTTGTATTGGTAGTAAGTTGCTTTTTCACACGTGGTTTCCGATAGTTATTGAAAATCAAAACTTTGAAAATGTGTGTGATTTTGTAGATAACCACCAAGTATTAAGAGTTAGCATAATGGCGATATTTTACGTAGCAAGTTTAAACATTGTGTTTTTAATAGCAACGAAAAGTAAGTTCTATAAGGATTGTACTTTACCTATAATATCAAATTTATTAATAGTATTTAGTTTTATAATTGGTAATATAAATAGTATGTATGGTAAAATTGCAGAACTTTTCACTTTAATTGTTTTGCCAATTATTTGCAATATTAAAAGGCAAACTTTTAAAGAATTATGGAAGAATATTTGCTTTCCTGTTTTTACATATTTACTAATTAGTTTATGGCAATAATCGAACAGTTGAAGAAATAGCCGATAAGTTTTGCAACGAAATTCTTTTATTAAGGATTGAGGGTCATTTAACTACAAGTGTAAAAGGAACAATTTACGACATATGGGATTGTTCTAACGAGATTGTTACCGATTTTTGGGTAATAAAGTATTAAAATTTGAGGTGGTATTTTCAAAAATACTGCCTTTTTTATTGTCTTTTTCTTGTCTTTTTTATGTCTTTGTGGTATAATATTAGCGTGTGATTAGCACAGAAAGGAGAAAAAGCAAATGCAAAACCAATCAAGATTTAGTGAAGAATTTATGGCTTTGGAACGCAACAAAACTTTGCAAGGTATGGTTAACAATGAACTAATGAAATTAGGGCTAGACTGTCGATTAAAAGGCTTTAAATATGTTAGCGATATTATAACTTTAGCGTTGATTAAGCGTAAGTATTCACGAACAACGATTGCCGAATTAACGCCATTTATTGCTTATAAGTATGGTATTAAAGACTTTAGTGTGCAAAGGCAAATGCGATATGTTTGTACGATTAGAAATGCACGCAAAGAAACTGCCATTGATATTGTTTACAATGTATGGCACAAAATCAACACAAAAATTCAAGAAGAAAGGGAGAGTTATGTAAAATGAGAATAACGGAAATTGTGATTGAAAATTTTAGAAATGTTAGCAACAAAACTTTTGATTTGAAACCAAAGTACAACGTTTTTGTAGGTGCGAATGGTTTAGGCAAAACAACACTTATCGATAGTGTTTTATGGGTGCTTTGCGGTGAAACTATTGTTTATGGTAAAAGCGATCCAGATAATCGAAACAAGAATGATTTAAGATTACCAATAGGTGTAAAAATCACGTTTGATAATAATTTAGTATTAGAAAGAAAATATAAAGATATTTGGGTTGAGGACAAAGATGGTAACGTAAAATACTCAAGAACTGATAACAACTTTTTCATTAATGGTGCGAAATTCAAAAAAGAAGAATATTTTTCTTTCATACGAGATAAAATCAAATTTGATAGAAACCTTGAAGTAAAAGACTTTAATTTCTTACGTTTCTTAATTGACTATGATTATTTTGGAAATATTGATTATAAAGTAGCAAGAAAATTTATTGAAAAATGTATAAAAATTAAGAGCGATGATGAGTTAATTTTAGAGCAAAAATATGCACCAGTTAGAACTGATATGCAAGTATTAAAGTATGAATATGGTAAATTATTAAATAAATATAGTACTATTATTAAGCAAGCTGATGCAAAAATTGAAGAAATTCAAACAAAGATTGTTAAAAAGCAAGAATTAGTAAAACCTGAAGATATTGAAGCATACGAAAAGTTAAATCAAGAAAGAAAAGAATTATTAAATTCAACTTTTGACAATAAAAATTACCAAGCAAAGATTAAAGATTTAGACACAAGAATATCACAAAGTCAACAAAACGTATTACTTGAAATTGTCAATGTTAACCAACAAATTAATACTTTAATCAAAAAAGGTAACGAGTTGAAATATCAAATCGACAATATGAAGAGTAATATTGAAGATAGCAAACGCTACATTCAAAAGTTAACTGAAGAACAAGAAGAATACACTAGTTTAATCGAAGAAAAACAAAAAGAAAAGTTTACTGAAAAGGTTTGCCCTTATTGTGGTGGTGTTATCAATAAAGATGAAGAAACAGCATTCAAAGAAAATATCGAAAAAGAAGTCGAAATTTTAAAAGCACAAATTGAGGGTGCAAAACAAGGTATCTCTGGTTCAAAAGTAATGATTAGTTCATATGAAGAAAAGATTGAGATTTACGACAAAGAATTTGAAAAGACTTCAAAAGAATATGTTGACTTGACAACACGTTTAGAAGAATTAAGCGTTCAAAAAGAAAACAACGAAGAAGCAAAGAAATTAAGTCAAGAAAAGGCTAAATTAGAGGATGAATATCAAATAGCAATAAATACATTCAATAGTAATAAAAATGCGAAAATTGGCGAAATTTCAACTCAAATGGAAAAATTAGCGGTTAGTATTCAAGCAAGCAAAGAAATTGAAGAATTAAAACAACAATTAAAAGATTGCAAACAACAAAAATACGTTTGTGAATCAAACATTGACTTAATCAAAGATTTTAAAGCAACTAAACTAAATAATCTTGTTAGCAAAGTAAAAGAAGTATTCCCACAAATCGATATTGAACTAATTGAAGAAAACGAAAACACAGGTAGTTTTAAAGATGTTTGCTATACAAAATTAAATGGTGTTGAATTTACTGGTGTTAACGATGGCTTTAAATATTTATTAGGAATTGAAATTATTGAAAATATCAAAAAACATTTAGGTGTTGAAGATTTGCCAATTATTTTTGACAAATTTGCAGATATTGACAAAGAAACGTTTAAAACTATTTTAGGCAAAACTAATTCACAAATAATTTGTACAAAAGTTACAGATAACAAAGAAATTGAAGTTAAAGGAGAATAATTAATATGGAAAATACTATTCAAGAAGTTAAAAAGCAACCTATTTCAATGACTGAATACGTTTTAAATATGGTTGTTAATTATGCAGCTGTTGGTGGGGAAGTATTAACTGAAAGAGAAAAGACTTCTGCAATAAATATAATCACTTTAACAAATAGAGCTATTGTTACAAATAGCGATGGAATAACTTGGAATGATATTGATTTACGAGGTTGTGGATTTGCAGAACAAGTAAAACATTGGTGTAAACTTGGCATAACTGGCGAAGATAAATTATATATAGATATTCGTAATAATAAATATAAAGCTAAAAAAGATATATTTATTAAACCACAATATCAAACGTGTGAAAAATTAATGACTATGTATTTTGCTTACCCTATTGTACGATTTAAAACTGAAGTAATTTGTATTGGCGATGAAATAGAAATAGAAGAAGATTTTAAAACTGGCTTAACGACTATTATTTCACACAAACGAAATAAAGATATTGACAGAAATAAATACGAAAATATTATTGGTGCTTATAAAATTGCTTTTGTTTCTATCAATCCTGAAAAACCTTTAGACTTAACACAAATTTATGTTGAAATTGATCGTAACAGAATTGAAAGAGCTTATAATGCTAGTTCATCAAAAGATAAGAGCGTTTGGAATGCAGACTCTGTCAAAATGGTTAAAAAGACTGTTACTTGGGAAATGTTTAATAGCGAACAAATCAGACCTTTTATGAAATACCCTGAAGATGTTATTAAAGGTGGCGACTTAAAAATTCTTGAGGAAAGTGAAGAAATGGATTTTAACAAAGAAACAAAATATGAAAATGTCGACAAAGTTGGAGAAGAAATTGATAAAAAAGTCGCAACTGAAGATGTAATAGACGTTGCGTACGAGGATGAAAATTAAAATGCTTGATATTTATGCGTTCGCCTCTTCTAGCAAGGGCAATATGTATTTAGTTAAAAACGAAAATACTAATATTTTGTTAGAATGTGGATTGAATGAAAAAAATATACGCAAATTATTAGTGGAGCAAGGCATCACTCTTTTAGATGTGGATGGATGCCTTGTTACCCACATTCACAATGATCATGCGATGAGCATTGATTATGTAAGTCAATACGTAGATGTGTATTCTAATATAAATGTATATAATCATTACAAGAATATAAAATATGTAGAACCTAAAAAACCATTTAAAATTAATACAATAAAAATAATACCAATTTTAGTCAATCACGGAATGGTAGACAATTATGCTTATGTTTTTTTAGATAAAAATAGTTGCATATTTTTTGGCACTGATTTTTCATTAATGGAGCAAAACGTATCTAATTTTAAATTTGATAAAGTTTACATTGAATGTAATTATGATGATAAAGAAGTACAAAGTATTTTAGATAACGGTGTTGAAGATGATAAAAGGAAAAAATATATAAGGCAAATATCAACGCATATGTCAAAAGCAAATTGCATTAAGCATTTAAAAATGATGGATTTATCGAAATGCAAAGAAATTGTTTTATTACATGCTAGTGAATTTTTGATTAGTCATAAAAAAACTTGTGAAGAATTTGAACACATTTTTGGAATACATACTACTTTTGCAAAGGAGAAGTAAATATGAAAATTGAAGATGGTTATGTTATTTTTGAACCTGCTGATAATGTTAAGATTGAAAAAAGGAATATTACAGGTCATCCTTTTGTTGAATTAATAGGGTTAAACAAATTTACTCTAAAAGGTGATGCTTTATTGCATATGTTTAAAATACTTAAAAACGAGGTAGACCCAAAATATTTAAAGCGTGGCAATGTAGCTGAAGAAATTGTTAAAATTTGGCTTGAAAAAGAAGGACATCAATGCGTTACATATGACCCAAAAGTTATAAAATATAATAATTTTTCTGAATCTAAAGATTTTGGTGGATTAATAGATATTGAGATACCAAGCGAGCAAACATTAGTTGAAGTTAAAAGCAAATCAATGAAAAGTTTACCATTTATTGAACAAAGTAAACCTTTAGATGAAGTTTATCAGGGAATGCTTTACGCATATTTAAGAGGTTATAATACTTTCAAAATGGTTTGGATTTTCTTTGATGAACAAACTGAAGATGAGATTTTTAGAGGTTTAAAACCAACAACGCTTAAAAACATAAGAAAAATTGATGTTGATTATGAGGTCGAAAAAGGTGATATAATTCAAAAAATGTGGCAAGCAAAACAAATTGTCGATGAGTTTGTAGAAACTAAAAAAATTGAACTTAAAGATATTTCAGAAAAGTGTTTTACAGAACTAAAGACAAAGTATAAAATTACAAACGAAATGAAAGAACAAAAAGATGATACGATAGAGGAAGACCTATTTACATTTAATGAAGCAGATTTTGAAGATATGGGGTTTTAACTATGGAATTAAAAGAACGCATTATTTGGTGTGATACTAGACAAAAAGGCAAGCAATGGGATTGGCTAAAAGAAGAATTTAAAGCAAGAGGTTATAAGATTAAAGATGATAAACCTATGACTTATGGCGATTATTGTATGCCACCTAATTTGTCAGTGCTTATTGACACTAAATATTGTATACAAGAAATTGTAGGTAATGTTACCCAACAACACGTAAGATTTAGAAATGAACTTATTGGTGCAAAGGAAATGGGAGCAAACTTACATATATTAATCGTAAATGAAGAAAATGTTAAATGCATTGAAGATTTAAACAAATGGGAAAACCCACGAATTAAAACGTGGGCTATTCAAAGAAATCGAGCAAGAAGAACAGGCAGACCATACCCAAAGCAACCACCAACAAGTGGTAAACAACTTGCAAAGATACTTACAACAATGCAAAATGAATATGGAGCAATTTTTGACTTTTGTAAAAAAAGCGAATGTGCTGATAGAATAATAGAAATTTTAACTGAAGGAGTTGAAAAGTAAAATGGTTAAGAAAAATAAAGGTTTATCAGTTGGTAATTTGATACAAGTTTACAAATTGAGACAAGGTGTAAGCAAACAAAATTACAAATGGCAACTTTTTACGTTTAGTGATACAAAGTATGATAACGAGCTTAAGAAATATGTTAATTTAGGCTATTACACAATATTTATTAAGAACCCAATTGAGGACTTACGAGAAAAAGATGTAATTAGAATTGATAAAATTTTGGCTATATCCTCAAATAGTTCAACATATAATGGTAGAGTTTACAAACAAACAGTTGTTACAATAGAAGCTAGAAAGTTTGAGAAAAAACAACAGGATGTAGACAATTTAGATACATCAGTTGAACAAGTTGATGACCCAACAAGTTTTGATGTAGGTATGGACAATATGCCATTTTAGGAACTAACAAAAGAAAAACACTGTCAAATTGATGGTGTTTTTTTAATTTATTTCATTTTACTAATTCAAAGTACTTGACAAATATTTTTAAAAGGTGTAAAATGGTGGTGTGTGTTTGAGACATACAGAAAGAGGTAAATAGTGAATGATAAGCATTAAAGAACGAAAAGAAAAAATTGAATATCTCAAAGCAAGAATATTTGAGATAAATCAATTAAACGAAGAAATCAAAGGCAATGATTTGTACAACGATGATTTGCTAGAAGATTATTTTGAGGATAGTAAGCAAACAGAAATACATTATGCATTAAGAAATTGTACTTACTACTTGGGTATTATGATTCAAAAATTACAAAGTGAATTGAGTTATGAAACCGCACAATACAATATGGCGAAAACGAAAGGAAATTAAAGATGTTAACACAACAAGAAAAAGAACAAATGGAAAATGTTTTTAAAAGAAACAAAAAATTAGGAATTGCACCACAAACAAAATCGCAACTTGCAAAAAAATTAGGAATGTCTAGGCAACTGCTTTACTATGTAATAGCCAAAAATGTTAATTCGCCTTACGAACCAATTCTTAAAAATTGGATTAAAGAGGCAAATGGCAAGGGTTGCAAGATAGTTTACAAAGTTAAAGAGAATAAACTTAAATTGCTTGAAAAATATGGTTTTGAACATAGTTTTAAATCATATTATACAAAGTACACAACGATGGATACTGGGTCATATCAATATGTTGTTAACGAAAACGACTTAATTCTTAAGTTGATCGTTACAAACGAAGATAAGGTAATGCTTGATTTAGAAACATTTGAATTACCATATGAAAGAGATACATACGTAGCCAATATGAAAGATATTGAAGATACCTGTATCTTTGATGAGAAAATTACAAACTTTGATATTATATATAATCTTGTAAGAGATAATATAATTTATCGAGTTTTAATTGAAAATAATTAATAATGCGTTTAAAACAATTTGTTAAGAAATATATTGACCCAAATTTAATCGTAAATGTATTTGTCAAAGTTAATAATAAATACTACAAAAAAGTTTATTCATGCTTAAGGGCGAAAAATTTATTAATCGATTTAGAACACGATAATTACAAAAATTATTCAGTTTTAAAAATCGAAGAAATAAAACAAAACAGAAATTCTGCAAACACAATCAATATAGTTGTGCGAGATAAACACAATATTTTTGAATGGAAATAAAAAAGGGGGAATAAAAGTATGTTAAAAATATTAATACCAATTATAATTATTGTTGTATTAGTAATTATAAGAGTTGCGTACTCATATGGCGAAACAAAAGGCAGAGAAAAAATCTTTGCTAAAATACTTAGTGAGGTTTTATACAAGGTTTATAAAGACTCAATAAAAGAAACATTAATTAATGGTAGTCTTGAGGACTTACTTAATAATTTAAAATCTGAAATGAAAAAAGAAAGAGAGAACGAAAATGATGATAATAAATAAACCAATGTTTATGAATTACTTTGAAGATGGTAATTTGTTACAACACGATAAAGATAAAGAAACTTTTGTTTTAAGCAAAACCGATATATTAGGAAATTTTTGTTTAAATCAAGAAGAAATGGAAAAACTTTGCAAATTTATTGAAATGGCAAATGACAAATCAAAAGTTAAAGCAAAGTTAAATGGTACAATTTTAGAAGTTAAAATAGATGAGCCTAAATTAAAAGCTAATATTAATACTTTAAGTATTGATAATAAACCTCAATTAGATTTAAGCGAAGTAATTAGTAGTTTTACAATTAATGTTGATAAATTAAAAATAGCAAGTGCTTTTTCTGACAAAAAAGGTGTAAGAGCGGTTTTAAATGGTGTTTGTGTTAGAAATGGTTGGATTATGGCGACTGATAGTTTTAGTGCTTATAAAACACCTTGCGAAGATACTTCAGTTAATTTAGTTATTAATAACTCATTTATAAACATTTTAAAAGAATTAAAAGGCAATATTAAACTTGAAACTGATGGAATGAAAATTTGGCACAAAAATGAAAATGGTTTAACTTACGTTGGTAGACTACTAAATGGCACATACCCTAATTTAGAAAATATTTACAATTCTATTAAGAATTTTGATACAACAACGCTAAACCTTGAACCGATATACAATATTTTTGCATTATCAGGCTCAAATTCGTTGATTGGCTTAACTTTAGATAAATTTTGTATAAATACTAGCACCACGTTTGTAAATTCTGAATTTGAGGGTATTTTTGACTTCAAATTTGAAAATGAATTTTGGTATAGTTCGACAATGTTGAAACTTGTTTTAAGTTTTATCAATGATAAGAAAAATGTTAAACTTAACTTTTTACAGGATAATCCAACTAAACCTGCAATTGTAAATGATGAATTTTTAATTTTGCCTGTAAGAAAAATGGTATAATTTATGGCTAAATTTAACATTAAAAAAGATATAAGTTTATTTGATTTTGCAGATAATCAATATAAGATTACAAAACCTATAAGACTTATTGAATTATTTGCAGGAATAGGTAGCCAAGCAAAAGCACTTAAAAATCTTAATGTTGATTTTGAACATCATTTTGTTTGCGAAATTGAACCACAAGTTGTCAAAACCTACAATGTTATTCACGGAACAAATTTTGAACCTACTGATATTACTAAAATTAGTGCTAATGATTTAAATATTACAAATACTGATTTATATACTTATATATTAACTTATTCTTTTCCTTGCCAAGACTTATCTTTAGCCGGCAAAGGCAAAGGAATGGAAAAAGGCACTGGAACAAGAAGTAGCTTATTATGGGAAGTTGAAAGATTGCTAAAAGAATGTAACGAACTACCACAAATTTTGCTAATGGAAAATGTGCCAATGGTTCATAGTAGCGAAAATATTAAAGATTTTGAAAAATGGCTATTGTTTTTGGAAAGTTTAGGTTATAAAAACTATTGGAAAGATTTAAATGCAAAAAATTAACACGAGAAAAATGGGAAAAACCTGGCGACTCTTGTGCTATCGATTTTATTATGTACGACCAAAAAAAGGACAAATGTGAGTTTTATCGAGATGGCAAATATTATGATGAGTTTGTGTGGGTTTATGAAGATATAATTGCAGAAGATTGGAAGGTTTATGAAGAAAAATCAACACGAATATGGAAACCTGAATTTGGTGAGAAATATTATTACATCACTACGAGTGGTGATGTAACATATAATACTTTTAATACTTCTCTTGATGAGTATAGATTAAGTTTTAGAAATGTTTTTAAAACTGCAGAAGAGGCAAGAAAAATGGTTGAAAAACTAAAAATTATTAATAAATTAAGAGAATTATCAAATGGTGATTTTTATCGAAATTGTACTGAAGTGAAATACGTAATATGGTATGATAGCGCATGTAAAGAAATTAAAATTAATACACATGAATATATTAGAGAATTACCATTTAGTATATATTTCGCAACTAAAAAAGATGCTGAAAAGGCTGTTTTAACAATTGGTGAAGATAACTTAAAGAAGTACTATTTTGATGTAGAGGATTAAAACTATGAGTAAAGAAAAGAAATATATGAATTTTAATGAAATGCTAGAATGCCTTGAAAAAGGTGAAAAGGTTAGATTAAGCACATGGCAAGAAAATGATTATATTGGTATTAGAAGCAATATTGGTATTTATCAATATTACGAAGATAATAGCCCTTACAAGCAATATGAGTTTAGTCATCGTGATATACACGCAACCCATTGGGAAATATATAAACCAAGTGAAGGCATAATTTTTCCTAAAGATGATGAAAAAATTTATTATTTGGATGAATGTGGTTATGCAACATACCGTTCATATGATGAAACTTCCTCAAGAGATAATAGCCAAATAAAATTTGGTAATTATTTTAAAAATGAAGAGGAAGCAAAATTTGTAGCTAAAAAGTTAAGTATTATTAAACGTTTAGAGAATTTAGCAAGTAATAGTTTAGATTGGAAAGATAATGACTACAAATATTTTATTTTTTATGATTGCAAAGAAGAAAAAGTAAGTGTTGCAAGTGACATAAATGACAAGTATTTACCATTTAGTATTTATTTTAGAAGCAAAGAAAGTTGCGAAAACGCAATTAAAGCAATAGGTGAGAGAGATTTAAAAAAATATTACTTTGATATAAAGGATAATCAATAAGAAAGTAGGTAGAAAACAAATGGGAGTAAAAAGAGTTGTTGACACAGATTTTTGGAAAGATGATTGTGTAGCTGAAAAGTATTCAGCTGAAGATAGATACTTTTTCTTATATTTACTAACAAACCCTAATTCAAAGCAATGTGGTATTTATCATTTACCATTAAGGGTTATTGCTTTTGAAATGGGTCATTCAAGAGATAGTGTAGAAAGTATTATTGATCGATTTGAGCATAGGTTTAAAAACATCATTTACAACAAAGAAACTCAAGAAATAGCAATTTTGAATTTTTTGAAATATTCAATTGTTAAGGGTGGAAAACCAGTTGAAGATTGCATAAGAAAAGAACTTGAAAAGGTCAAAGATAAAACTTTAATTCGTGCGGTTTACGAAAATATGAAAAGTTATATGGATGAAAATATAGCAAAGAATGAAAAATCAATATATATTAATATTAAAAAAATATTTAAAACATTTATAAATAATATTAATGATAATGATAATGACAATGAACGAATCGTGCCACGAATCGTGAACGAATCGTCAAAGAAAGCACCTTATGTTGAAATTGTTGATTATCTTAACGAGAAAATAGGTGCGAGATATTCAGCTAAAAGTAGTAAAACTCAAACGCTTATTAATGCAAGAATGAACGAGGGTTTTACTCTTGAAGACTTTAAAACAGTTATTGATAAAAAATGCAATGATTGGTTGAAAGATACAAAAATGTCGAAATATTTGCGACCTGAAACATTGTTTGGCACGAAATTTGAGGGTTATTTAAACGAAATACAAAAGAAAAAAACATTGCCAAGTTGGTATCAAGAACCTACTAAACAGCAACCAAAATACGTAGAAACAACTAGCGAAAGTTTAAAAGATTTAGAAGATTTTTTCAAAAATAAGGAGTAAATACTAAAATGAAATTATATAGTGAAAATGATAGTTATAAAATATATAACGACGATATGCTTGATATGTTGCAAGTGATTGAGCCTGAAAGCATTGATGCAATTGTTTGCGACCCACCATATGAATTGGGCTTTATGAATAAAAGTTGGGATAGCACTGGTATTGCATTTAAGAAAGAAACGTGGCAAAATTGTTTTGAGGTTTTAAAACCAGGTGGCTATTTGTTGGCTTTTGGTGGTTCGAGAACTTATCACAGAATTGCTTGTGCTATTGAAGATGCAGGCTTTGAGATAAGAGATTGTGTTATGTATTTATATGGCTGTGGTTTTTCTAAATCATACAATATTGGATTAGCAATAGACAAGAAAAACGGAGTTGACAATAGAACAGGAAACATTAGAACTGATGGTGTGAACAATCAAAATATATGTTATGATTTTAAAACTATGAAACCAAAATTTGAAGAACGCATAGCTCAAAACGAATGGCAAGGTTGGGGGACATGTTTGAAACCTGCATATGAACCTATAATTGTCGCAAGAAAGCCATTTAAAGGTAGTGTAGTTGATAATATAATCAAGTACAGAGTAGGTGGAATAAACATTGATGGATGCAAAATAGGCAATGAAAAGAGAACACAATTTTCTGGTAAAAGCAATGGTAGAATTTATTCTGAATGCTCTCAGAAAAACGCTCATTTTGAAACAGTTGAAGGTCGTTTCCCAGCAAATGTAATAACAGATGGTAGCGAAGAAGTAGCCAAAGGAATGCCAAACACTACAAGCACACCAATAGCAGAGGAAAGTGCAATGAGACTTGATAATATTATTAGATTGTTTTTTGAAGAAAACTCAATAGAAGATATGCCACAAATTAATTTTGAAAGAATGAAAAAATACTTGAATAATAAAAAAGGTGATTCATGGTATATTGATAATCTTGAAATTTTTAAAAACAAATTAGAATTAAACGATTTTTGGGTAAAATGTGATTCTGAAACTGGTAAAGATTGCAAGCATTGTTCTTTTTTGGTTTGTGAAAATAATGAAAGCGTAGGTCATGAAGAATGGTGTAATAGTGAACACGATCATATGAGAAGATTAAAAAGAGCACCATTAAATTATCAATATGTATGGGTGGAAGAAAATGCAAATAGAAAAGATTAAGCAAGAATTACAAAGCACTTTAGAAGAAATAAAAAAAGTTTATGAAGAAAACGATGCGTTAGTAAAACCTAAAACTTTAAATGATGGCAAATACATGCAAATGATTAATACCAAGTTAAGATTTATTTTAGGCAATCCGAAAACTAACAAAATTATGTCAACCAAAGAAGCAGATGAATATTATTTTGACAAGAAAAAAGGTATTCAACATATGCAAGCAAGATATATGCTAATTTTAGAATTGCAACAATATATCACTGAAGAAACAATGCTACCATTTATTTATGATAGATATATGGTATGTAAAATATTACAAATAAGTTATAGTACTTATAATATGTATATTGATGATGCAAATAGTAATATGAATTTAAACGGCAATGATGAAGTAGGCGATTTATTTTTAGATATTGAAAGTATGTTACTTTCTGATAGAATATCAAGTGCAGAAAACAAAATTAAAGATGGTTCATCGATTGATAGAACAAATCGATACAAAAAGCAAAATGGTGGTTTTGGTGTTACGTTTGAAAAAGATACTTCAAGAGATGGCAAGAAAGAAATCATAGTAAGTACTGAAGATGCACAAAAGAAGTTAAGTACGTTTGGTTTTTCACAAATTTTAATAGAAAATAATGGGAAAAAAGAGTAAAAGTATTGACAAATAAATAAAATAGGTGTAAAATGGTGGTGTACTTTTTGAAAGAGAGTGCGTGATTGGAGAGATAGAATATGATTTATAGTTATCAAAGAGTAAGTTCAAAAGAACAAAACCTTGCACGACAAGAAGAAGCGTTTGAGAAGTGGTGCAATGAAAATGGTATTAATTCAAAAGATTGTTTAATATTTGCCGACAAACAAAGTGGTAAGGATTTTGAAAGAAAGAATTATCAACTAATGTTGGAAGAACTTAAACAAGGCGATGTATTAGTAATTAAATCAATTGATCGTTTAGGAAGAAATTATGATCTAATCATTGCAGAATGGACTAAAATTACAAAAAGTATTAAAGCTGATATAGTTGTAATTGATATGCCACTACTTGATACTAGAGATAAAAAAGAAAACTTAACAGGTAAGTTTATAAGTGATATAGTATTACAATTATTAAGTTATGTTGCAGAAACTGAAAGAAATAATATCAAGCAACGACAACGTGAGGGCATCGACATAGCATTACAAAATGGTGTGAAATTTGGTGCAAAAGAAAAAATAACTAATCAAGAAGAAATTGACAATTTCAAAACTGATTATATATCAGGTATGAAATATATAGATATTCAAAATAAGTATAATTTAACAAAACCAACAATTATAAATATGGCAAAAAAACTTGGTTTACCAAGTAGAAACAAAACAGCTAAAGCAATTTAAAATGCAACCGCTACTCTGTATCATTTTTCCCCTACCTTTACACAGAGCCAAATAAACAAATTTTTCCAAAGAAAGGCGGAGTTGTTTTCATAATTTCATCTTTGCTAGTGAGATGTCATGTATCCTTTTCTATTATTAGTTAGTTAGTTTTTAAATTTAACCCCCAATAATTATAATTTAATAGCAAAAAGAAATATTTATTTGTTTACAATAAAAGTTTGATTTACTAGCGGTCAAACTTTTTATTTTTTACTTGACAAACATATGTTATGGTGGTATAATACAAGTGTTTTTGTTGATTGACATAAAAACACCTCCTTTTTTTGATACAAGTTTTTTTGGTTTCTTTATAAAAACCATTATTCCCCTATTAAAGCAAGCTGGAAACGGTTTGCTTTTTTGCTTTATTTAATCAAGCTCAAAAAAGGGCATTATTTTGATTTTAACCACTATACCCTTGATAATTTATCACTTTGAAATAGAAAATTTGGAAAATAGCCTAAATTTAGGCTCATTTATGAAAATACAATTGATTTAAACACTGATATTTTCTTAATGCTAAAAAATTTACTGAGTTAAATCAATGACACACCCCCTTTATCAAAAAATTAGTGCATAATATTTTTTTGAAAAAAGGTATTAATATATAGAGTTCTAAAAATTTGCAACAGCAAAATTAGGATACACCCCTTTTCGGTAGTCTCAGATAGCAACACAAAAAATTTCAAAAAGTAGGGCAATATCTCAAAATCGCATTTAACAAGTTATTAAGCAAAAATTGCCTATTTAAAATAGTAATAATTTTAATAAAAAATGCGTGTTTTAGTTGTGGTTATCTTTTATAATATGAAAACGTTTACATAAAAAATAATGTATAAAAGGTATTGACAAATTTATTAAAAAAGTGTAAAATGTAAGTGCTTTTAAAAAATAAAGCATGGAGGTATTTAAAAAATGTTAAAAACAAACAGCAAAAAGGCTAAAGAAAAAATAAAAAAATATATCATTGAATTATACGATGATGAAGGTTACGATGTTCCAAAAGCTACTACTTTTGAAGAAATGAAGGAAAACATTAAAAAAGTAAGTTATAATGAAGTGATCAAAAATGAGCTTATAAGAAAAAGTACATTATTTGATGCGTTCGAATGTTGGTGCAGTGGGTTGCCTTATTTACTAAACACGGCTGATTATTATTGCCATAATAGTTCTATTGATATATTAGGCGATATTTTAGAAGAAACAGAAGAAGAGCGAAGCCGTTTCAGCGAATTAGAAGCAGAAGAAAAAAATAACATATTTAATTTTTAGAGAAATTTTTTAAAAAGGAGTAAAAAGCATGAAAAAAATAATTTTCAAAAATCGTGAAGAATTCAAATGGGATGGAAGGACTTATGATTTTATCGCTTCAGAAGAAAACGATGAAGAAATAACAAAAGAAGAATTTGAAAAATTGAATATTGTTGATGATATTGATAAATTAAAAAACTATGATAATAACACTAATTATATAATTATTGATTGCTATTGTTTAGTAGAAGTTGATGAAAATGGCGAATATGGTAAAATTGAAGTATTAGGTTATGACACAGAAAGTGCAGAATTTACAAGGGGGTTTTAAAATGAAAAAGGCTAAAATAGATGAGTTATTTTATCAAAGTTTAACAAAAGAGCAAAAAGAAAATTTGAAAAAAATTAAGGAATTTTTGGAGAAAGAAAACCAAAAAGCAAGAGAACATCAAAAAATAAGGGGGGTGCGATAGTGCTAATTTTGTGGGCGTTTTTCTGGTTTTTCTATTATTTAGTATCAAATCAAAAATAAATATTTTAAAAAAAGAAAGCAGGTTAAAAACTGCTTTTTTTTAGTTTCCTGCAAACACTCTAAAAACAAACGAACGCATAAATATTCAACTTTTTAAAAATCAATCGCTTACAGGAAGCTTTCAAAACTTAAAATTATCAAAAATAACAGTAATAGAACAATTTAACAGAATTATAAATAAACATGTTGATAATTAATAGTTAACTTTTTAAACGCTAATAAAAAATAACTAATTTAAAAATAGCTAATAAATAACTAGCTAATAATTAATAACTTTTTTAAAGTAATAAAAATAATAAGCATATTTAATAGTGCTATTATAATAATTAATAATTAAAAGCAAAATTACAAATATAAATATTGTTATTAATTTAGTTGAATATATTTAAATTAATAAACCAAAAAATACTAATTGTTAGTAATTAATAAAAATATAAAAAATGTTTTTTGCTAAAATTAATTATCTAATTACTTATAATAAACATATGTTAACCTTTTAATAAATAACATAA
>ENA-OPCY01000328-OPCY01000328.1-human-gut-metagenome-genome-assembly--contig:-NODE-328-length-36947-cov-2.898027_pt1 | contig 36947 bp, 43 predicted proteins | sample MGYA00241568_ERZ501487 | MGnify/ENA primary metagenome ERZ501487 (study PRJEB25962, sample SAMEA2042574) | human gut metagenome | biome: human gut; feature: human-associated habitat; material: faeces... | reverse complement strand
GTGGTGGCCCATTTTTCAATGAGCGCCCTGGCCCACTTTTCAATGAGTATTTACAGTCTTTCGGCGGAGAATATCTCCAGAACTATAAGCCATACGGCGAAAAAGGTCGTATCCCCGTCGCTCAGTTTACCGGCGAAGTCGGCTATAATCTCCACTTAGTCAGCGACTACTCGCAGACATTCCATCTCTACGGCGGCATATCCGCTCTTGCCGGATATGAGACGGTAAACTGGGGTAAGAAAACTTTGTCAGACGGCTCGACTTTGCATGACGGCGACAATTTCATCTATGGCGGTGCGCTCAACTTGCAGGCGGAGTTTTATCTGTCGGATAAAATCGCCCTGACAGCCAATGTCAAAGGCCGGTTCACTTTCGGAAGCGATGTTCAGATATACCATACTACCTATGGTGTAGGTGTCAAATTCATAATCGAATAGGCTATGAGATACACGAAAAATGACATCAGGAATATCCCGCTGACAGAGTTCATGGCGGCTCTCGGCGAAAAGCCTGTCAAGGCTTTCGGGGACATGAAGCTCTACTATGCACCGCAGCGCGATGACTCGGAGCCGATGTTAGTGGTCGATACCAACACCAACCGATGGTATGATCATGCCACTGACCAAAGCGGTGACATTCTCGACCTCGCTGCCCTGAAGATGAATCCCAATCTCTACATGGATCCACGCGACTTCATTCTCAAATACATGAACAAGTATGAGCAGGGCAAGGAGCTTTCGGGAATGGCACGTCGCCCGCAGGAGCCGATAGTTATCAGTCTCGATATAAAGAAAGTGAAACTCACTGACTTTATGAAGGCTCTCGGTCAGGAACACCCGGTAGCGGCTGACGGCAACCTCCGTATCTACAATGCTCCATACGACGATAAGCCCGGCCCGACAATGGTAATCAACACCGAGACAAACCTTTGGCGTGATACCAAGTCCGGCGCATACGGCGGAATCTATGACCTCGCATACGAGCTGACCGGCTCGTGCAATATGTCGGAGTTGAATCACTACATTGCAGGGCAAATGTCGGCTTTGGAGAAGTCCAAAGGGAACGAGCAGAAGGCAGAGCCGCCCAAGCAGGAACCGGAGCCTGACAAACCCAAACGAAAGATGCGCTTATGAACATCGACGGAATCCGTAAAATCTCGCTTGTCGAGTTTCTGAATCAACTGGGTTATCAGCCGACTGGACGCGACAGCAAAGGTCTGTGGTTTTATTCCCCCTGCCGAAGTGAGCGTAAGCCATCGTTCCATGTCAATCCCCGTAAGGGTGTATGGTTCGATTTCGGAAGTGGTGCCGGAGGCGACATCTTTACTCTCGCCGGAGAACTGTGTAACTCCACCGACTTCATCAGACAGGCGGAGTTCATCGCTGAAAAGATGCAGATGCCTATTGCAAAGCCGTACAAGCCTGAGCCGTTCATCGAGCAGCCGACTTTTGAGGACGTGAAAGTCTCAAAACTGGAATCGCCGGCATTGCTGAAATATCTCGCAGACAGAGGTATTCCCCGGAACATCGCCCAGCGGTGGTGTGTGCAGGTCGATTACAGACTTCACGGCAAAGCCTACTATGCCATAGGTTTTGAGAATAATGCACATGGATTTGAGTTGCGTTCGTCTTTCTTCAAAGGTTCGTACCCGCCCAAGCACATAACCCATATTGCAGAGGGTAACGCCCGATGCAACGTGTTTGAAGGCTTCATTGACTTTCTTTCAGCGGAACGCCTCGGACTGAATGATGGTTTTGATGCTGTGGTGCTCAATTCCGTTGCTAATGTCGGCAAAGCCCTGACAATCCTTTCGGACTATTCCGTAATTGCCTGTTACCTCGACAACGACGAGGCCGGGCGAGCAGCCCTCGCCAGACTCCGCAGGGAGTTGGGCGACAAGATAATGGATAAGTCCGCTCTCTATCCCGACCACAAGGACCTCAATGAGTTTCTTGTGGCTACCCAACCCAAAATTTCAAACTATTCAAAATTAAAACTCTGAAAAACAATATGAATACAATACTGAATAAAATCGGCGAAATCCGCCTCACTCCCGCCCGCTTCTTCGGATTCTGGGCAATCCTCTTCTCTCTCGTCATCGCTCTTACTTCCTGCTCCGACGACCTCGACGTGCAGCAGTCCTATCCCTTCACCGTAGAAGTCATGCCATACGGCGACAAAATCACCAAAGGCGAGACCGTTGAACTTCGCTTCGAGATCAAGCCAGAAGGGAACTACGCCAACACCCTCTACACAATCCGTTACTTCCAGTATGACGGCGAGGGTACTCTCAAACTCGTTGACGGTCCCGTGCTGGTCAACAACGACCGTGTGCTTCTTGAAAGCAAGACCTTCCGCCTCAACTACACCGCCAATTCATCCGAGGCTGTGAAATTTGGGATATGGATTGAAGACAACTTTGGTTCAACCCCGTGGCAGCAAACCTTTGAGTTCAACAGCAAAGACAGCGGAGACGATGGTGGCAAAACTCCCGGTATCATCAACCCCGTCAATCCCGGAACCATAACACCCATAGGCTTATGAAGAAACTACTGATATTCCTCATGGCGATAGTGACCCTCGCGGTCACTACGCCAGCCTTCGCCGCTAAGCGAAGCATAATGGAGTTACCTCCTTACGAGCGAGCCGTGCTAATTATCAAGCACCATGAGACTTTGCATGACTCCCGAAAACATTGGCCCTACCTCGGATATGGTCACAGAAAACTACCCGGGGAGAAATACTTTCGTGGCTACAAGATGGGTGAACGGGAAGCAGATGCACTCCTTCGCAAAGACCTCAACAAGTTCATCGCGCTATTCTCCGACTTCAAAAAGTCTGACGCGCTGCTTTTAGGTGTCCTGTCTTACAATATCGGTCCCGGGGCTGTCAAGAAAAGCACGGTCTATCGCAAACTAAAAGCTGGAGACCGCGACATCTTCAAGTCCTACACCTCCCACTGCCGCTACAAAGGCAAATGGCATAAAGGTCTCTACACCCGCCGCTGCATGGAAATCGCCGCCCTTTTTGTTCCGTAACAATCATCGTCTAATACAGCACCGAGGGGATGCACTCTTTTCGGAGTGTGTCCCTTCGCTGTATCTTAAAAGCAAAAAACTCAAATCAAAATGACCTCGATAAAAGTAAAGTTCCGGCCCTCGACTGTCGCTGACCACGAAGGCACAATCTATTATCAGATTATCCACGAAAGAAAGGTGCGACAGCTTCTGACTGAGTATAAGGTTTTCCCTGCGGAGTGGGATGAAAACCGTTCAATGGTAACGACCACTCAGAAAAGCGAGCGCAAATCGTTCATCCTCTCAATCCGTGAGCGTATCCGATGGGATATAGAGCGGTTGACAAAAATTGACCGCAAACTGGATGCTAACGGTCTGATATACACTGCTGACGATGTAATTGACGAGTTCAACCGCTACGCGCATGAATACTCCTTGTTCAACTTCATGGAGGGTATCATCGCAAAACTGAAGCAGAATGGCAAAGTCAGGACTTCCGAGACATACAAGTCCACTCTCAACAGTTTCAAAAAGTTCTGCAAAGATGAGGACATAATGCTCGACTGCCTCACCTCCGAGATAATGGAGGCATACGAAGCATGGCACAAAAGTCGAGGCGTAGCCCCTAACACCATATCGTTCTATACACGCATCCTGCGGGCAGTCTATAATCGTGCGGTTGAAGATGACATCATCGAGAACCGAAATCCGTTCCGCCACGTCTATACCGGCGTAGACAAGACCATCAAACGTGCCCTGCCGCTTGCTGTCATCAAGAAAATCAAGACATTGGACTTATCGCTTACTCAGGCACTTGACTTCGCCCGTGATATGTTCCTGATGAGCTTTTATCTCAGAGGAATGAGTTTCATCGACATGGCTTTCCTGAAAAAGTCAGACCTTAAAAATGGCTATGTAACCTATCGTCGTCGTAAGACTGGCCAGCAACTCGTAATCGAATGGACAAAGGAAATGCAGATGATTCTCGACAAATACCCTGAAAACGCCTCCGACTACTTGCTGCCCATTATCCGCAATCCAGCCACCAACGAGCGATGCACCTACCGAAACGCCGGCTATAACATCAACCACAACCTCAAACGCATAGCCGGAATGATCGGGGTCTCTATCCCTTTGACCCTATATGTTGCCCGTCACAGCTGGGCATCAGCCGCCAAAGCAAAAGGAATCCCACTCTCCGTCATCTCCGAAGGAATGGGCCACGACAGCGAAGCCACAACCCAAATCTATCTCGCCAGCCTTGACACCTCCGTCGTTGACAAAGCCAACAGCCTAATCCTGAAATCGCTCAAATAACCTTCACAAACATAAATACCACCCTAAACATCTCTATCCCCCAAATAAATCAATCGCCTCAGTACCACCTGGTTCTGAGGCGTCTTTGTTTAGCAATCGTCCAAATCTCTTAAAAGGAGAGGCTTCCCAAAGTGCAAAGATACTAAAAATTTCTAATATGCGCCCCAATATACAAAAAAAAGATGAAATTTTAGTGAGGATTGTTATGAACTTGTAACAATCATAGATTTACGCTGTTTAGCAACTGTCCAAACTTAAAGCAGTCAAGTTGCTTATTTGTAACGATTATTAATAAATCACAATCTCCTTTTAAGAGAGGAGTAACCATGCACCATCTTCATTCACAGTGTTCGACAATGGAAACGCATAACAGGATTAATGAAGAACTTGGAGCGCCAGCCAATGGGACTGACGACCGCGAAGCGCGTTCAAAATTCTGGGTTGCGGCTTATACTCGACCCAAAAGCGAGAAGAAGGCTGCCCTTGAACTGGCTAAGGCTGGCATTGAAACCTATGTCCCGGTTCAGACTCAAATGAAACAATGGAGCGATCGCAAAAAGAAGGTTGATGTAGTGGTTATTCCTATGGTTCTTTTTGCCAATATTGCGCCAGAGAATGTCTTGGATATCAAAAAACATCCTCTAATCATTAATCTTCTTTGTTTCCCCGGCAAAAAGGAGCTGGCCAGAATCCCCGAAGACCAGATAAACAGCCTTAAGTTCATGCTTAAAGAATCTGATTCTCCAGTTTTCTTTGTTAATCATACGTTTAACCTTACTGATACAGTTAAGGTGGTAAGAGGAAATCTCTTAGGTCTAATTGGCAAGGTTGAGAGAATTGCCGAGAGCAAAACTAAACTATTTGTCTGCTTGGATATGTTGGGGGGGTGCCATGGTTGAAATAGACTCCAACGATTTAGAGCCCTATAATGATTGAACTGGCTTACTTTGCTCGGCCACTAATTGGCGCTGTTATAGGTTATATCACAAATGATATAGCTATCAGGATGCTGTTCCGCCCAAGAACAGCAAAGTATGTTTTTGGCTGGAAAATACCATTTACTCCAGGACTGATTCCCAAAGAGAAGTCTCGCATAGCGACTTCCATTGGCGATGCAATCAGTAAGAACCTCATGAACAGAGAAGTCTTGGAAAAGACTTTATTGGCTGATGAAATGATTGATAAAATCAAGAATGGAATAAATGATTTTGTCAACACTCAGAAGCATAATAATGAAACTGTTGAGCAATTCCTTAGCCATTATCTATCCCAAGATGACGTGAAATCTTTGAGCGAAAGCGTCTCAAATGATTTATCCGCTCAGATACATACCGCCCTATCATCCGCCCTACTCGGTACAAAGATAGCAAGTATTGTTGTGGCTCATGTATTGGAGAAAGTAAAGAACGGATTGCTTGGAATATTTGGAGCAGATCAGTTCATTGCATTGGTTGCTGCGCCGGCTGAGAATCTTCTCGCCAAAAACATCAACGAGATGCTTTCCAATCACTCACAGGAAATGGTCAGGGTTCTTATTGATGATCAGATCAAAAACTTCATGGCCGTCCCGATGAAAAATCTCTTCATCGGACGAGAAAAGCAGATAGAAAAGGTCGAACTGTCCATTCTGTCCTTATACAAGACCTTGGTGACCGAGCAACTTCCTCGGATTCTTTACACCATCAACATAAGTAAGATTGTAGAATCTCGCATCAACGAGATGGATGTAAAAGAGTCCGAAAAGCTCATTCTCGAGGTCCTGAATCGAGAACTGAAAGCCATCGTCTGGCTGGGTGCATTGCTCGGCTTCGTGATGGGATGTATTAACATATTGTTTTAAACATATATGAATAACATCAAAGCATATTATTGTAAAGAATGTCGAAAAACAACGCGTCATATTCTTCAGACATGGACTGACGATATCGGCAGTGATTTAGTTGGTCGCACAATAGGTTTTCTAGGAGATCGTTCTGGCCTTGCTGATTTGACGCGCTTTATAGAAAATGAATATGAGTGGAAGTGCGTAAGCTGCGGGAGATTAACCACAAGAAAGGCTGACGGTACGGAAATGGTGGGTTATATACCCATTAATCCTAAATAAATAGTAATCTCTCTTGATTCGAGACATTAATGACGGAATAACTCACAAAGATTCTTGACATTCGTTAAAATATAGTTTTTAACGCGCATTAAGCATTAGTGCCAAAACTCATATAATCTTATAGGGAACAAACCCAAAATAAAATATCGTAATAATAAAACATTATGTTCGCACCTTTAGCCCAAGCACTATCTCAGCTGGCTCAACAAACGGGTCAGTTTATAGTGCAAGAATTAAGTAAGCCACATAATCAGGCTCACATCGCGCATATGGCAGGTAAAGTCATTGAGGATTTAAAAAAGAAGAAATAATAAAAATGACACATCTGTCATATACTTAAGATAAATCAAGCAAACCGACATGAATAGCGTAAAAGAGATAAAAGGGCTCAAGTGTCCGAATCATGATTATATAAGGGATAACTATCATTTTCTTTATGAGCCAAGTTATCCTGGGGCTAAGCCATTGAACAGCACGAGATGTATTAGATGTGGTTATACCATGTCTTTACACAAAGTTCAAAAGTAATCATGAATTCGGAATCAAAAGTCTTTAATAACACAACAGATAAGTGTTGTTCGATTCATCTTATTCAATTAAATACCTTCAAATGAATCCATCAATTCAAACCATTTTATGGTGCATAGCAGGAATAGTGGGTGTAGTTGGTGTGGTTGGTGTGGTTATATTGCGTAAAAGCAAAGGTGCACAGAATCCGACTGACCAACCTCAACACCCCATACCTCAACCTAATCCCCCCAGTACAGAACTTTCCACACCACCTTCTCTCCCGGTTTCGGATGACAATAATGAAATCACGAGATTGTCAGCTAAGGAGGCGTTCCTTCGCAATGTGGATAAATTCGAGTACATATTGCCTCAGCTAAACGACAAGTTGAACATCGAGTCTTGGTCAGAGCAGATTGTTGACATCAATAATCCGCAGTTGATAGAGTTATGGAAACGCTTTCTAAAGAATGTGGGGGTCTGGAAGCAGATGCTTTCGTCATGGGGCCTGCGTCAGGACACATGTAAGACGTTTACATATCTTGACAAGTATGCCAATATGTATGCCTGCACAGATGGAAAATCTCCTGAAGACGGATGCAAATATCGTGTTATCGACGGTTGTTGGATATTAACCAATGACAACAACGGAGAAAAACGTGTCATCAGGAAGGGCCTTATTGAGAAGATATGAAGATAGATACACCATATACAATAGCATTCTTCGGTCAGACAGGATTTGGAAAGAGTTCACTGATTAACGCTCTGTTTGGTACGAATTTCAATACCGATCCTTTGGTGTCATGCACCAAGGAACTTTATTCAGTGACAACTGTAGACCGCGACGGTAGACTGTTGACCGTGTATGATACTCCAGGAATCGGAGAATTTTCAACTAATTCGGCATATCAAGCATATTATGACTATGCAGTGAGTCAGGCGGACTGTATTGTCCTCGTGGTGTCAATGGATCGTACAGATGCAACAGCGCAGGAGCTGTTGGAAGGCCTAAAACAATATCTGAAGAATGCCTCAGTGAAATTTGTGATAGCTCTTAATCGGATTGATTCCTCTGGAGTAGGCGGTGCAGGTAATGACTATGTAAGTTGGAACAATGATACCAACGAACCGACGGATGAGGCTAGAGATCGGATAAAACGTAGAAGGAAAACTATCGAAAACAATTTCGAGGATGTCTTACTACCGTTTACTATAGTTCCGGTGTGTGCTATAAGGAATTATGGACTCGACAAACTTTACAAAGAATTGACAGAACATGAATAACAGAGTTATAATAGAAGAGGCCTCCAATGAAGAGGTTGAACATTACAATTTCTTCATCCAGAAGTTGTTTGCAACTATCTTCAAGAAAGCAAATATCTCTAAGGACGATCAGGAACAAGTTTTTGGTAAGCTCTCCGATGAGATAACAGGTCGCCCATTCCGCGTAGCTATAATCGGACAATCGGGAGTAGGAAAATCATCGACGCTAAATGCCGTGTTCGGACTGGACCTCCCGACATCGGATATAGAGGAAGGAACCACTGAGATTATTGAGAAGATATTTCCTATGCGCGACGGGTTTAACCTGTCCATCTACGATATGCCCGGACTGCTTCAAAGCCGTAAGAAGGACAAGGAATATGTTGAGATGTACAAGGAGATTCTTCCCAAGTGCGATGTGATCGTTTATATCATCAAGGCTAACTCCCGTAACATCGGTGACGATTGTAGGATACTAAAGGATATTGTGTTGCCCATCTGCAACGAATCCAGCGTTAAGGACAATCTGATTATTGCCGTGAACAAGGTGGATATCATTGGTGAGAGCTTTGATTCGAACGACCCTGAATTGATTTGGGATCCGATCACAAACATACCTTCGGATAAGATGCTGGAATGCATCAAGAAGAAGAGACTTGACATATTTGAGAAACTTATAAACGAGAATCTGGTTCTTCTGGATAGCCCCACAGCCATCAATCCTGAACAAGTAGTGTTCTACTCGGCAGTATGGGGATATAATCTCAAGCAGTTTCTATTGGCTATTACACGTGCCGGCAAGAGAGGTTTCATCTGGACATCGACCATCGGTTACGATCTATTGGTTGAGGCAGAAAAGAATAAATAGTCGATCGATCGCAGTTTAGGAACAAAGTGAAAACTAAGACATTGTGATATGACAGCTAAAGAACGCGAAGAATATAATAAACTGACCAAAGAGGGCAAACATTTTTACGACCTGTACAAAGACATGCATCCTGAATGGAGTCACGCACAGTTAATGACTATGGCAATCATGTGTTGTCAGAATCCATTTGAACCAACCGGCGGAGATAAAACAGTGAAGGAAGTGCTTGCTGAATGCATCCGTAAGGCGGATGAGTATATGGAGGCAAATTTCCCGGGACTATATCCTGCTGTTAAGGACTTCTTCATCAGCATAGGTCAAGCAATAAAGTATGCCGCGCAGGTAACTTGGGATTACATTATGAAGTTCTTATCTAAATTTTAAACACAACACCAAATATACAATGACAAAGGAAGAGCTGTATGATGAAATCCGTACGGCACATCCTGATTGGACGGATGAGCAGGTATGGACACAGGTGAGTATTCGTATCTCAGGTGAAGAGACTATCTCTAAGCATCCTGATATGGATACCAATGACAATGATATAGTTAGATCCATCATTGAAATGGCTGATCAATGGATTCGCGAAAATCTACCCTATATTTGGGAGAAAGTCAAGGACTGGTTTGCCAACGTACTGAATAATATCATTGACTGGTTCAAGGAGCGAGGTTGGTCTTTTATCACCGATATATTTACCAAATATTTCTAAATTATGAACAATAACGAGCGTTACAATCATTACAAAACCCTTCATCCCGAATGGAGCGACGATCAGATATGGGCAGCCATAAGCGTGGAAATGGAGGCCGAAAATGTCCTGGACAAGAAAGGTCCGGATATGCAAGCCAATGATCCGGATGTCATTAAGGAGATTCTAGACGGAGCCAAGAAATGGCTACAGGAGGTGCTTCCTAACGTCTTTGCTAAAGTTGCCGCCTTCTTCGATAGGCTCATCTCGACAGTTGGAGATTGGGTTCAAAAAGGACTCTCCTTCGTCGTGGAGTCGATAGCAAAGTTACTTGGAAGGAACTGACGATTTATAATCAATGAGCATGTGAAATATCTATATGTACACATGCGCTGATGGCTATGACTGAGAAGGTTTATCTGACTAAAATGCGCGAAGCTGTGGAGAATCCACGACTGACCTGTCTTTTCCTTGAGGTTCAGATGAAGCCAAAACAAGACAAGCATTTCAATGATGTATTCAGAGGCTTTGAAATTCTCAGGGAATATTTGGTGTCTAATGACGGGGAGCTGTTGGAAAAAGCGATTCGTCGTTTTGACTATGTAACAAATCAAGATTTAAAATATGTCCGAACATTAGCATACTTGGGTAAAGCAATTGCTGCTGGTTTTTATCAAGAAGGTAAATGGTTTAAGTACGCCTATAGGAATCTTGATCAAATTATAAATATGATTCTTTGGAGTGCAGACTATCAAAGTTTTATTGAAGAAATTCAAACCGAGTGTAGGCATTTGAAAGAAGATTTGAAATCAAGAGATTCTGAATTATTCCCGTTTGGAGCTATGTTCAGAGATTGGTTCTAAATAAAAGAGTGAAGTCATGAGTCTAAAAGGAAGTTTCAGCCTATATTCGCCGCAAAGACTTGGTGGTCATATCAAGCTTTGGCAGTTTGTTCTTAAGAACACCAACATGATGTTCAGTGAAACTGTTGATGTGATGATATGTGATTGCTACAATCAGAAGCCTTTTTACTTTCGCAATATTAAATTGAAAGCAGGTCAATCAGTTGCTTTCAATTTAGACACTGTGGATTGGGAATGGTATCAAGATGATTATGCCGCAATCATAGATTCCAACAATAAAATCCTCAAAAAGTGGCAATTCCATATCAAGGAGTATAAGCCTGGCGAATGTCCTGATTGTCATGGCACGCATAAATGTCGATATTGTCATGGCCAAGGTATGATTTATCCTTCGGGCAAAATATGGGAAGCAAAATCCTGCGAACATTGTGGCGGAACAGGAATATGCCATACGTGTGATATCAGTCGTCGCAAGCCAATCCCGGGACTTGGACCAACAGGCCTTAAACCGTTCTAATATCTGAAAAATGGGGCTGAAAGGTAAATTTGAATGGTATAATTCTCTTCGTGCAGGAGGAAGGAAAGCTATTTCATTCACTCTAACTTGCGACAATCTATTTCAAAGCGAGACTTTTGATTGTGCCATAATGAGCAGTAATGGCTCTGCTCAACCTATGATTTGGCGAAATCAAACACTGAAGGCTAAACAATCATTAAGGTTTAATTTTGACACGGTAGACTGGCAATGGTGCAATGGTGATACTTTTGTGATTTTAGGAAAAAAAGATTCCATAAAACATAAATGGCCATTAAGTTTACAAATGTATGCTCCCGGTGAATGTCCGGAATGTCATGGCACACATAAATGCAAAAAATGCTCCGGGAAAGGTTTTGTCAATATGCCCGGACATTCTATTGAGCAATGTGATGTTTGTCACGCAACCGGGGTTTGCCAAACATGTTATATCCCTCAAAGGAATGTTCAACCATTAAATGATCCAATTCAAGGTGGATTGGTGAATCCTACAGGTAAAACTGCAAGTGGCAGACAAATTGAAAACCTTCGTAAAAACATCTCAGACTTACAGAGTAAGATTGAGAAAACTCAATGGGATATGCGAATGATGCAATTGAAAGATATGGATAGAACAAATTCAAGTGTATATTTAAGTTACAATCAATTATTGCATCAGTATAATATTCAGATGATAAACTTACAGAGCCAGTTAGAACAATTGGAAAATATGCAATAAGATATGAATCAAGAAGCAGTAAATCAAATTTTCAATGCAGCACAAAGTGGAGATTGGTTCGCTCTGGCTGCTTATGGAGTCTTATTATACGAAGGCACTGATTTACCAAGAGATTCGAATAATGGTCTGAGTTATTTACAAATGGCCTCAAATCAAAATGTACTTTGGGCTAAAGATATGTTAACGTGTATTCAGCATGTTAATTCCTCTTCCAACGTCCGCCAAAATGCAATTGTCTCAACTGAGGCTGCTTATCAATTAAAAAATTACGCTGACCAAGGCAACAATTGGGCGAGGACTATTTTGGCAGAAGCCATGTATACAGGATATGGGATGCCGCAAGACAGAACACAAGCAGTTCAAGATTTAAGAATGGCGACTGTACACGGCAATCTATGGGCCGCTGATATACTTCGAAATATTCAAGGCAACACTAAAACATGTCAAAATCTAAATTCAAGATATCATGGTAATTCTTCTGTTTGGGATCAATTTAGACACAAACCAACTACATCTCCCATATTAAAACCATCAGTGCCCAGACAAAAGGACGCATTGATGGAACTTGATAGCCTGATTGGTCTAAACAAGGTAAAAGAAGAAGTTCGATCTCTTAAAAATTTTGTTGAGGTTCAACAGAAGAGAGAAAGAGAAGGTCTAAAGAAGGCATCAGTTTCTTATCATTGTGTCTTTTCCGGTAGTCCAGGAACAGGAAAAACAACAGTTGCTCGAATTGTAGCCTCAATATACAAGGAGTTAGGTCTGTTGAAGAAGGGACATTTGGTTGAGGTTCAACGTGCGGATTTAGTAGCGGAATATCTTGGACAAACGGCTCCAAAGGTGAATGCAAAAATAGATGAGGCACTTGATGGCATCTTGTTCATTGACGAAGCTTATACTCTTGCACAAGGTAAAGAAGACTCTTTCGGTCAAGAAGCAATTGATACCTTGCTCAAACGCATGGAAGATGACCGAGACAGACTTGTCGTAATAGTTGCCGGATATAGTAACGAGATAAAAACGTTTATTGATTCCAACCCCGGTTTACATTCAAGGTTTAACCGATATATAAATTTCGAGGATTATTCGCATATTGAACTAATGGAAATATTCCTGCTAAATCTCAAAAAGGGAGAGTATCATATTACTGAAGACGCACATCGAAAAGCGTTTCAGACAATATATCGTGAAGTGCTAAAGAAAGAAGCGCACTTCGGTAACGCCCGATATGTCCGCAATCTCTTTGAGAAAGTGATACAACGTCAGGCAAACCGTCTCAGTAAAATTGCGAACCCTACTCGATCTCAATTAATGGAAATAGTGGAAGATGATATTCCGTTTTTTAGTGAGGTATAGATAATAGAGTATTAATAAATCAAAGTTCTGTTTAAAATAAAATATGAAGGATTTGCTTAAAGCAATCGACGAGGTAGGCAAGATATTACAACCCCTCCTCTCGGCTGAAGCCTATTCGGCTTTTAACCGACAACAAAATGAAATCAAGAGTACCGTAAATGATCATATTTATATACGCGTGCCTATAGTCGGCATATACAGCACGGGAAAAACCTCACTAATTAATACAATTTTAGGCGTAGAAGGCAAACTACCTGTGAACAAAGATCCAATGACGGCAATTCCTTGCGAGATTTGGCCTGTTCAAGAAGGAATGGTGTCACATATCGAGGTGTTCCGCGAAGATGAAATTATCTTTAACGGTCCCATCGTTAAATTCCGTGAGGTTGTCACAAGACCAGGTGATTTTGCTCGCTGCTACTGTTCCGCAAAGCCTATCCAGCATTGGTATGAGAAAGGCATAGTGTTAGTTGATATGCCTGGAGCTGACTCAGGAGTCAAACAACATAACGACGCATTAATGCAGTATATAAAGAAAGGCACCGTGTACACTTTCCTGCAAGACGCATCCGATGGAGCTATCTCAAAGACCGGTTTAAACTTCCTTGATGAGATTATGCGATATGGACTTGAGGTACATATATTCGCATCGCGCATAGACCTCGTCAAAACTAAACAAAGTTTGAATGCTGCGATTGATTACATCAAATCACAGATTGACGGCAAGTCAAATCTCTTTTATGCTGGTAAACTATGTACAAAGAAAGGACAAGAGAATGTAGACTCATTCAGTTCATTCATAGAAGGCATTGACGCTCGCGAAAAGGGACGGAAACAGATGGTGCCGTTAGTGGGATCATTCATTAATTCTCAGATTCAACTCCTTCGCGAACTCGATGCAGTAATCAGTTCCCCGAATGCGGCAGATTTGGAGAAACAAATCAAGGATTTAGAAAACCGCATTTCCAGAATTAAGAGCGAACTCGAAGATGCTCTGGATTCGGCTGACACGCCTGAGAAATCAACCAATGACATTCTTGAGCGGATTGACAAGGCAATCAAAGACAATGCCTCTGTAGTTGCACAGGCATTTCTTGATGCTAAAAAAGGTAATCGCATAAATGTAGTCAGTGAAACCCTCACCGAGATACTTCGGCCAGAATTAGTAGCCGCATTTAGTGAAGAGCAGCAGCAGTATATCGATGCTCTCCGAGCAGACATTGACGCATTAACCAACAGGCTTATAGCCAATACAACCATCACCGAAGGGATATTTGCCGATATAATCGCCAATCAGTCTGAAAGTATCATATTTGGCATAAGATTCTTTGCCGAGAAAATGATGAACAATGGTCACCCTTACATTGCCATGCTTGGACAAATTTTGGCTTTTGTGGCAGAATACGTGCCTGATTTCCTCCGTGGGTTGCTTGGTAAAAGCGACGAAGAAATCAAAGAAGGTCTCCAGAAGCAAGTACGAACAGTAGTATGCGCGAAAATTTGCCATGAATTGTATCCGGCCATCCTGATGCAAGTGAAGCTAATGCAGAAACAAGTGCTTGAGGCAACCCGCAAGCAGTTTGAAGCCCGCTTAGATCAGCTTTATTCACAACTGAACGCACTACGAAAAACATATGCCAATGACCAAGCTACCGTAAATCGTGTACACGATGAATTTGCCCAAGCAATCACACAACTTGAGCAAGAGAGGGACACCGTCACTAAAGAGGATATGCCACATGCCTGAGGGACAAATTCTAATAAATCCTTACGCTGTCTCTCCCAGGAGAGCCATCCAGCTGATGTCTGACATCTGTTCCGGAAGACCAGATGCTAACGTGGAAATTCTCCGGCTATCGTTGGACGCGATAGTTGGATCTGTTTTCGACAAAGAATGGATTGCTGGAAATGCCTCAAAAATAGGTACTCCACTTTTTTTTAATAAACTCTTTAAGCTGACAGCAAGGCTGGCATTTGCAATTTTTAACGATTTTTTTGGTAACTACAAGCGCGTACGTGTAACGGTTACCGGTATTACCTCTTCGGGCAAGTCCAGTCTCATAAATTTTCTATTACAGAGACCCGACCTTTTGCCGGTCAGTAAGGATCCATCAACCATCATTCCAACTCACATCTACTGTAATAAACGGAAGATATTGACCAGAGCATATGCTGTAAACCATTGTAATGCTTTGATTCCGGTAAATTTGAAGGCAATCAGTGGGATTCAGCACACCACTGACTCATCCAATGAATCAATGGGAAGAGGTCTCGCTGAGCAGATTTCATCGGCAATGTACAGATTCGTGGTAGAATGCCCAAGTGACCACTTCAACGACATAGAATTTATTGATTCGCCCGGCTTTAATGCCAACGATGCCGATGATGCGGCAGCCTTGAGAAGCCTCAATACTTCTGATGTCATACTCTTCCTTATGGATACAAGTGCGTGCATCGGTCAGACTGACATGGGCATTCTTCAGCGCATAAAGAAGCCCATATTGTTGGTGGCTAATTGCAATAATAAGTTAAAAACCCGCCAGCAAGTAATTGATAATTTCACGAACATTTGTAATAGCGTAAAGGATTTTGACAATATAATCGACTGCGTGTGTTTATCCTCAACCAATCCGGAAAAATATGGGTTTCTCTCCCGGTCAGGAGGGGAAGCCAGAGACGTATACAAATGTTTGAAGCAAGCGATTAATGAACTTGTATCTCAACAGCAGGCACATACCGAAATAGATAGTATTCTCGATGAAATTAAGCAATTGTTCCTAAAAGAAATAGTTTATCAAGAAACTCGCAAAAAATCATTGGAAGGCGAACGAGCAATGGTTAATGCTTTTGTAACCTCCAAATTATCAGGAGAATTTATTCATCATAAATCTCTGCCAAAAGAGGTGAGCGAACTTATATATAGTTTATCAAACTCGTATACGGTACTGCAAGAAGATCATTTCTATGATAGAATTTGCTATTTGCTGAATTACTTCAATAAATCGGAGCAGGAAAAAGACGATAGATATTCAAAGCTGTTTACCCTATATACAGAGTCTATAGAGATATGTTCCAACGTAAAATACAAACTTGAAAAGCTTTATGATGCAATTCAGGACTGGTATAAGCTGAGACGTGACACTTTAGGCATTGATAAGGTAACCTCGGATTTACCATCTTCGTATGGTGCCTTTATATCACCTTTTGATGCCGTTGACGATGTATGTGATTACGAGCTGGAACAGCTTATTGAAGCCTTATCGACAAATGGTGGCTTCAATGTTTTGCATACCTACAACAACACCGGTCATTCATTAATGACTTATGCGGCCTACCGAGGAAATATTCCAGCCCTTATGCTTATAATCTCAAGCTTGGGTAAAAGTAAAGACCGTCTTGTGCGTACTACTGACCGAGAAGGTCGTAATATACTTCACGCTGCAGCTGAAGGCGGAAATGGATCACTTTTCCATAACATCAAGGATCGCTACCCAGTTTTAATTAGTAAAAAGGATGCACTGGGTCGAACTCCGGAAGAAATACTGCATACAAAAGAAATATAATAAAAAAAAGCAAATAATGAATATAGCCAAGTTGAACCAATTTATTACACAGCTGGATTCTGTTTCCTCCATCTCAACTGATGCAAACAGAAAAAAAGCGTTAGGAGCTGTGAAAACCCGTATACTAAATTTGCGGGAAGCCATGGAGATTCAAGCAAGAGACAATAATCAGCTTATTATCGCCATAGTGGGTCAGATGAAAGCGGGTAAGTCTTCATTGCTCAACGCTTTGCTATTTGATGGCGTTGCAGTGCTTCCCACTGCCTCCACTCCGATGACGGCAGGTCTAACTGTAATACAATATGTTGATAATCTTGAGGATCAGCGGTTTGAAGTTGAATACTACACCAAAGAAGAATGGGAAAACATCAAAGGAGGATATATTCTAACTAATAACTCCTTAAATGAGCTCAAACATAAGTATCCTGAATTAAAAGGAGATGCTCTTAAAAATAAATTCAAAGAACTTTGCGAAAAAGAAAGATTTGATTACCAATCGTCTCTAGCGTGTTATGAACTCTATGTTAAGATGATTGAACACCCGGAATGTGGCCAAAAGATTGGACAGCCTAATGAATCCGAAGGATTTGCCAATCTGTCAGAGGTATCTGGAACCCTCACTAATTATGTTGGTTCTACCGGAATGTTTGCACCTGTAGTAAAGGCTGTATACATCTTTGTCAAATCACCTTTGCTCACTTACAAAAACGACACAACGGGCTTAACGGAGTCTTATAAGATTGTAGACACTCCGGGAATTAACGATCCTGTGGAATCACGCGACATAGTAGCCAAAAATTTCCTTAAAGAAGCCCACGCCGCAATATTGATGACACGCGTCGACCGTTCGCAGACTCAAACCGACATATCCTTCATCAACGGCCATATTATCAAAGGAGGAATGTCAAAAATACTCTTCACATTTAACAAACTGGACTTACTGTTTGAAGCAGAAGCAAATGCTGGTAAACTTCCAGACAACTTCTTAGCTGCAATGGCAGATTACGTGGGTTATGAGGACGGAGTTTATGAGAATTGCGGAGAACTTAACAATACCTTTAACCAGAAAATTAAGCCCCAACTCACAAATGGCGACGACGTGCTTTGGTGTGCAACCTGTCCCTACGCTGAGAATATACGCCTCAAACTCAATAAGGTAGGTGGTAATATGCAAGCCGCTCACCTGCTTGAAGAAGAAGCTGCCACCCTAGCGCAATTGCAAGAATGGTTCCCGGAAGATTTTTCTGAAGAGAATTCGGAACTCCCAGTCAACCTCAGTTTGCTCGGGGGCTTCCAACACTTGAAAGAGGATTTTCTGCTCAAGGAATTTTTATCGAACAAAGATCGTATCGTAGCAAAACGATATGATGATCTGAACCAGATGCTACGTGAAGAAGTTCTCAACCAGTTTGACGCTGAAGTCAAAGATATTACCGAAAATCAGGCTCTCTTAGAAGCTGTGAATCTTGCAGATCTCAGGAATCAGATTGGTATTGTTGAAATCCTTCATGAAGAAGGGATGACAGCTCTCTATGAATGTGTAGAAGTTGTTATTAGTAGATTGAAAGCGTTCGTGAATAAGACTCTTTTTGCCGATAAACTGTTACCCTATAAGATAACTCTAAATTCCTATGCAACCGATTATGAATCGGTTTCTTATACAAGAAAAGGGACCAATACCAGTTGGTTTGGAGGCAACGTGAAACACGAAAATGTTTCAATCAACAGAGTCCAACCGGAAGCAGTGGTTTCGTCACACCACAAGCAAATTGAAAAACTCAACGATCAACTTAAACGACTTTGGAAGGAACAATTCCTTAAAGAGCGTGATGAACTCGTTAAGTCTCTGCTCCAATGTATAGAGACAATTGCAAACAAAGACAATACTATAGGAATTGAGGCCTCCGTCTATACAAAGGCTCTTGAAAAAGTGATTGACAAAGTGCTGATTGGTCGTGAGATTCTTGATACAGCATCTTGGGTAGACAAACAAAAAATCGGATTAGATGAGTATGCCCGTAAAAGTGACCATGTCAGCCTTGTAACCAACTACAGCGATACGCGACTGACAACAAACGAGGCGCAGAAAAAAATCGAGCAGCAAGCAAACGATAAGATTGGAATCTTCAAGTCGGGCATGAACGCTCGATACATAGAATTCTATGATGGACTGAAGGAGCAGGTGCTCAAAGAAATTCATGACCTTAATAATGAACTGACTCCTTTTGTTGAAGGTATCACCAATAAACTCATTGGAGTTCTCGAAAGCTTCATCAATGAAAAGGAAAAGTTAATCAATGACAAAGAAAATACGGAAAGGGAGAAAAAACAACTTGTTGCCGATCTAAACAGTCTTAAGACACAATTTGAAAAGCTATGACAGAAACAATCGACGAAAGAATATCTGCCACGGAATCCTTTGCCTTCAAGCTAAAGGATTTGCTGGAAAAGGCCGCAAATAATATTGAAGCTTCCATTGCTTCGCGAAAAGAAAGTAGTGCAAAAGTTGTTGTCGAACCTCATACAACCTATAATCGTGATTGCAAAGGAGGAGGCGGAATACTTAAATACGCATCGTTGACAGCTGTCACGATTGGTGGCATAGGATGGCTGGCATCTGCAGCCATATGGTCAAAGGTACTGACATTCGGAGGTGTTGCAGGCTTGGTCTATTCGCTATTTGGCAAAATTCCCTCTAAGCACCAACCTCAATCACAGCGTCAACCCCAACATTCTGTAGAGACTACGATGTCGGCAATTTTTATCGCCGACCAAGCCTCACCCTTAATTGAAGCACTGAAAGAGGTCTCCAATCTCTGGACCGACTTTGCCGAGTCTAGTAAATCTATACTTAATCAGAGAATAAAAGACTCATCGTTTAATATTTCCACCCATGAGCGTTTCAAGTTAGAGTCTTTAATACGTGTGCCTAAAATCCTATCGTTTCCCTTGATAGAATATAGGAATATACTGGAAGAAGCCCACACTCCCGACAAATTGAAAAAGGCCGCCAAAGATGTTGTGGGAAAAGCTGTAGTCGAAATTGATAGGGTGGCAACATCCCAAATCAGTGCCTATAACGAAATGAGCATGGTGATTTCAATCCCCCCTCGCTGATGCATGGACATATTTGAAAAAGTTACAACCTTAACAGACGATCTCGACACAATTGTTGGGGTCGTCTGTCCTGAACTCCGACCGCCTGTATATTACTTGGCGCGAATTTTTAGTTCTGAGTGGCAGTATTTCCCCGATTATGCCGCAAAGTTTGTTGCCTCCGTTAATGAAGATAAACTTCTTGAATTATCCCGGTTATTGCGTCAACTTTCCACAATGATAGTTATCCAGCGGACTGACAGCATTGAGGATATTGTTAAATCTATATTGGAATTCAGCTACTCCTTTACATTCGGAAAAACTATATCAAATATTCTAAAAAGTCTGAGCTTTTCTTTTCGTCCAAAGTCAAAGCTAGATACAGATCAAGACAAGATGTTCAACATTGGCGAGTCAATCCTTAAAACCTGCAACAGCATATCTGAGTCAAAGACCTATCCTGAACTTTCAAAACTGTTGCGTGATAAATCGATGGTTCGTCCAATAACCTTCAGCATTTTGGCTATATATAGAATGGTTGAATGTAAGTTGGTGAAAACGGATTTTACAGACTTGGAAATTACAAATTTGTGTCTTTTATATTGGGCAGCGATAATGCGGTATCATCTGAATAATATGCATGAAGATGTATGGCTACCGCAGATAACGAACCTATTAGCCCGAAACGGTGGCAGATATTTCCGCCTATGCGAAATAGCACTGCACCGAGGAGATACCTCCATACCCTTATACAAGACACTTTTCCCAAAATCTGACTTGTCGCGTGCTATTAAGCCCGATTGGCACGATCAACTCTATAGTAGCCTCAGGGTCTCAGAGTCTTGGTCAACATATAAATCGCTCCATAAACTTTTCCTTTTTCATATAATTGACCAACTCTTATCCACGTGTGCCAACGCCACTGACAAAGGTAAGAGCATTGAATATTCATTTGGAAAATTACAACCATATCCCGGTTGCAATACAATACAACGTTACTTCAATCTCTATTTAGGAACACCAGTATATACAGAAAAGATAGATTGTTCATCATGGGAGCCAGACAAATTGCTTTACAAATTATTCATGTCTCATTACACTGACTACAATGATTGTCTTAATGCCATGAGGGATGAATATTTTCCTCATGAAATGTTCGACCTTAAATCTTTAGTCTCTGCAGCGTGTGAATTCTATGATGATAAAATTCATCTAGACATGAGTTATAACAATATCCACGATTCAAATATGTTAGACAACTTAAGCATATGGTTAACGGCCGAATGGATAATTAACAATAGAAATTATGCGTTCCTTGATGGGATTACCTTAAATGGACTCGCTGATATGATTGGTTCCGCAATTACAGGACATACGCAGTAGGAATGATTCATTGATGTTTTTCAAATTGATGGGATTATAAACAAATATGTAAAAGTGACAAATGTCCCAAGTAGATATCGTGGATGCAATCGTCGGGCATATATAGGATGTCAATTTCTTATTGAGAGATATTCTGGATAGTGCCGGAACTCGGATGTATGGCGATACTTACGTGGCTATCCCCCAGGGAAAATATGACATTCCTGTCGTCAACGACATTTATACTTTCCTTATGATAAACGTTGATTATAATTTTCAATCAAGAAATGATGGAAAAGTCAGTTTTGTCTGTTCCTTATAATTGAACGAATTTTCAAATATATGACAGAAAAACAAACACAGAGTAATTTCATGGATTGTAGTAGCCCTGAAAAACGTCAGATAGAAAACGTTTTAGCGGAAATTGAATTATGCGACAAAACGCAAATAGAACAGGATCTATATTCATATATTGGGAGTATTGAATCTAAGGATTACTACAAGTATCTCCGTAGGCATGAGGATAATATTTTTAATGCACTTTTTTATGATAAAGAAGATTATTCTGAAGATATACTGAAAGAACGTATATTAGAGATTTGTGATTTTTTTGATTTGCCGTTTCCTATACTTATTGATAAGTCAGATTGTTTAGCTGCCATAACATTTACGGAGTTCTCCGAATTGGGAAGCGAGATTAGATTCAATGTTGGGATGTTAAAACAGTGCGGAATAAATAATATAGATGCATTTGACACGGTTATGTGTCATGAGTTGACACATCAATATCTGGCTGATAAGGAATTAAACTTCTGCATCAATAAGGACTGGAGCATCGAATTAGGATGTGATTTCTTTGTGGGCATTAGATGCGCATCGAGACTGAGGGCATCGGGCAAGTATAAATATGCCGTAAGCAGAATGAGAGCCTCCCTTTCTCATCCAAATGGTTGTTTTAGAGTGAAAGCTGTTGTCGCAGGGTTTGACTTCGTCAATTGGATGATTTTAAAAGGAATTAGACCCAATGCAGAAAGTTCTTTATTGGGATTGAATTATTTCCTATGTTCCAATTCAAAAGAAATAAACGACGTTTATCTTTCTCTGGAAGAGCCAAAGCCTGATGAAACAGCAGAAATTGAAGTATCATCTTTACCAGACACAAACTTGATTAAACAGGCCTTAATAAAATATAAATCGTTGACATAAAAAATGAAGATAGCAGACTCGATTTTTAATATTCGCATAATATCATCCGATGATATACCATCACCTTTGTTAAAAGATGGTATGGTAACCATTTTGGGTTCACCTGAAGCATTAGGAATGTATGCTCAAAAGGTATATAATGATATATTGCAGGGTATTGATATTAAAACTACATTCTATAGATATGACTTGAGGGTAAACGATGAATACATTGGCTTAGATGAGTATCTTGACTGTAATTTGATAGCTCCTTTACCGAATCTTGTAACTGGAGAAACTGAAATGATTATTGCAACCGCACAGCCTGAAGACTTGGGCTTAGCGGCGGTTGCTATAATGAATGAAATTGAAAATCGCACACGGAATGCGATAGAATCTACGATTGCATTGTTTGCGCTTGGTGCGCCTGATGAATATCGGTTTGCTGTCGAGATACTTTTCAGTAGGTTATCTCGTTCAAATAATTATAGTTCAAGAATATCTTTTAAAGGACGTAGTTCCTCAAGGACTACTGGTAAACTTGGGTATTTCCCTACTCAATCGGAAGAAGATTCTTTTAGAAAAATATCAGATAAGGACATACGCGAAGTATATGATAACCTTCCTGATCGATATTCAGACTTGTATGAAAAAAGGAATCCTGACGCGGCACAAGTAGTTCGTTATTCTCTAGGGGTAATAGACCAACAAAGTTTAGTTGCCCTTCTTGTCGAAGCTGCCAAAACGGATAAACGCCTTCTTCAAAAATTGCAGAAGGCAAAGCGAAAAATGGCAACTAAATATGGTTTAAGAGTAAGACAATGGAGTAGCGACCAGAAAAAAGATTTCAAAGATCAATATCGTTTCTGCCTATATCTCACTGATGACAAAGGCAATGAAAAGCCCATTAAATTTAAAAACAATCCATCGTACTGCATTTTTATGATGTATGTATTAGATAGATTTACTCGTGGTTTAGAAGCTACATACCTGTCATTTAAGGAGAATCAAGATGAGTTTAAACGTCTGTACCGTTCCATCTTTAATGAGGATTATGAACAGATAGACTCGTTTTGTGAAGAAATGATTCATAGGCCTACTAATGTAAAAGGCATCGTCAGAAAAGGCCGATTTGATGATTACATCAAAGATATAAATGATACCATGGATGAACTTGTCGGTTGTCCTGATAGCATATCACTTAAAGTTGGTCATGGTCAATTTTTGGAAATACCACAGTACAAGATTGAAGTAGATAAGAATTTGCCATTTTTCAAATTTGCATAGTGCGTAATATCAGATAGTTATAAGTTTGATTTGTCGGCAAGCCGAGACTGACAAACCGCCTAAGAAAAACCTCTAATTTTGTGTATCAAAGTTAGAGGTTTTCTCTATCTAAACCACTTAAAACTATCTGTTTATGAAACGCGCTAATGAAAACTCGAAGAAAGTTCGTCGCACCATCGGCAATGGGGCTGACGCAAAGGCAGTGCGTACCGACAACGCACTGGAAATGGTAACCCTTATCATGTCTAACGAGCGTGTCGCGGAGGAGTTTTTCTTCAAGACGATGCTCCCCAAGATGGCGGCATTGGCAGATAGTTATAACCGTTCGTTCGGGCTCGACATCATCGCCGAGGATGTGGCACAGGCAACTTATCTTTCCTGTTGGGAGGACAACTGGGCAAAACTCCGCGCCTTCAAGGGCGACACGACCCCTCACTCTTGGGTGGCCAAGATAGCCTCGCAAGCCACTTACAAGATGCTTGTGGATGAGAAGTACATCGCAGATGTAGCCGGAACAAAGACCAACGATTACCGTCTGACTGTCCGCAGTATCGAGAATGACCAGCTCCGTCAGGCAATCGTTGACCTCGTATATGTGCCGGAGCAGCACAAGGCTCTTGAACTGTTTTATGTTGACAAGATGTCTGACAAGGAGTTCTATAAAGCATTCGGAAATGCTGAGAAAGCGAAGGAAACTCTCAAGATTGCCGAAAAGACTCTCATTGAGCAACTTCTCAATACAGAGAATCCTTACGCCGAGATGGCTCTTTCTTCAAAGAAGATCATCAACCCGGAAATGCCCTTCCAAACTTGGCACGACCGCATTGACGAGGGAGATGTCTGTGACAATCTTCAGGTATTACGCGACCTACTGACCCGTCTTTACAACAACGAGGACTGGGACAGCAACGCTGAGAGATTCATTAACAGTGTTGTCGATGAAATGGACTGGAATGATGTCCAAAAGGAAGTCTGGCGAGAGCGTTTCTTTAACGAAACTCCGTCTAAGGTACTCGCCATCCGTTTCCATGTCCGCAATACTTGGATTGACAATACTTATTCGCGTCTTAACAAGCAGTTCCGTATTGCTGTAAAGACTTGGTGGAACAACAATAACTGATATCGCTATGTTCAAGGCATTCATGATAAAAAATAATACGGAGTTTGCGGGCTACAAAGTGGTTCGCAAGCTCAGCTTACACCATGACGGTGAGCGTGAGGTGTATTTGGCGGTTGATAGAGAAGGACATCAGGTCGCTCTGACTGTGTATGACATCAAGTGTCGGCGGTATGCGACTGACCGGAGTGCCCGGAAGCGTAAACCTGATTTCATAGAGGAAGTACGTTTCTATAAAGAGTGTGCTGCGGCTGCCGGATACGAGGATGTTCCGGGGCTGCCTAAGTATCTTGGATGCGGTATCGACACATATCGTAATCGCCATTACGGCTGGGTGATGCAGGAATACTTTGAGGGAGAGAGTCTTGATGTAGAGATTCGCCGTCAAGGGATTATATCTGTCAAGGATGCTTTGGAGATAGTCAAGAAGATTTCGTTCATCTTGGCTGTGACGGCACGTTTCACCCGTGGCGGCGGTCACTACAATATTTCTACCGACAATATTCTTGTGAAATATGAAGCTGATGAATTGGTTGATGTAAAGGTTGTGGGCTTCACAAGCATCGGGACTTCATACAGTGGAAATTCTCCTATCGGAGATAATGACATCGACAAGAAATTCCGCGCCCCTGAAACTGAAAAATGTATTCATGACCATAGGTCTGACATATATTCGTTAGGCATGGTGATGCTTCTGATGCTCACAGGTTATCCGAAAGTCATACAGACAGAACATTACTCCATTGACTTCGGAAGTGGAACAGTGGACTTAACCGACATGTCATCATTGGATTTTTATAAGGCGATGTGGAAACAAGCCGACAAGAGCCTTTCAAGTTCTTTGCGACTGATTTTGCGAAAAGCCACTGACCTTTCACCCTCCGGACGCTTTGCGACTGTTGAAAAATTCAATGAATTTCTGGCAAAATTCGCAAAACGGCAGATAAAGACGGAGACTGTCACGGAGGAACAAAGTCAGAATAATCCAGTCCCTGCCTATGGATACAGAGGAGGCTCCCAACCGGCTGTTCCACTCATAGAGACAGTCGGAATAGTCGGGACAACAAAAGCCAAAGAGAAAGATGTCCCTCAGGTAAAGGCACTTGACGAGGTTGCCGGTATGGAAGATTTGAAAGCACTGTTCCGCAGGGATTTCATCCGCATTGTACGCAACCCGAAGGTGGCACAGGCGTATGGAATCAAGCCGAGCAACTGCACCCTGCTATATGGACCGCAGGGCTGCGGCAAGACGTTTATCGCCGAGAAAGCAGCTCAGGAATCCGGGCTGAAATACAAGATTGTGAATCCTTCTGAACTTGGTTCTATCTATGTTCACGGCTCACAGCAGAAAATCGCCGAGCTGTTTGCCGAGGCAGAGAAGAACGGGCCGATGATTCTTATCTTCGATGAGTTCGACGCCATAGTTCCTAAGCGCGATAGTGACCTCAGCGGCAATCAGGCAAATGAGGTCAATGAGATGCTGACCCAGTTGAACAACTGCGCATCACGAGGGATTTATGTGCTTGCGACATCCAATCGCCCCAATCTCCTTGACCCTGCGATTATGCGTAAGGGCCGCGTGGATAGGACTGTATATGTCTCGCTGCCGGACAAGGAAGCCCGAGCCGAACTTTTCAGGCTTGAAATAGAGAAACGCCCTTATGTAGATATGGATTATGAACTTCTTGCAAAGGCAACCGACAACTATACAGGCAGTGACATCTCTTTCATTGTCGAGGAATCGGCGCGTCTGTGCTTTGAGGAAACTCTCGACCGCCAGTTGGACGACCCGCTTCCTCTCTCCATGTCAAGACTATTGGATGTCATTAAAAACACCCATTCTTCAGTTTCCGAGAGCCAGAGAAAGGAATATCTTGAACTCAAGGCCAAAATGGAGGAAAAGCAGACAGGGAATGAAAGAAAAAAAGTTGGATTCGTAATCTGACAAGATAGATACCCTATGACTTTTACATCTGTATATATGTAGGCCGCACAATCGGCCATCAAATAACGAACTAATTACAAGCAATATGATAAAAGAAAAGGTTTTGAGCGCACTCAGCGCACTCGGGTTTATACCGGAAGAAATCGAGGGTTTCGGCTATCGCTTCGATTACGAAGGACTCACGTTCATTTACTCGGAAGATGATGAAGACGCCAAGTGTATCACCCTTATAGCTCCCGATGTCTTCGATATTTCGGATGACAACCGCACCGCTGTACTGGAAGCAATGGCAATGCTCTGCGGCAAGATGAAGTTTGTGCAGCCACACATAATGTTCGATAATCAGGTATGGCTCAACTACCAGCACTATACCGGAGAGAACGAAGTCACTCCGGCACTGATTGAGCACATGATCCGTGTGCTTGCATTCTCAACTATAAAATTCCATAAAATAATCAATGGCGACGACAATGACGACTAAAGAACAAATCAAACAGGTGCTGGAGAAATGGAAGTTCCCGGTTCTTCAGGAAAACGATAACAGTCTGGTATTCCGCTATCAGATGAGCTTCGTACAGGCAAATATCACAGGAGGCGACGAATCCAATGCAATCGCCCTGACATTATCGGGGATATTTTCAGCCGACAATGAGAAGGAGATGTTTCTCGGGCTACGTGCCTGCAACGACCTCAACTGCAATCTCCTTCAGGTTAAGCTTTATATCGACTCCGACTCAGACCTAATTATCGCTGCGGAGTTTTTCCTCAAGACTCCGGAGGATATGGAATATCTGCTTACGGTGGCTCTTCAGTCGGTTATCGTAGCCAAGAAACGCTTTCTTCAGAGATACCGCGAACTTGAAGATGAGGCCAAACTGCTCTCTGAGCTTGAACAAGAATAATCCCCGTTACTAATCATGAAAAAGAAAATCTCATTCAGAATGTGGCTCTCCGTTTTCTTCGGAGGCATCTGGCAGTTTATCTGTAACATCTTCTCTTGGAAGAACAAGACTCCTTTCTGGCGCGTCATCTGGGCAACCATAACCGTGTGCGTCGTAACGTTTACCTGTATGCTGGGCTATGCGTTTTATGACGAGTTCGTAAGACGCAGCGGTTATCGCTATTCGTGGGAAGACAGATATGATTCCGACATCAGTCCCAGGTTCAAGTATCGCAACAACGGTCACAACGAAGGGAAATCATATATCTATGACTCCCGAACCAAAGCCAAGATAATCAAGGATATTGACTGGATTGCTGTTCCGGAGGATGGTGATAGCCTTATTATCGTGGCAAAGGATGGCAAACGCGGATTTGTCAACCGTTATACGGCAGAGACTGTCATTCCTTTCAGGTATGACGCGGCGTGGTCGTTCACGGACGGTGTCGCCGGAGTCTGCGAGGGTGATTCCGTATACTTCATAGATCATTCGGGCAAGCCGATACACAACCGTAAGTTTGCAAGGCAACGTGGATATGACCGCTACGTCTATCATGGAAATTATGCCGCTATTCCGGTGAACGGAAAGTATGGGCTTCTTGACAGGGACGGAAAGTGGGCGTTCCAACCGGAGCATGAGGACATCCATATTGGTGCCAAGAATATGTGGTATGCGATGGATGACAAGAAATGGGGAGTCATCGGCACAACGGGGCAGATGGTGATTCCGATGGAATATAAGAATGTCTGGATTCATACCGACAACGGCATAACTGTTGCAAAGGCCGACAATGCGCAAAGCCGTTATGATTACGACGGTTCACTTCTTGACAAGTTCGTCTTTGACGAGACGTATCACCTTGCCTACTACATCAATGAGTTTGATAAGGAAGGGAATCAGAAGCAGGCTGTTGATGAAAACATGCTGAAATACTCGGCCAATAACTTCTATGGACTTATGACGAAAAACGGTGTGCCCGTTACCGCGCCATTGTACTCAGACATAGAGGTTGTCACCCCCGGTGTATATCAGTGCCACATCCCTGAAACATACGAGTGTATATTGGTTAATGCCAAAGGTATAAAAATCAACCCTTAAAACAACAGTATATGAAGCAAAGAGTATTCAACCTTATCATCCTCGATGAGAGCGGCTCCATGAGCAGTATTGAGAAACAGGCAATCGGTGCCGTCAACGAGACAATCCAGACCATCCGGAACGCACAGGAAAAGCATGAGGACCAAGAACATTTTATGTCTCTTGTTGTATTCAATTCAGACGAAGTGAGAACGGTATATGACAGCCTCGAAGTCAACAAGATTGAAGAACTTTCCCCTAAACAATATCGACCCTCGTCATGTACTCCTCTCTATGATGCAATGGGGAACGCACTCACAGCATTGCAGCGAAAAGTTGCCGAGTCAGACTCGGTACTCGTGACTGTCGTAACTGACGGTTATGAGAATGCCTCCAAAGAGTATGACGGGGCATCTATAAAAGCCCTCGTAGATTCACTGAAAGAAAAGGGATGGCTTTTCGCTTATATCGGTGCGAATCAGGACGCGGAGAGTGTTGGCAGGACAATGGGAATCAGAAGTACCCTCAATTTCAGCGCAACGTGCGAAGGGACAGCGATGATGGGGGCGACGATGGGAGCGATGGTTGGTCGCGTCGCTAATTTTCTCACCCGTCCCATGGGCAAGAACTTCCTTGCTGATGCAGACTTGTTTGACGATTCTCTCGATGACGACGACATGTGATCATTCTCCACTCTCCCTGCTAAAAGAGATTAAGACTTGATCTGATACTCAACCACAATCACTAACTTTGTAGTCTGGGCGGAGCCTTCCCGCTCAGACTGCTTCCAATCAAAACATTATGGCACAAGACATCATACAACACCATAAACCATTTGATTTTGAGTCATTCTTCGAGGGCATCAAGTCTCAATATATCGGACTTGACTATCATGACTTTTCTAACTTCCTGCATACCGTCGGTGTGAAACACTCTTTTATGGGTAGCGCGGACGGGGAAAACCGTGTCAAAGCCGCCCTTGAAAATATCATGGTCTCCGATGAGGCTGTGGAAATCATAAATCATGCTTCTTCTGTTATGTTAACCTTAATTCGTTCATCAGAAACATACGGACAAATTACGATGGATGAGGTCGGTTATATGAATGAATTTATCTCAGATCTCCCGAATAATTGTGATGTGGTCTGGGGGATTGCCGAAGATGATTCCCTGGGCAATACGATAAAGACCATTATACTTGTCAATACAAATAATTGAGATTATGGGATTCAATGTTGAGTTTAGAGATACGGAAGGTTCCGTTATAGACTGGGCGCAGCTTGACAAGGAAGTCTGTGAGCTTTGGGGAATCGCTTCTAATCCCGAACGCTGGGCGACACCGCCGGGAAAAGATTTTAACCACAATTGGCATGAGTTTCTCGGGAGAGCTGTCATGTTGACGAGAGCATATAAGGAAACCGGTACATTTATGCCGTCTGATCTTTTGTCAGGGCTTTGTAATTATGGAGGGCTTTATCCAACATTGGATAGAATTGAGTTATACAAATATGAGATTCAACTGATTTTGCATTGGACTCACAAGGAATATAAGATAATAGTGACAAACCGATGGTAGATAGAAAGAAAATAGTGTTTTTCACCGGAGCCGGAATGAGCCGGGAAAGCGGGTTGCCGACTTTTCGCGGTGAAGGCGGCGTATGGAATGAGATAGACTATGAGAAAGTGGCTACGCTTAAATCATGGTACGGCCGCCAACGCAAGGATGTGAAAGAACGTCGGCAGGCGATGCTTGACTTCTTCAATCCATTGCGCAGGACCATTCTGGAGCATAAACCAAATGAAGGACACAGAATCATTGCCGTACTTGAAAATGATTTTGAAGTGACGGTCATCACTCAGAACGGCGACGACTACCACACCAGCGCCGGTTCCACAAACGTAATCTATCTTCATGGCGAGGCTTTGAAGAATGCCTCGTCTGCCAATCCATCTCTGTCATTCCCCATAGACCGAGATAATCCAGACATACACTTGGGAGACAAAGCCCCGGATGAGCCGAGGTTTATCGTTGTAACTAAGTAGTATTCAGAATATTGTAATGCCGCTATATCCGTTGTTCACGAATTGCACACGACACTATTTCAATGTTCTTACCCATTATTCCGTTTGGGCAATACAAAGTTAATGCTTTTCTCCCGATTTTCAAGCATCTATGGCGTTAAAAATGCCTACTGATCGTGTTCAAAGCATGGCGGAAATCTGTTTTTCAACAGCAGTGCGGATGAAAGAGTTGATAGATACCCCCGCTTGTTTGGCAAGATAGGCCACACGGGTATGAATGTCGGGGGTAAGACGCACGTTCAAAGAGCCGGAATAGCTTTTGTGGGGTTCGATGCCTTCTTCGGCGCAGTAGGCAAGATAATCGTCAACCGCCTCGTGAAAGGCGTTGGTAAGTTCGGCCACGCTTTCGCCCTCAAAATTCACAAGACCGTCAATGCCTTCGATTTTTCCGAAGAAAACCCCATCGGCTTCGCTAAAAGCTACCGAGCCTATAAAATCTTTATATTTCAATGTATTCATATCAGTCCTTCGTTTTTAAGATAATCATAAACCTGTTTCATAACATACCCTTTGATGATATTGCCGGGGTGCGGCTTGTGAAGCATTATCGGCTTCAACCCCTCGCCTTTGAATATCATACGGGAGCCGGATGTCTTGCCCTTGTTGCCCGGAACGTATCCCAAAGCGACAAGCAGACGTTTCATTTCCTCCCATGTGAAATCATTGGGTAGGGCTGAGAATCGTGCTATCAGTTTTTCTTTTGTTCCCATTCGCTTGTAATCTTGGCGCAAAAGTAACTAAATTTTAGTTGCAAAACAAGTCTATGGATAGGAAAGTTCGTTATCGGGTGGGATAAAGGATCATGAAGGACTATTTCTCAGATAGAATATGTAAGAAGGAATTAAATGGGATGGTATTAGATTTGAATAAATTACAAAAATAGCGTGCAATTCACGCCTCTCAGTGACGGCTCTGGTATTGCCTTGTAGGAAAAACGTGACTGCACGCTATGCTTGCGCATAGCATAATCAGCACGCATTTGTTTCCTACAGTGTCCATTTACCAGATTTTCACTGAAACCTATGCGATGTTATGTTATGTGTATCGTGATATGCGATTGGCTCTCCAATCGCTATTCTTTGCGATTTTGCGCTGCAAAGTTACGCATTTTTATTGAGGTAATCAAGCCTCAATTTCTCCTTTGGGGTTGATGTGGTGCTTCTTACGGAGCTGAATCAGTGTCTTTTCCGACACTTTCAGCAGTTGAGCTGCACCTCGCCAAGTCCCGGCACGGATATAAGCCTTGATTATTCTGTCTCGTTCCGCCCTCGGATTGCGGTGCGTCAGGTCTTCGGCGGTATCCGGCTGGATTTCGCTGAAAACAAGGTCATCGGCGGAGATTGTATCGCTGTCGGCATGGAAGGCGGCGAAAAGAACAGTGTCCTTCAGCTCACGGATGTTACCGGGCCACGGGTGCAGTTTCAGAGCCTTGATAGCCAAGGCATCGAGCCGCTTCTTTCCTTGTGATGTTTTCTGCGCATATATGGCAAGGAGGTAATCGGCAATGTCCGATATATCCTCCGTCATCTCGCGCAACGGCGGCACTGTGATACCTGACTGGCGCAACATATAGAAAAGATTGTCGCGGAAATCGCCCTCGGCAAGCATCTTTGTCAATGTGCTGTTGGCGGTGCATATCATCCGCACATCGGGATGTTCCTCAGAGAGAATATGCAGGAATACCGATTGTTTCTCGAAGTTGAGCAACTGGATGTTTTTCAGAATGATTGTGCCGCCGTCAGCGTTCTGGAAGTAGCTCTTGATGCGGTTATACATCTCGTTACGGTCGGATTTCGGGTCGTGTAGGCCTACAAGTTCTGCTCCTCCGGCTTCTATAACCGTTATCGGCTTCTGCGTCCGTGAACTCTGGAGATAGATTTGCCGTGCAATCTGTTCCTTACCCATGCCGCTTTCGCCGAAGATGATGCAGTTGGCATTTGTTTGGGCTATGCGTCCGATTGCCTGCTCTATCTCCCTGAACTTCATGCTCCGCCGAGGAATCAGCGCATTGTCAAGCTGGATTACGATGCTCTCCGGCTTTGCATACCTGCCGCCTGTCTCGACAAGTTGCTTGTCTATCGCCGGACGCTGAATGATGTCAACGGCTCCACCGTCGCGCATCACCGAGAGAATATCCACGGCGTTATAGTTGTCCACTATGGCAATGACGGGGAACTTATAGCCCTCGCGCTTCTGCCAGTTGATTAACTCCTGTGCCGTGCCGCCGGTGAATTTCATCGCCGCGACAACGACAGCTCCCGGTGGCAGTTTCGCCACCTCTTCCTTTGCAGCCTCCATTATATCGACGACAATCGGCTCATAGCCGTGCTTGACAAGCAAGCCCGACATAAGCCGACGGTCTGATTCGGAGGCATCCACGATAAGAACTTTGTTCATCGTAAAATTGGATTTAACATATTGATATTTAGTATTCCATCAAATGTAAAGGCAGGGATTGCCTGCCTTTATATTATGAGTTTCAGAGAATGATTGATTATACGATCTTATATCCAATGTAGGAATAGAATTTGAAAAATATTCGCGAAAACATAGACATGATGCGCATAAGCATCGTTTGGCGTGAACGAAAGAAGCGTCCCGGAGATACCTGTTCAATCAGATGCAGTCGTTGATTCCACGATTCCAGAACTTTGCCATCATTGATGCCCCATTTGAAGGAAGCCTCCATGTTTTTTAGAGCATCGTGTTTGTTCTGATTTTTGACACCAAGAGTACCCATTGTGTCAAACCATATTTCAGCATTGCTGAAACGGTCGCATAAGTCATTGAAGAATTGTCGGAGTGTAGCTTCATCGAAGTACATGATAACACCCTCGGCAATGAGAAGAATATCACTGCCCGGATGTTCTTTACATAGCCGTTCCATCCAGCAGGTATCAAACATAGATTCCGATATATAAGTCTCGTTTGAAGTTTCCGGGATAAAATGTCTGCGCAGATTTATGGTGTCCGGCAGGTCAAGGCTGTAAAAAGTCACATTCTTTTTGCCGTCCACGGTGCGTTGACAACGAGCATCCAAACCACACCCGATATTGACTATCACCGGGTTGGAATGAGAATTGACGAAGTTCTTTACTATATCGTCAAAGAAACGGCATCTTATGGCGCATCCTATTTCGCTCATTTTTGCAGCGTCGAATTTTGAATAATCGTATTCAATCTGTTCGACAAGAGCTTGCGCCACGGGGTCATGTACTATTGCGTCTTTTCCTCGGCGGCTTTCTTTTGCCCGCATATATAGTGGAATCAAAAGAGTTTCCGATATATCGTTACTGAATTTATATTCTGACATTCCGGTATTATTTATGTTCTCTATGCGATTTGACTTGCTTCCAGCAAAGGACACAAAGTATCCAACTGACTATCATAGCAACTGGCAAGAGGGGCAACTGCACGGGGTTGAAATCCACCAATTCAAAGCAATGGGCGCTATTGAAAAGTGCCATAATCGTGGCGAGTATGGCATTAACCATATTTCCATGACGACCATTCCAGAACATCGTGCAGAGTATTCCCACCACAGGAATCAGATAGGTTATCACCATCATAAATACGAGCATCCCCATGGGGGCTTCACCGTCTTGAGAGATGGCGATATTTTCAGACCAAAACAAGGGCATCAGGTCTGCGAGAGTATGGATTGCGAGGCCGCACATCACGACAATCCATAGAATTGTGATTTTTGTTTGTCTTTCCATTTGTTGATATATGATTATTTAGAAACTGTATTTTAGTTTGAGCCAGATTTCGGAATTTTTTGAATACATAGCGAATATGCCGGCATCGGCGTGAAAAAAGTCATACCCTATGAAGGCATGAATTTGGTCCGTAATGGCGTAATCTGCTGCCAATCGGTTATAAATTCCTCCGTTTGTCACATCTACATAGGCAAATGTTGACAGATTGAGTGTGTTGTGCAAAAGATCCTTACCGATTTTTACAGTTGCCATGCCTGAATTTTGATAGCCGGAAACATCGGCAGAAAAGCCACTGATATATTTATGGGAATACTGCACTGCAAGCGTCCAGTCATTTCCGGGATAAAAATCAATTCCCAACAATGCGTTGGTGGTATTTTTTCTTGGAGGCATCATGCCTGATTTTGCAGGAGTCTGTGCTTCGTCCAGATATTCTGCGAATTCGCCTCGAAAAACTAACTTTCCAACAGGGACGGACGCATCCGCTCCGATCATTGTCATTCTTCGATGTTCTCCCGTGAATAAAAGTTCTCCGGCCTCATCTGTTTTATGTGTGAACACCGGCATCTTGTTCCATGTGTGCAATGCCGAAACCGAGAAATCAACTCCCGGAAGAAACACACTGAATTTTCCGCCATACTCTGAATTGCATAGTCTTTTTGCAGGGACATTGTTGACATCTATGAGATATGGCTGGTTGACACCGGGAAATGAAATTGCCCACGGATTCGATTTATCTATCGGCAACTCAAAAAAAGACGGGACTGGAACGGCAATAATCTCAGCCGCCCAGGATGGTTTTATATACTTTACCCTTATACCCGTTACAGGTACACGAATATCATCGTAATCCTGCGCCAGATATTCGGTAAAGTCCATAGGAGAGATTATATCGGTCAGACGCATGGCATCTGCCACACCCCAAGTGACAATCTGCCGTCCGGCTCTTATATCCCAGTTTCCGACGCTGAAATAACCGTAAGCCTCCCGGAGAGAAAAGCCGCTTTGGTCTTTGACGATAGAGTTATATATGGCATTGGCTGACACAAATGCCCCTACGTTACCTTTCTCAATGGTCAGTTCGCCCCTCACTCTTGTACGTGACGACATCCATTTGTTCGGTTTGTCAGTCTGCACAGCCTGATAGGTATCCACAAAACCTTTCACACGGAGATCAAAGGCGTCTTCATCCTGCGCAAAGGCAGGATGAAGGGATAAGCCTATGATAATTATACTGAGAATATGCTTCATTTCCCTTTCTCCAGACGGTTGACGGTAAACATCGAAGCATCTACCTTGACATTGTACTGAGGATTTTTCATGACGATGATTGTAGAATGGCCTGTCTGCACATTTTTCATTTCCATCCGGTGCTTTGTCCAAAATCCTTGTACTTTGAAAATCTGCGACACAGTAAGCACACGGTGGAGTTTATTCAGTTTGTCATAATATTCCACACGGATGGGCATCAGACAGTCCTGCGCTATCCAGCTTACTTTTCTACTGTAAACTTCATGCTTGTCAACCGGAACAGCTTCAACCACCCAGCACTTGTGGCCGTCCTTGTTTTCCTCTCTGAGAAGGGTATGCTTGTCTTCATCGACATTTCGGTCTCCCATGTCGTCGTATGTGAAATCTGTTCCCATGAAGTAGTCGGTCTTTGAAGAAGAACCGCTTATACGGCGTGTTTTCTTCATGGCAGGCAGATAAAGCCATTTGTCATCGGCTTTGCCTATCTGGTCGTAGTCCCATGTCAGGAAACCTGTTCCCTTTACATCGCCGGGATAGGTGAAGAACATGACTTTCTTGACATCCTTGCCGACATCCATTGCCCATGATTCCACCTTACGCTCACGTTTGGTTCCGTTTTTCTTCACGAGTGTCAGCTCCATCTGGGAATAGCGGGTATCCCCGTCAGGACGGTCATCGACCTGCTGCATGATACTTCTGCCTGTCGGCTTTTGAGGATTTGCGGCAATGCCCGTGAAAGCCATCACAAGACACGTTGCCAGAAATGCGATTTTGATTTTCATATTGTATAATTGTTATTTGTTGATATTCTTTTCTTTGCCATATACATGGAACTTGTCCACGAGAATGGGCGTTATGAACAAGTCTGCAACCAGTGCAGCCATGACACCTATTATAGAGAGTATTCCGAAATTCCTGAATTGCTCACATACAGAAGTTGTGAATGTGGCGAACACAGCCGATGTTATGAGCGAAGATGTGATGATTGCTGTTCCGACAACATGGAACGTGTTTTTTATTGCTGGTCGGTAATGCCCGGTTCTTATGTACTCCAGCTTTGAGTGGGTGATGAAGTGAATT
>ENA-OPCY01000318-OPCY01000318.1-human-gut-metagenome-genome-assembly--contig:-NODE-318-length-37540-cov-2.404562_pt1 | contig 37540 bp, 36 predicted proteins | sample MGYA00241568_ERZ501487 | MGnify/ENA primary metagenome ERZ501487 (study PRJEB25962, sample SAMEA2042574) | human gut metagenome | biome: human gut; feature: human-associated habitat; material: faeces... | reverse complement strand
ATCTTACTTCATTAATTAATTTTCTTAACCTCATTCAAAGCCATTTCTAAGGCTTTCATATTTCCTTCTATAACCTCAGGCTTTTTTGCAAATTTATGCTTGAATGAACCTTTCATATCATTTAGAAAGTCCTTTTCATCCATAATATTTGCAACCTTAACAATAGCAGCAAGCATTGGAGTATTTGGAAAATATCTTCCCAAAGCCTCCTCAGAAACTTTCCTTGCGTCTATGCAATAAATTCCACCTTTATATCCTTTTAATGCTTTCTTTAAATAATCTGCATCTTTTACTGTATTTATTACTATGGCTCCAGTTTCTTTTAGACCAGCAGTTACATCAACAGTTTCTATAAGAGTATCATCAACAACTACAACATAATCAGGCTCATAAATATTGCTATGAATAACAATAGGACTGTTGCTAATACGATTGTAAGCTGTAATTGGAGCTCCCATTCTCTCTGGACCATATTCAGGAAAACCTTGAATATATTTACCAGTGTTAAATGCTGCATCTGCAAGTAAAAGAGAAGCTGTTTTAGCACCTTGACCACCTCTACCGTGCCATCTAATTTCTATCATGTTATCCATTTCGTAGCCTCCTTAATCAAAAAAATTAATAACTTTAATATATAACTAATTGATGATAATGTCAAGTGAAGATTTTGTCTAAAACCCTTGAATGCATGTAGATTCAAGGACTTTTGAACATAAGAATTATTAATTGTAAATAGACGTTATAGTCAGTAAAAAAAAGATAACATAAATTAAAAATAAATGTTATCTCTAAATTTTAATTATCTTTTTTAGGAATTATTATATTTTTAGGTTTTTTACTTGAAGGTTTTGGTTCAGTATCTTTTATATGGTCATATACAGGAGAAATATTTAAATTTTTTCCATCACCTTGTATAACTTCAATACTTTCTGGTATTTTTTTATCTTCATTATTCATTTTTATTCATTCCCTTCTTAAGGTATATTTCAAATATATAATACCATAAAAAGGAAGAAAGCGCAATAAAAAAGAACTGTAAAAAATGCAGAATATCAATGGAATAGTCAAAAAATATTGACATATTCCATTTTTTTTGGCATAATAGATATACGTGAAATTTTATTAAGAAGGGATTTTTATGCAATTTAGTAAAGAAAAGTCAATAATAGAAGCAATACTTTTTGCAGCTGGAAGACCAGTAACCAAAAATGAAATAATGTTAGCACTGGAAATTTCAGAAGAAGACATAGACAAAATAATAACAATTATGCAAGAAGAATATAATTTAGAAAATAGAGGAATAGAATTAATAAAAATAAATAATTCATATCAATTATGCACCAAAAAAGACTTGTATGAATTTATTTATCCTGTATTAGACAAAAGAACAAAACCTAATTTGTCAGCAGCTTCATTAGAAACTTTGGCAATCATTGCATATAATCCACAAATAACAAGAGCTGAAATAGAAAATATAAGAGGAGTTTCAGCAGATGCTTGTGTATATAAATTATTAGAATATGGCTTAATTGAAGAAGCAGGAAAATTAGATCTACCAGGTAAACCAATGTCATATAAAACAACAGATGAATTTTTAAGAATGTTTGGTTTTACTTCATTAGAAGAATTACCAGAATTGCCAAGATATAAATTAGACGAAAATAAGCAAATAGTAATTGATGACTTAATCAATAATGAAAATGAAGAAGACGAAGGAAAAATAGAGGATGAACAAAATAATATAGAAGAAAAATCTCAGAAAAAAGTAACAGTAGAGGCTTTAGCGGAGGCTCCAATGCCCGCAAGGGAAGGCGATGAAGAATAACTTTATAGAAAATTGGATAAGAGTAAATTAGAAATTTATTTTTAATTTAACTCATAATTTGAAAGGATGAGATTAAATGAGTAATAAAAAAGAATTTGTAAAAGAAATAGCAAACATTGATGAAAATTTTGCACAATGGTATACAGATATAGTAGTAAAAGCAGAACTTGCAGATTATACAACTGTAAAAGGATTTATAGCAATAAGACCATATGGTTATGCTATTTGGGAAAATATACAAAACTATGCAGATAAAAGATTTAAAGAAAATGGTGTTAAAAATGTATCAATGCCAGTTTTAATACCAGAAACTTTATTAAATAAAGAAAAAGAACATGTAGAAGGATTTGCTCCAGAAGTTGCATGGGTTACAATTGGAGGTCAAGAAAAATTAGAAGAAAAATTATGTATAAGACCTACTTCAGAAACAATATTTTCTTCAATGTATTCAAAATGGTTAAATTCATGGAGAGATTTACCATATTTATATAATCAATGGTGTAGCGTTTTAAGATGGGAAAAAGAAACAAGACCATTTTTACGTTCAAGAGAATTTTTATGGCAAGAAGGTCATACAATACATGAAACAGCTGAAGAAGCAAAAGAATTTACACTAAAAATGTTAGATGTCTATGCAGATGTAATTGAAAATTTATTAGCAATACCTGTATTAAAAGGACAAAAAACACCAAAAGAACAATTTGCTGGTGCAGAAGCAACATACACAGTAGAAACACTAATGCATGATGGGAGAGCATTACAAGGAGGAACATCACATTATTTTGGACAAAACTTTACAAAATCATTTGATGTAAAATTCCAAAATAGAAAAGGTGAACAAGAATATGCATATCAAACATCTTGGGGAATTAGTACTAGATTAATAGGTGCAGTAATAATGGCACATGGAGATGAAAGAGGATTAAAATTACCACCTAAAGTAGCTCCAATTCAAGTTGTTATAGTTCCAATAGCACAACAAAAAGGAAATGTAAAAGAAGAAGCTGAAAAATTAGAAAATAGATTAAATGGAAAATTTAGAACAAAATTAGATCTAAGAGATAATTATTCAGTAGGTTATAAATTCAACGATTGGGAAATGAGAGGAGTACCACTTAGAGTTGAAATAGGACCAAAAGAATTGGAAAATGGAGAAGCTATATTAACAAGAAGAGATAACTTCGAAAAAGTAACGGTTAAACTTGAAAATATAGAACAAGAAATTGAAACATTATTAGAAGATATTCAAAAATCAATGTATCAAGCTTGTGAAAAGAGACTAGAAGAAAAAACAACAATAGCACATAATCTAGAAGAATTACAAAAAAATCTAGAAGAAAACCAAGGATATGTAAAAACAATGTGGTGTGGTTCACGTGAATGTGAAGATAAAGTAAAAGAGCTAACAGGAGCGCCATCAAGATGTATGCCATTTAAACAAGAACATTTAGATGATGTATGTGTATGCTGTGGTAAAAAAGCAGATAAAATGGTCGTTTGGGGAAGACAATACTAATAACAAAAAGAATATTATTAGTAAGTGTAAAGCAGTCATTAAAAGTAGAAAAATATATTTACTTTTAATGGTTGCTTTGTTTCGCGTAATAAGAGTTAATGTAATTCACATAAAAAACACAACAAAAAAACTTTTTAGAAACAATATGTAATTAAAATAAGCATATATTATAAATAAATACATAAAATAAAATGTTGAGAACAAGAAAGCAAGGAGTTGATAGTATATGAAAAAACAAAAAGAAATAGTCACAGATTTAGAACAACTAGAAAATCTTATAGATTATAATAAAAAAATAAAAGAAAGTGATGAAACATTTCAAAAAATAATGTCTATTTATGCAATGGCATTAAAGGAAATGAGCACAAAGGTAGAAATATATAAAGATGAGTTTAAAATGTTTTATAATTATGATCTAATTGACCATATTAATTTTAGAATAAAAAGTCCAGAAAGTATTATGAAAAAAATGCAAGACAAAGGAGTAAAATTAACATATAAAGAAATGATAGAAAATATCAATGATATTGCAGGATTAAGAGTAATATGTCCTGTACAAAAAGATATATATTCTATAAGAAATTTAATACAAAATATACCTGGAATACAAACATTAAAAGAAAAGGATTATGTAGCACATCCTAAAAAATGTGGATATAAATCATATCACATTATATTGGCAGTACCAGTAGTATTATCTAAAAAATTAATATATGTAAAAGTAGAAGTTCAAATAAGAACTATGGCAATGGATGTATGGGCTACAATAGAGCATAAAATGAGATACAAACCAGAGCAAGAACTTACAGAAAAACAATCTAAAGAATGGTCAAACTGTGCAAAAGCAATAAACAAAGTTGATAAAAAATTAGAATATTTAACATAGAAAATTTAATAAAAATGTCACAAAAGAGAAAAATGAAAGTGACATTTTTTATTTTTTTAACACATAAAGAAGGAATTATGTAAAATATGTCGAAATATATAAATGTGTATGTTATTAAAAAATACAAGAAAGTGGGAGGAAAATGCCAAGATATAGTGATGAAATTATAGAAGAAGTAAGACAATCAAATGATATAGTTGATATAATATCACAATATATGCATTTAAAAAGAAGTGGAAGAAACTACTTCGGATTATGTCCGTTTCATAATGAAAAATCACCTTCTTTTTCTGTTTCGCCAGATAAACAAATATTCCATTGTTTTGGATGTGGAGTAGGCGGAAATGTATTTACATTTCTAATGAAAATAGAAGGAATAAGTTTTATAGAAGCTGTCCAGAGCTTGGCAGAAAGAGCTAATATACAATTACCCACTTTTGAAAATAGTATAGACTCAGCAAGAGAAGAATTAAAAACTAAAGTATATAAAGTAAATGAATTTACAGCAACTTTTTATCACGAAAATTTATATAAGCCAACAGCTAAAGAGGCACAAGAGTATATAAAAAAGAGAAAACTAACAAATGATATATTAAAATCATTTAGAATAGGATTTTCAGGTAGGTTTGACGAATTGTATAAAGCCTTAAAAAAAGAAGGATTTAATGATCCAGAAATTTTAGAATCAGGCTTAGTAAATAGGAATGATAATGGAACATATATAGATAGATACAGAAATAGATTGATGTTTCCAATATGTGATGCACGAGGACGAGTAATTGCATTTGGTGGAAGAGTTTTAGATGATTCAAAACCTAAATATATAAATTCACCTGAAAATATTGTATATAGTAAAGGTAGAAATTTATTTGGATTAAATGTTGCAAAAAAAAGTCAAGAAACCAAAAAAAGAATTTTGATAGTTGAAGGTTACATGGATGTAATATCATTGCAACAAAGAGGAATACCAAATGTTGTAGCACCATTAGGTACAGCATTAACACAGCAACAAGGATGGTTATTAAGAAAAAATTCAGAACAAATAATATTAAGTTTTGACTCAGATGAAGCTGGACTTCAAGCCAAAATAAGAGCATTAGACATATTACAAAACATGGGATGTGACATACGTGTATTGCAAATAGATGGAGCCAAAGATCCTGATGAATATATAGTAAAATATGGTAATGCAAGATTTAAAAACTTAATAGATAAAGCATTATCTATTATAGAATTTAAGGTAAAACTACTAAAACAAAACTTAAATTTAGAAAATACAAATGATAAAATAAAATTTTTAAATGAAATTGCCAAATTAATATCTAAAATAGATAACAATATTGAAAGAGAAATATATATTGAAAATATAGCTAAAGAATATGAAATTTCTAAAGAAGCAATTTATGCAGAAGTTAATAAATTAACATATTCAGGTAATAAAAGTGAAAAAATATTGGACAAGCCAAAACCAGTTATAACACATAAAAGGGTTGAGGTACTAGTTCCAGAAGCAATAATGAAAAGAGAAAATACTGTATTAGCAATATTGTTAACAGGGGATTTAGGAATTTTTCAAATAATTAAACAAAATATAAAAATTGATGATTTTAAAGATGAATTAAATAATCAAATTGCCAAAAAAATGTATGAAGAATTTGAAAAAGGAAATAGTAATATTAATGCGATTTTAGACAAAATGAATGAAGAAGAACAAAATCATATAACAGAAATTTTAGCAGATGATTATGAACTTGATGATATAGAAAAAGCTATTGATGATGTTATGCAAAGTTATGAAAAAGAAAGGCTAGTCAATAGAAAAATAGAGATTATAGAAAAGTTAGAAAACAATAATGAAACAATAGATCAAGAGGAAAAAAATAAACTTGAAAAAGAGCTAACTGATATTATTATCAGAGTGGCTAAAATGAAATAGGGGTGAAAAATAAAATGGCAAAAGGTAAAGAAGAATTAGAAGAAAGCAAAAAAGTAAAAGCCAAAACAGAAAATGCAAAAAAAGAAAGTAAAACTAATACAGAAAAAAATTCAAAAGAAAATGAAAAATTAGAAAAAGCCAGAACAAAAATGAAAGAACATAATAAAACTGAAGCAAAAGGAAAAGAAACAGGAATAAAAGATGAAAAAGTAAATAAAATTTTAAAGAAAGCAAAAGAACAAGGAAAAATAACATATGGAGATCTTGCAAAAGAACTTGATGATGTTAATCCAGAACAAATAGATGAAGTTTTTGATGCTTTTGAAGAAATGGGAGTTAATCTTTTAAGTGATGATATGGAAGAAGAACCAAATATTGAAGACTTAAAAGAAGTTGAAGACTTAAAATTAGATGAAATAACAGATACAAGTTATGAAGGCATTAGTGTTGATGACCCAGTTAGAATGTATTTAAGAGAAATAGGTAGAATACCACTTTTAACTTTTGATCAAGAATTAGATTTAGCTAAAAGAATTTTAGATGGTGATGAAGAAGCTAAAAAAGAATTAGCAGAATCAAATTTAAGATTAGTTGTAAGTATTGCTAAAAAATACGTTGGTAGAGGAATGCTATTTTTAGACTTAATCCAAGAAGGAAATATGGGACTAATAAAAGCTGTTGAAAAATTTGATTATACAAAAGGATTTAAATTTAGTACTTATGCAACTTGGTGGATTAGACAAGCTATTACTAGAGCAATAGCAGACCAAGCAAGAACAATAAGAATTCCAGTTCACATGGTAGAAACAATAAATAAATTAATTAGAACTTCAAGACATTTATTACAACAATTAGGTAGAGAACCAACGCCAGAAGAAATAGCAGCTGAAATGGAAATACCGGCAGAAAAAGTAATGGAAATACAAAAAATAGCTCAAGATCCAGTATCTTTAGAAACTCCAATAGGAGAAGAAGACGACAGTCATTTAGGGGACTTCATTCAAGATGATGATAGTCCTGCACCACATGATTCAGCAGCATATACTTTATTAAAAGAACAACTAGAAGATGTAATGAGTACATTAACACCAAGAGAAGCAAAAGTATTAAAATTAAGATTTGGACTAGAAGATGGAAAAGCAAGAACTCTAGAAGAAGTAGGGCGTGAATTTGAAGTAACTCGTGAAAGAATTAGACAAATAGAAGCAAAAGCTTTAAGAAAATTAAGACACCCAAGTAGAAGCAAAAAATTAAGAGATTATATGAGCTAAACTATACAAAGGAAAATGGAAAAACACATTTATGCCTTTAAATAGAAAGGTTGTGATAAAATGGAACAAATATTAGGATTTATAGAAAATATAAAATCCGTACAAGTTATAGATGTATTAATGGCTACATGTATAATGATTTTATTTATAGTACTAAGTCCAAGCATTTCATATATGATAGTTAAATCAGTAAAATTAAAAGGTAATAAAAAGCAAATAAGAAATAGTGCATTTTATAACCCTTTAAAAGTATTTTTTTCAATATTAGGTGTATATCTTGCAGTAGTATTTTTGAATAGATCACTTAATATTTCAAATGAAATAATGGATGTTGTAACAAAAATATTTTGGATAGTTAGTACAATATCATTTAGTAAAGCACTAGCAGAAAGTTTTACTATAAAATCTAGTTTGATAGCAAAATATGTAAAAGCAACTGAAAAAGATATAAATATGGGAATGCTTAGTTTTTCACTAAAAATGATAAGAATAATTATATATGTAATAGCATTATTTATAATATTAATGATCCTAAATATAGATATAGGTGGACTTCTTGCTGGACTAGGTGTTGGAGGTGTTATAGTAACATTAGCTGCACAAGATACAGCAAAAAATATTTTTGGAGGAATTGTAATATTTTTAGATAGAACATTTAATGTTGGAGACTGGATTGAAACTCCTAATTATGAAGGTGTAGTTGAAGGAATAACATTTAGAACAACAAGGATAAGAAATTTTGAAAATTCAGTTGTAAATATTCCAAATGCTACAATGGCAGATACAGCAATAATAAACTGGAGTAAAATGGAAAAAAGAAGATATAAAATACGATTACCGTTTTCGTTTGAAATAACGTCAGAACAAATGAATATGTTAACAGAAAGAATAAGAACAATGCTAGAAAACAATCCAGAAACAATAAATGATGATATATTAATAAATTTTGATACTATATCAACATCAGGATTATCAATGTTAATAGATATATTTGTAAAAACAACAAATTATGATGATTTTATAAAAATGAAAAATAATGTTAATGCAAAAATCTTAGATATAGTACATAATTCAGGAGTTAAATTGGCATATCCAGCAACTACAGTATTTATAGGAAATGAAGATAATAGATAATAATAAATTTAAGCTAAAGAAAAAGTTAAAACAAAGTAACAAATTGTTTTAACTTTTTTTCACAATATAGACATATAGTTATTTTATAATATATAATACAAAAAAGAGTTAAAATAATTGTAACTTTAAAATAGCAAAACTTAATTTTTTCAGTTAAATATACTGTTAGGGAGGAAAAATATAAATGGTAAATAATTGTGTATTAATAGTTGATGATGAATTAAGAATGAGAAAATTAATAAAAGATTTTTTATCAGCAAAAGGGTATAGTATCTTGGAAGCAGAAGATGGTGAAAAAGCACTAGAAGTATTTGAAAATAATAAAAATAAAATAAGCCTAATATTATTGGATGTTATGATGCCTAAACTTGATGGATGGTCAGTACTAAGACAAATACGCCAAGATTCAAAAGTACCAATTATAATGTTAACAGCAAGAGGAGAAGAACAAGATGAGTTATTTGGTTTTGAGTTAGGTGTTGATGAATATATTTCAAAACCATTTAGTCCTAAGATTCTGGTTGCTAGAGTAGAAGCTATATTAAAAAGAACTAATAAGAGTGAAAAAGAAGTAAAAGATTATGATGGGATAGAAATAGATAAAGAAGGAAGAACTGTAAAAGTTGATGGAAAACCAGTTGAACTTAGTCTAAGAGAATATGAATTATTAGTGTATCTAGTGGAAAATGAAAATATAGCATTATCAAGAGATAAAATACTAAATAATGTATGGAATTATGATTATTATGGAGATTCACGAACAATAGATAGCCATATAAAAAAAATAAGACACAAATTAGGAAAAAAAGGTAAAAATATAAAAACAATTAGAGGAGTAGGATACAAATTTGAAACAAAATAGAAAAGGGGAAAATAGTAAAAAATGATCAAAAAGAAAAATCCATTTATTTCTGTAAGAATTAAATTATTTTTAACAATATCATTAGTAATACTAGGAATAATAACATTTTTAATATTAGTAAATAATTTTGTATTTGGCCAATTTTATTTGTATAGTAAAAGACAAGTTCTAAAATCAGTATATACAACAGTAAATGATTATTATAATAATTGTGAAGAAGGAGATTTGTCATCAGAACTAGAACAAATTGCTATAAAAAATAACTTTGATATATTAATAAGGAATAATCAAAACATAAATGTGTTTACATCAAGTAAAGACTTTTTTTCCACATTAGGACAAATGAATGAAATGACAAGTAAATTACATACAGGATCAAGTGAAGTAATAGAAAAAAGTAATAATTATAGAATAATTAAAATAAAAGATACACAAAATGGTGTAACATATGTGTTGTTATCAGCTAAATTGGATAATAATTATTTGTTATATATACGTATACCAATAAATTCAATACAAGAAAGTGTAAAAATATCAAACAACTTTTTGTACTTAATGGCGGGTTTTGCAATACTGATTGCTGCAGTTATAGTATCATATGTATCTAGAAAATTCACAGAACCAATATTGGAACTTAATGCAATAGCTAAAAAAATGTCAAACCTAGATTTTAGTCACAAATATAGAATAACAGATGCAGATGATGAAATAAATAATCTTGGAAAAAGTATAAACACAATGTCAGATAAATTGGAAAAAACTATAAAACAATTAAGAAATACAAATATAGAATTGGAAAAAGACATTGAAGAAAAATCAAAAATAGATGAGATGAGAAAAAGTTTTATATCAGATGTATCACATGAACTAAAAACACCAATAGCATTAATCCAAGGATATAGTGAAGGATTGCTAGAAAATGTAAATACTGATGAAGAAAATAGGAAATTTTATGCAGAAGTAATATTAGATGAAACAAATAAGATGGATAAGCTTGTAAAACAATTACTAGAACTTATGAAATTAGAATATGGAAAGCGTGAATTTACAGATAGTGTATTTAATATAGTTGAAGTAGAAAAAGAAGTAATAAGAAAATCTAAAGTAATGTTAGAAGAAACACAAGTGGAAGTAAAATATGAAACTCCAGAAGAAATAAATGTATATGCAGATGATTTTTATATAGAGCAAGTAGTTACAAATTATATAACAAATGCAATAAAACATGTAAAAGAAGTGGATGGAGAAAAATACATAAAAATAACAAATGAAGTAAATATAGAAAAAAATAATGTAAGAATAAAAGTGTTTAACACAGGAGAACAAATATCAGAAGAACATATGGCACGAATATGGAACCGTTTCTATAAAATAGATGAATCAAGAAATAGAAGCAATGGAGGAACAGGAATAGGATTAGCATTTGTAAAAGCCATAATGACGAATTATGGAAAAGATTATGGACTAATAAATAAAGAAAATGGAGTGGAATTTTATTTCGACTTAGAATTAAAAATAAAATGATTTTGGAGCTAAGTCAGTAAAGTAGTAAGTTAGTTAACTTTTCAGACATTGAAACCAAAATCAAAAGATGAAAAATGTTATTGTGCAGATTTATTAGTGTCAAGAAGTTTCGGAAAATAATCCAATAATATAATAAAGTTTGTGAAACATAAAGATATGAATAAGTATCTTTATGTTTCATTTTCTATGTCATAATTAATTGAAATATCATGAGAAATATTATTTAATATAGTATAAGTACCAGTTTTTAAGCCATTATTTAAAACAGGAATATTATGAAGTTTATCTTGAGAGAATATTTCATAATCATATGTATTTTTATTAAGTGTTATAGTTTGTTTTTTTGAATATGTGCTTAAATATAATTTAAAAATATTTATGTTATTATATTTATAATCATTCAATTTTATATATTTCTCTATTCTTTTTGTAGAAAAGCCTTTAGGTCTAGAAGAAAAAAAAGAAGCTATTAAGTGAGATATATGACTCTCCATAGATGATCCCATATTTAAATTTAACATTGATTTTATATTAGTATAATTATTAATTATGTATTTAAGTTTTTTAGTAATAGTATTTTTACGTTTAGGATTATTGAGAATAATGGTATTAACAGCATCAATAAAATATGATTTAGGCTTTGTATTAAAAATATGTAGCAGATAATACCTTTCATCAGAATCAGTAGTAATATGGTGAATAGCTTGTTTAAAGTGAAATTCACACAAATAAAACTTCACTGAATTGTTAGGATCGAGTTTTAATTCAGGAATACCAGATTTAATCCAAGAACCGCCATCAGCTAAAAGACATATATTTTTGATTTTAGAAAAATCATATTTCATAGCAATAAAATCCATAAATTTAGGCCAAGCTTTAGAAGAACAGCAAGAGAATACAGAGCGATTTACTAATTGACGTCTGTTTTTACTAATATCTTTTATATTTTCAAATGTAACAAAACATTTAACCATAATATCTTTATCAATATTTTGAGCACCAATATATTTCTCATCGGCCATAACATAAAGAGTTTCAGGAGTTTCTACTGATTTAGGTACAATATTAGGAATATACCAATTTTTAATCCAATTATAAACAGATTGACGAGGAATATCTTTAATTATAGAATTAGTTTCAAAGTAAGAAATATCATTAATAAAAGCTGAAGTATCACGAACAGATTGAGCTTGAGAGGTAGAGATGGCTTTAGATATGGATATAGCTTTAACAATGGGATCATAATGGTCACATTTAGGTAAGTCGAAAATTTTATCTATGTAGAAAAATTTTTTATTGGAATGTTTAGAAATATAATAAGTTCTATAAAAAGTTATTTCACCAACAATAGTAATAAGAGTTCTAGGAACATTAGATTTATTAATAAAATAACGAGATTTTCTGTAAGTAGATTCTTTAAATTCATTATCAAGTTCTTCAAAAGTAGAGATAACTATAGATTTAACAATATCTCTAGCAGTTTGTTGAGCTTTAAAAATAACATTAAAATATTGATTAGAAGTATTGTTATTTAAAAGATTATTTAATAAAAATTCAACATTATTAAATAAATTTAAAGAAATTACATTAAATATTTTATTTTTTAATACATTTATTAATTTTTGTGATATAATAGGTTTCATAAGAAAGTCCTTTCTTTGATTTATTTGAACGTAAATTATTATATCAAAGGACTTTCTTTTTGTACATTCCGAAACCATTTTACACTATTGCAGATTTGATAAATTTGAAAAAAATTTTGATTTATAGTATAATTAAAATGTATCAATTTAAATTAAGGAGTTGTAATCATGTTTACTCTTGATGAAGTAAAAGAATTAAGAAAAAGTTATCAAATCGAAGATAACGATAATATAATATTTAATAGAATAAATAATAAGGATAATAAAAATAGTGTTAAATCTCCTTCTGAATTATCAGATGAAGAAAGTATGAAAATTAAATCTGCTTTATTTTTATATAAAATGATTAAACAAGAAATATTTGGATTAGAAAATTTGAATGAAGAACAACGTTTAGAGAAGTTTCAAAAGGATTTTGAAGCAGATGCAATGGCTAATAATACGCATTCATACCGTTTAATGGGAAATGCAATTGCAACAATAGGAAAAGATAATATCTGGATTAAAATGTTAAAAAACGATCCATTAGCAATGAATTATTTTCAATATGTATTATTAGAAAATGGAAAAGTTGCTAAAAATATGGAGATTTCCGGTGGAACTAGTGGTGAATTAACAATTACCTATGATATTGAAAATAAATCTAGAAACGCATTTATTGAACAATTAAATCCTGACAATCCTATATATACACAACATGAAAAGTCAAAAGAGTTAACACCAGAACAAAAAGCTAGAAGAAGAGCTTTTGTAGAGGAACTTATTTCGAATTATAATAAAATGGAACATGAAGAATGGTATCAACATAGAACAGAAAAAGAAGCTATCAATATGCAAAAGGTAGCTAATATAGTAAATAGTCATGAAACAATGCTTGTAGTAAAAAGTGGTCCTGGACTATTATATTTATTAAAGGCTGCACAAAATTTGAGTATTAATGGTGAGAAAGATTTCTTAGAGGAAATAATTTCTCAACCAGTAGTTAATAAAACATTATTAGAATTAAAAAAGTCCGGACAAGCAGATAAGATTAGAGATGAAGCTATGCAAAATGAAAGTAATGGAAGAATTAATTCTAATGGTTTATTAGAAGGGCATTCACAAACACAAGGCGAAAAAGAATTACACTCTGCTAATGTTTGTGTACGACAAAATCCAAATATTGTTAGTGAGGTAAGGAAGACTATGCAAAGTTCATCGACTTTATCATTTGACACTAGTACGGATGGAATTAGATTGTCAAATTTATATAGCTTAATTGCTAGAACTCAAGGAAAACTTCCTTCTAAAACACGAACGATAAATAATATAGAACTTAATACAGATACAGAAAAAACTAGATAATTTTTATTTTTACTATTAATAATTTTGTGAATAAAAAATCGTTTGTCATTTTTTGTCGAACGATTTTCCTTTACAAATCATAAAAAATATATTATTATATTTGCAGAGTTAACTCATGAATTTTTTAAATCTTAAAATCTTTAAATTTTAAAGTCATTAAAATCGTATTATTCATACAAAAATTATTCAAACATAAATTATATATGAGGAGGAACGACTTTTTATATGTTTAAATTTAGTACAACATATATTAATGTAGTTAGCCTGTTTATTTCTATAATTATTTTTAGTTTTATACAATTATTTTTTTCAAATTATAAAAATTTTAGTCAAAAAAGTTATTTGAAAGCAGGATTTAACGTCGAAAATCAAATTCAAAATAAAGTAAGTAATAGTTTAAACAATCAAACAAATTCCCAAAAATCACAACAAGAAACTGAAGAATGGTATATTGAAATACCAATTATAAACCTAAAAGCTAATATAAAAGAAGGAACAGAAAAAGAAACATTAGATGATTATGTAGGACATTTTGAAGAAACACAAAAAGAAAACGGAAATATAGGATTAGCTGCACATAATAGAGGATATAAAAATAATTATTTTGAAAATATAAAAAAACTAAAAGAAGATGATAGTATTTTTTATAATTATAAAGGAAAAATTAAAGAATATAAAGTTGAAAAAATATCCATAATAAAAGATACAGACTGGAATTGCTTAGAAAATACAGAAAAAAATATAATTACATTAATAACATGTGTGGAAAATCAGCCAGAATATAGAAGATGTATACAAGGGAGACAATGTGATTAATAAAAAGAGATTTTTAAAATTCAAAAAAATAAATGTATAAGTTAGAGAGGAAAGATATGAACATATTAAATAAAATACATAACAAAAATAAAAAATCAAATTATAAAATTAAAAGTATATTATTAGTAGTAAGTGCATTAATATTAAATTTTTTAGGAGTTGTAAATAATGCATATGCTGCAAATATAAATACAGCAAATATATATGCTGTAAATGACTGTGGAAGTTTATTAAAATATAAAGGAGTACCTGTAAAAGTAACATATGTAGAATACACATCAAATGGTATACATTATCCTGCATATTGTATGGATAAAACAAAACCAGGTGCTGAAACTGGTGAATATGCAGTTTCTATACATAGTGCAGTAAATGATGTAGGCTTATGGAGAAGAATTGTTAATGGATATCCATATAAAACAATAGAACAATTAGGTGTTGCAAATAAGGAAGAAGCTTTTACAGCTACTAAACAAGCTGTTTATTGTTATATTCATGGTAATAATCCGAATGATTATACAGGAATAGGAGAAGCGGGAACACGAACACTTAATGCCATGAATAAAATAATATCTGATGCACAAAATTCAACAGAAACAAAAATATCTAGTACAATAACAGTTAATAAAGAAAAAGAAGAATGGAACCAAGATAATATAGAAAAAGAATATGTTTCTAAAATATATAGTGTAAGTGCAGGTTCAAATATAAGTGATTATAAAGTTAGCCTAGCAAAAGAAAATTCTCAAAATTTAGGAGGAATAAAATTAACAGATGAAAATAATAATGAAAAATCAGAATTTAAGCCAAATGAAAAATTTAAAATATTAATACCAATAAAAAACTTAACAGAAGATGCTAAAATAATAATAAATGTAGAATCAACAGTAGAAACCAAACCAGTATTGTATGGAACAGCACCTGATAGTGGACATCAAGATTATGCTTTAACAGCAGCAACTTTTGAAAATGGAAGTGGTAGTACCAAAGATACAGTTTACAAAAATGAAACAAGAATAGTAATAATAAAAAAAGATCAAGAAACAGGAGAAATACTAAAAGATGTTGAATTTCAATTGTTAGACAAAGATAAAAATGTGGTATATTCAGATTTAAAAACAGATGAAAATGGAAAGATTGTTATAGAAAATCTAATACCAGGAGAATACTACATAAAAGAAACTAAAACAATAGAAGGATATAAAAAATATGAACAATTAATAAAAGTAGATGCAGAATTAAATCAAGAAGTAACAGTAACTGTAAATAACTCAAAAGAGGAACAACCTAAAATAGAAACAAAAACAGAAAAAAATAAAAGTGTTGCAAGTAAAACAGTGAAAAAATTACCAGTAACAGGAATGTAAAAATTAGAAGAAAATTTAAAAATTATCTATTATTTGTAGGTATTGTATTTTTTAACTTGATATGTTAAAATTTTAAATAAATTAGTATATTATGAAAAAATTGGAGAAATGACATATGGATATAAGTAATATTGCATTAGTAAGAGCTACTGATGTTATACCATTTGATGGAATAGTAAAACCAATAAGTGAAGTACCGTATTTGAAAAAAAATACAAGCTCAAAATTTGCATTTGCTATGAATGATTTATTAAGAAAAGTTGGAAAAATGCCACCTATTACATTTGAGATTATGGAAGAAGATATTAAAAATAGACAAGAAATTCTTAAAAAATATATACCTTATACTTCTGATTATAATTCAATGGTTCTTTGGTCTATAAATGGATTAGTGCCAGATGATAGTGAAAATGGATTTGGAAATAATACTTTTTCAAATAAAAAATGTGTAATAATTGATGGGCTAAAAGAACAATTAACTTTGTCAAGTGTAGTGTCAATAGTATCAACAGATACGGCAATACAAGGAAATGTAGAATTGTCAGATTCCGCTATTATATTAATAGAACAAAATGAATATAACTTATTAAATGAAGAACAGAAAAAACAACTTTCTAAATTTAATGTAAAGACTTTTTCAGGAGAATTAAGACAATCTGTTGAAGAAACATTAATTGAAACTAATAGATATGCGCCAGAAAGACCAATATTGAACAAAGCAGAAGGAGGATTTAAAAAGTCTGATACAAGTGAAGAAACAAAGGATTTAATTAATAGTGTTGCTAAAGAAAATAATATTTTACAAATGTATCATTTTGATATAATATTTGATAAAAATAATAACGTGCCAGGGGAATTGAAAAATGAATTTGAAAATATAAATATTGTAAATACATATTTTCAAGAAAAATTTTATAAATATTTAGCTAACAATATGAATATTGATAAAGAATTAGCAGAAAATTTGGAAAATTATCCTGATACAGATTTCTATATAAAAGAACTGTGTGAAAAAATAGAAGATTTTGGTATAGAAAATTATAAAAAATTATTAGATAAATATAATACTAGACTAGAGCAATTACGAGAAAATAAAACATTGCCAACACCACAACAGATAGTAGATACAGTAAGAAGAGATAAAAGTAAAGAAGTAGAAGATTATGATAAAGACATAATGGAATTGTAAAAATTAGGTTATACTAGAAATATTTAATAATTAAATAATATTTAGATTTAAATGTGTAAATGTATTTAGTTAAAAGGAGTGAATAAATTTTATATGTTATCACAACTGATAATTTTAGCTATTCTTATTTTATTAAATGCATATTTTGCAGCAAGTGAAATTGCATTTATATCTTTAAATGATGCAAAAATAGAGAAAATGGCTAAAGATGGTAATAAAAAAGCAAAGCAAATTCAAAGTATGTTGGAATCACCAAGCAAATTTTTGGCAACAATACAAATAGGAATTACCCTTGCAGGATTTTTATCAAGTGCGTTTGCATCAGATGCATTTGCAGAAAAATTAGCTCCGATGCTATTTGATATAATGCCATTTTTAAGTTTGAATATATGGAAAAGTATATCAATAATTATAATAACAATAATATTATCTTTTTTTACATTAGTTTTTGGAGAATTAGTGCCAAAAAGATTAGCAATGAAGCATTATGAAAAAATTTCGTTTGCAACAATAGGTGTTATAAAAACAATTTCTACAATTACATTACCATTTGTAAAATTACTTACTTTTGTTACAAATGCTATTTCCAAAATATTTGGAGTAGGAGAAAATGACGAAGAAGAAGTAACAGAAGAAGAAATAAAAATGATGGTAGATCAAGGTAAAGAAAAAGGAACAATAAAAGAAGAAGAAAAAGAACTTATAGATAATGTTTTTGAATTTAATGATATTACAGTATCTGAAATAATGAGACATAGAAAAGATATATTTGCAGTAGATATAAATATTAGTAATGAAGAATTGGCACAAGAATTAGAAGAAGCACAATATAGATACAGTAGAATTCCAGTATATGATGAAACCATAGATGAAATAAAAGGAATTTTATATGTAAAAGATGTACTAAAAAATATTAAAAATAAAAATGTTAAAGTTAAAGATTTAGTTAAAGATGCATATTTTGTATCACAAAACAGGTTAATAAATGAAGTTTTTAAAGAATTACAAAAAAATAAAATGCAGATAGCTATAATTCTTGATGAATATGGTGGAACAGCAGGAATAATAACAATGGAAGATATATTAGAAGAGCTTGTTGGAGATATCTATGATGAATATGATAATGAAGAAAAAGAATTTGAACAAATAGATGAAAACACATATATATTAGCAGGAAGTATGCCCATATATGATGTAAATAAAATATTAGATGCAAAAATTCCAGAAGGAGATTATGATACTATTTCAGGATATTTACAAGAAAAGTTGGGAAGAATACCAGAAGATGAAGAAAAGCCAATAATAGAAACAAAAACAGTAACATATAAAATAGAACAATATGAAGACAAAAGAATTATCAAAATAAAAGCATGCAAAAATAATAATGAAATAATAGAGGAGCAAAAAGAATAAAAAGTTTTGTAATTATATAAGCCGTTAAATGAAGCAAGAAAGGATGAAATTTATTATGAAAAGAGATTTTATAATTCGTACTACTATAATAGTAATATTAGTTGTAGCAATAATTGCAGGAGTTTCATTTTACATTATAAAAGAAAATGGAAAAAAATATGAAATAGCACAAGTGAAACAATATAATTATTTTGTGTTAAAAAGTGGAGAAACATCAGGAGTAATAGATAAAGCAGGAAATGTTGTTATTGAATCAAATTATGATGATATAAAAATACCAAACCCAGAAAAGGCGGTTTTTGTATGTTATAAGAATGGTAAAACAACAATATTAAATGAACAAAAACAAGAAAAAATAACTGAATATCAAAATGTAGAACCAATACAATTAAAAAATATAACAAGTGAATTAATGTATGAAAAATCTGTATTAAAATATGAAAAAGATGGAAAATATGGACTTGTTAGTTTAGATGGTAAAAAGATTACAGGACCAATATATGAAAGCATAGAAGGCTTACCATATAAAGAAGGTGAACTTTTAATAAAAAAAGAAGGAAAATTCGGAGTAATTAACATTAAAGGAAATGAATTAGTAAAAAATATATATGACCAAATTACAGTAGACGGATATTATACAACAGATGGTGGATATAAATACGCAGGTTATATTGTATCAAATACTACTAATGAAGGATATAGATATGGATATATAAATTATAAAGGTAAATTAATGTTAAAACCAGAATATAACCAATTATCAAGAACAATAGAAATAGATGATAATGAAAATGCTTATATAATTGCTTCAAAAAACGGACAATTTGGTATAATGAAAAATAGTGAACAATTATTGCCAACAGAATATCAATCAATTGTTTATGATGAAGGTAATGACATATTTACAATAGAAAAAAGTAAAAAATATGGAATAACAAATAAAGAAGGAAAAATATTAGTACCAACAGAATATAAACAAATAGATGTTACAGGTATATATTTATATGCACAAAATGAGCAAGGAACAACAGTATATAATACAGAAGGAACACAAGTAAATATAGATACAAATGTAGCAATATTAAATACTGATAATGAAAAATACAAAATAAAGATTAACAATAAAGAAGGCACTAAATATGGTGTTATTGGAAAAAATGGTGAAGAAATAATACCACAAGAATATAATTATGTAGAATATTTACATGATAATTATTTTATAGTTAGTAATTCTGATTCTAGATTAGGTGTCATAGATGATAAAAACAACATAAAGATAGAAATAAATAATGATTCAATACAAAAGATAAATGGAACAGATATAATAGAAACAATAACAACAAATGGAAATATTTTAAGATTATATTCAAAAGATATGACACAAATTTGTGAAATGAAAGAAGCAAATGTTGAAAACAAAAATAATTATATAAAAGTTTCTAATAATGATGATATAAAATATTTTGATAAACAAGGAAAAGAACTAAAAAACACAGAAGTATATCCTAACAATACGTTATTTGCTAAAAAAGTAGATAACAAATGGGGATATGCAGATAAAAGTGGAAATATGGTAGTAGAAGCTAAATATGATATGGTTACAGAATTTAACGAATATGGTTACGCAGCAGTTCAAAAAGATGATAAATGGGGCTCTATAAATACAAAAGGTGAAGAAATTGTGAAACCAACATATAAACTAAATGACATAGAACCATCATTTATAAAATCATATTATAAAGTAAAAAATGGTCTAGGAGAAATATATTATACAAATAATAAATAAATATGAAAACTCTAGTAAAATAATATTACTAGAGTTTTTATAATGTAATAAAAATTTGCTATTTATCTTGATTTAAATTGTAAAAATAAGTAAATACTAATAATATAAATTAAAAACATAAAATGTTTATAAATCATATTATAGGTTAGTATAAAAAATAATTTAAATTATTGTATAGGAGATAAGTAAATTGAAAGTAGGTTTAGCTTTGTCAGGTGGTGGAATAAGGGGAATAGCTCATGCAGGGGCTTTGAAAGCATTAGAAGATAATAATATAAAAATAGATGTAATTGGTGGAACTAGTTCAGGAGCACTAATTGCATCATTATATGCAATGGGATATTCACCATATTACATATATTTATTATTTAAAAGATATGCAAAAGATATAGTTGGAATAAATACAGGCCCAATAATATCTGGCATAGGTAATTTTGTAAAAAGCAAAAAAGTAAGTATGACAGGATTTAGAACAGGAGAAAACCTAGAGGAAGCATATGATAATTTAGCATTAAAAAATGGAATAAAGAAAATAAAAGATATTACAAAAATGCCAATTGTAATTCCTGCAGTTGATATAAAAGAAGCTAAAGAATATATTTTTACAAATAAAATACCAATAAATAGTAAAAATAACGACAAATATATAAATGATATAAGTTTAGGAAAAGCAGTAAGAGCAAGTAGTAGTTTTCCAGCAGTATTTTGTCCATGTGAATTTGAAAAACATAGTTTTTTAGATGGAGGAGTTTTAGATAATGTGCCAGTAGAAGAAGTAAAAAAACAAGGAGCAGATATAGTAATTGCAGTAAATTTTAAAGCAGATGAAATAGATGAACAAAGTAATATTATGGATGTAGTTATGAAAACAATTGACATCATGGGAAATAAAATAGGAGAAAATAATTTGCAGAAAAGTGATTATGTATTAACAATTGAGACAGATAAAACTGGATTATTAGATATAAAAAAATTAGATAATTGTTACAAATATGGTTATGAAGCGGTTTCGGAAAAAATTGAAGAAATTAAACAAGTTTTAAGTATCTAAAGAATATAATATATAAAAGAAAAATAAAAGGAATGAGTATATTATGAAATTTAGATATTTTGATAATGCTGCTACAACTAGAGTATATGATGATGTTGTAAGAGAAATGATACCATATTTTACAGAAAAATATGGTAACCCATCATCAATATGTGAATTAGGAAAAGAAGCTAAAAGAGCAATTGAAGAAGCTAGAAGTAAAGTAGCAAGCTTAATAAATTGTGAGCCAGATGAAGTATATTTTACTTCAGGTGGATCAGAAAGTGATAATATGGCAATAAAAGGTGTTGCAAATATGGCAAGAAGAGGACATATAATAACTTCTAAGATTGAACATTCAGCAGTAATACACAGCTGTCAAAACTTAGAAAGAAAAGGCTTTAGAGTGACTTATTTAGATGTTGATAAAGACGGAATGGTTGATTTAGAGCAACTAAAAAAAGCTATAAGAAATGATACTATTTTAATTAGTATAATGTTTGCAAATAATGAAATTGGAACAATAGAACCTATTTATGAAATTTCAAAAATTGCAAAAATGTATAATATTATATTTCATACAGATGCTGTTCAAGCATGTGGAAATGTACCAATAGACGTAAAAAAAATGGGGATAGATATGTTGTCAATGTCAGGGCATAAATTACATGCACCTAAAGGAACAGGGGCTTTATATATAAGAAAAGGAATACGACTAGATAAACATATAGATGGAGGACATCAAGAAGGTGATAAAAGAGCAGGAACTGAAAATGTTCCAGGAATAGTGGGATTAGGAAAAGCTTGTGAAATTGCAAATGAAGAATTAGGTGATAATATGAGAATATTAAAAGAATTAAGAGATTATTATGTAATGCAAGTGGAAAATAGTATTCCAAATGCAAAATTAAATGGTTCAAGAAACATGAGATTACCAGGAAATGCAAACTTTTCTTTTAGAGGTATGGATGGAAGAGGAATGGTAATAGAATTAAATAAAAGAGGAATTTGTGTGTCAGGTGGATCTGCATGTTCAGCTGGTTCAACAAAAGCTTCACATGTATTAAAAGCATTAGGAATTCCAGATGAATTAACAAAATCAGCAATAAGAACGACTTTTGGACCAGATAATACAAAAGAAGATATTGATTATTTGGTCCAAAATTTACAAGAAATAATATTATATAATAATTAATTTTCTAAAATAGCAATAGCACATTTAATTCCATCAACAGCAGCTGACATTATGCCTCCAGCATATCCAGCACCTTCACCACAAGGATATATACCAGAAATATTAGAAACTAAATTTTCATTTCTGTTTATTTTAACAGGGGAAGAACTTCGTGTTTCAACACCTGTTAAAATACTATCAGGATTAGCAAAACCATTTAACTTGGTATCAAAATAATTGATACCTTCTTTTAATGTGTTTGAAACAAATTGTGGTAAAATATCATTTAAATTAGATAAAGTTACACCTGGCAAATAAGTAGGTTTTACAGAACCAATAAAAGTAGATTTTTTATTATTCATAAAATCTTCAAATCGTTGTATAGGTGCAAAATAATTTGAACCACCTAAAATAAATGCTTGTTCTTCTAATTTTTGTTGAAAATAAATACCCTCTAAAGGAGAAGTCCCTCCAAAGTCAGCTGGTGTAACATTTACTAAAACAGCAGAGTTAGCATTTTGTCCATTTCTAGAATAATAGCTCATACCATTTGTAACAATGGTATTTTTCTCACTTGAAGATGCAATAACGACACCACCAGGACACATACAAAAAGTATAACAAGAACGTCCAGAAGGTGAATGATATGCTAATTTATAATCAGCAGGAGGCAATGCTAATTTAGTGCTTTTACCATATTGTGCAATATTAATTTGTTCTTGTAAATGTTCAATCCTAACGCCAACAGAGAAATTTTTTCTTTCCATATTAATATTTTTACTGTAAAGTTTTTCAAATGTATCTCTAGCACTGTGACCAATTGCAAGGATTAAGTGTGTAGAATGAATTTCAAAGATGTTTCCATTAGTAGAGCATGTAACAGAAGCAATACTATTATTTTCTATATTGAAATCAATAGCTTTTGTATTAAAGTAAAATTTTCCGCCTTTAGATATAATATAATTTCTAATATTTTTTATAATAACAATCAAATTGTCAGTACCAATATGTGGTTTAGCTGTGTATAATGTGGATTCTGGTGCTCCAAAATTAACAAATTCTTGAAGAACTTTAGTACAAAAAGGACTATGAATACCACTTGTTAATTTACCATCTGAAAAAGTACCAGCACCACCTTCACCAAATTGAACATTTGATAAACAATCTAATTTACCAGTTTTTCTAAATATATCAACTACCTTTTGTCTATTTTCAACACTATCACCTTGCTCTATAACAATAGGAGTAATACCATTTTGAACCAAAGTAAGAGCTGCAAATAAACCACTAGGACCTGCACCAACAATTACAACATTTTTACTAGAAATATTTTTAGAATTGATATGTGGTAATTCTTTTTTTACAACTTTATCAAATTTTTTATATTTATCCTCATTTTTTAATGCTAAATTTACAGAATAATTAAAATGAACATCATCTTTTTTTCTAGCATCAATTGACTTTTTAAAAATGCTCCAATCTAAAACATCAGATTTATTTATTTTGTATTTTTTACAAATTATATCAATTATATTATCATCATCAATATTCTTATAAACTTTTATATTGGAAATTCTAATCATAAAATATATCACAAGCTCCTTCTATTAATATGTTCTTAATAAATTTTAAATAAAATATATAACTATTATAGCATATATTTTTTTTATATGCTATAATTAGTGCATACTAAAAATACTTATATATATGAGGAAAAAAATGGGTAAACAAGTAAAAAAAGTAATTAAAATTATAACAATAATATTTTGGGTATTTATTATAGGTAGTGTATTTGGATTTTTTGCAGAAATGTTATATTCAACAATTTTTACACGTACTTTGGTAATTAGAAAAGGCTTAATATATGGACCATTTATACAAATATATGGAGTAGGTGCAGTTGCATATTATTTGTTAATAAGCAATGTAAAAGAACCTAAAGAAGCATTTATATATGGAATGATTATGGGAGGAATATTAGAATATATAGGCTCATTTTTACAAGAAATATTATTTGGAACTATTTCATGGGATTATAGTAACATGTTTTTTAACTTAAATGGTAGAACAAGTTTATTATATTGTTTTTATTGGGGAATAATAGCAGTAGCATATTTAAAAATTGTATATCCATGGTTAAAAAGTATAGAACCGTTACTACATAAATTATCAGTAAAAATTTTTACGGTATTTCTAGCATTGTTTATGACATTTGATATAGGAATATCATGTATGGCAGCAGCAAGACAAGAAGAAAGAAGAAAAGATATACCACCTAAAAATAGTCTTGATGAATTTATAGATAAAGCATATCCAGATGAATATTTAGATAAAATTTATAATAATAAGAAAAATGTTGAATAATAATCGGCTCAGAGGTGTGTATATGCTTCTGGGCTTTTAATGTTTATTTCTAATAAATACAGATGCAGTAAGTAATTCATAAACTAGAAAAAATATAAATGAAAATATATGTTTTGAATTATGCATTAATATTTATTATAGATACAATTTATAAAAGTTCTAAGGACTTCCTATGAAGAATACAATTAAACAAAAGTATTTTCATAGGGGGTCTTTCTTTATGAGACAAATATATGCACACAATTTATCAACAGCAGGAAAAAAAACAATAGAAGAGCGAAGTGTAGAACTTGCGCATTATATAATAGAATCAAAAGATACAGTAAGAGGAGCTGCCAAAAAATTTGGAGTTAGTAAAAGTACAGTACACAAAGATGTAACACTCCAGAACGGTAAAGAAATAGAACAAGTCATTCCTGAAAGTATTGAAATTAAAAAGGTTTTCTTAGCAGAGAAGAATCCAGTTGTTAGATTAGGAATGATAATTAAATAAATAAGAAATTTCGTGTCTATTCTTTTGAGTAGGCATAATTTATTACCTTGCAGTTTTATTTGGCTGAAAAGAAAACGTGAGGGCAAAGAAAATTAAATATTTAATAGAAAAGGCATTTGTAATTAAAAAAATTACAGGTGTCTTTTTTCTATGCAAGAGATAATGCCTCAAACTCTTAAAAAGTGATAGGTGTAATGAGCCGATGCTATAAAGTTCATTCGTATAAATGCTAACAGTCTATTAGTATGAAGTACGTGAGTGAGATTTTAGAACATAGACTCACAATAATAAAAGAGTATTCGGTGGCAAAACTTGGGTGTGAATTTATAATTGTAAAAAGTTTGGACAAGTATGAACAAAGATGCTTATTAGTATCAGCAATTATAGTAGCAATGCTACTTACTAGACTACCTATGAAACGAGGCGACCGACCGACGGTTTCTACTTTTATATGGGTGTAATAATTCCTTTTTTAAATAAGGGATTATTACGCCTAATTCACTTTAGCTCACTTCCTCTGGTTTCTACTTGGGAGTTGCTAAAGTGAGTGAGTCAAAAAATTTATTTTTTGGCTCGCATTTATAAAAATTGCGACAAGCAAATTTTTATAAAAAAACTAAAATGCAATTAAGCAATTTTAGGTTTTGGGGTGTGGGGTTGACCCTGCCACACTAACACTTTTTGAAGCAGTCAGCTAAAAAAGTGTTGTAGTGTGTTTACAACACAATTGAAATTAGAGCAGAAAAATAAAATTTATTTGTGTTATTGAGCACGAGCAAGGAGGTCTTATATGAGTTATGCAATAATAAGAAATGCAAAGTACAAAAGAGAAAATTTGAAGGCAGTATATCGCCATAATGAAAGGAAGAATAAAAATTATTCAAATAAGGATATAGATAAAACAAAATCATATTTAAATTATGCATTAAAAGAACCTGAATTTAATTATGAAAAACAATTTGATAAAATAAGAGAAAAATATAATTTAAAAGGACAAATAAAAACAGTAAGTAATATTGTATGTGAATATGTAATAACATCAGATAATGATTTCTTTAAAAGAATAGGAGAAGATGAAACAAAAAGATATTTTGAAACAGCATATAAATTTGTAAGTGAATATAAAGATTTAGGTGAACAATATATTTTGTCTGCAAAAGTGCATTATGATGAGAGGTCTCCTCATATGCACTTACTTTTTTTGCCTGTAGTTCATACAACAGATAAAAAAGGAAATTCGATAGAAAAACTTGCTTGTAGTGAATTTTGGAAAGCTAAAGATAGTTATAGACAGTTACAAAATGCTTTTTTTGAATATATGGTATCAAATGGTTTTGATTTAAAAAGAGGACTACCAAAAGAAGAAACTAATAGAGAACATTACACAGTAAAAGAATATAAAAACATAACTAATTTTGAACAAACAAAAGAAACTTTAAAAAATATAAAATTAGAATTACCTGAAGTTCCAGAGTTAAAAGATATAAGAAAAGTTATGATTGGCAGAGATGAAAAGATTTTAAATGATATCATAAAGCCTAAAGATAAACTTATTGAAAAATTATATCAAGATAATGTAGCATTGCATAAAGAATTATCAAAACAAGCAAAAACAATTGAAGAAGCAGAAAAATATCAGAGTGAAAGAGATAAAATAATTGCTGATAACAAAGAACTAAACAATTCAGTTAAAATTTTAGAAAAAGAATATAAGAAAAAGAGTGATAGTCTTGATTTGAGATTCAATAATAGAAAAGATGAGCTTGAAAAAGAATTTAAATATAAAACTTATGATATAGAAAATCAATATAAAAGTAAAATTCGTAAATTAGAAAAAGAGAATAACTATTTGAATAAAATAATAAATAAGTTTTGGGAAACTCTTGATAAATTTATTCATTGGATTTGTGAAAAATTCGACATTGCAGAAGAAGATAATTTAATTAGAGATTTTCAAAAGGAAACGAATACTTTTATAGATCCAGAAAAGCAGATAAAGAATGAAGAAAGAGAAAAGGAATGGGATTTAGAAAGGTAGTTTATAACAAAAAAAGAGGAAATGAACTTGAAAAAAGTTATTTCCTCTTATACATATCTACTCTAATAGGTAGTTTTTGAGCAAGTTTAGCAGTTTTTTCGTTAAATAATAATTCTGGTTTTATATTAAATGATTTTGCTATAAAATCTATATTTTTACAAGTTAAGTTAGCATTACCAGTTTCAATAACACTAATATAAGCCATTTTGAACTTTGTTTTATTTGCATATTGTTCTTGAGTTAAATTATTTTGATATCTATACCATTTTGTATTAAGTCCAACTAATTCCATAGAAGTCATAAGAAACCTCCTTCTTTTATATTGCTTTATAATATAAAAATTATTCATATATAAATTATAAAGATAAAACATAAATAACTTAACACCACTAAAACTTATTAAGCTATATCTAAATAAAATGTAGACAGAATTGTAAAAATGTGGTATAATGGAAGTATTAGTAGAAAGAAGGTGTTATTTATGGATTATAATGAATACAGAAATGAATACCAAAAAATAATCTTAAAAGAGTCGTTAAAAAGAGGAATATCAGTAAAACAAAGACTTATGGAAACAATAAGAAACTCAGATAAACAAGAAATGTTGGAACTTTTTCTTCAAACAAATGACTTTGATGGACAAATCAAGTCTGACGAATTGATGTTACAAGACTTGGGGGATGATGAAGAATTTAAAGAGTTAATTGAAAATGATATAGAGGCAACAAAAGAATTGAAGAAAACAGCAGAAGACAGGTTAAAAGAATTGAAAGAACAAGAAAAAGATAAGGATGAAGAAAAAGAACAAGATGATGAAAAATGGCAAGAGAGTGAAGATGATGAGCATGATGAACATTCTGGAAAAGCTCATAATAGCGAACAAAATAGTTCTTCAGTAAATAATGATGTAGAAAATTACCAAGACATACAATTTATAATGCCTATTTCAAGAGATAGATTTCCTGTGTATGGTAGTCAAGAATATTATGTGGCTAATATAAAACATCAAGTAAATATAAGTATAAATTTAATGCAAAGAATTAAAGCAAATATAGATAGATGTCCTTCTCCTATGATGCTTATGTATATGGATGGAGAAAAGGAGTTTTTTGATGGAGTTCAAGATTTAGCAAGAAACATACAAACAATGCCAGGTTGTGATGAGGAATTAAAAATGCTAACAGAAGAACAAATAAAAGCGGCGCAAGATGTTAAAGATACTGTTGATAAATATATAGAACAGTATAGAGAAAGAGCTGAAAAAGATTCAAAAGATAAAGATGAGGAAACAACATCATTGAAAGAAATGGAAGATAAATTACAACAACAAGAAGATAAAGAAAAAGATGAAAAAGAAACTGATGAATTAGAACAAGAAGATGAAGAATTGGAACAAGATGATGATGGATTAGAACAAGAAAGTGAAGAATTAGAACAAGATGATGATAGTACACCAAGAAAGTCTTGGGAATTACCACCAAAACAAAAAGAAGAAATACAAAGAAGTACTCAACAAGTGGCACAAGAGCATATGGAAAGACAAGCTAATCCACAACCAGTTCAAGAACAACCAACAATAGAGGCGTCTTCTGGTTTTGATAGATAGGAGGAAGTATGGCTGTAGATAATAAACAAGTAGAAGAATTTGAAAAAAAGTATAAAGATACAATTTTTGCTAAAATAATAGAAGTAGGTTCAACGCAGTTTGAAGGGATAAGCAAAATGACAACAAATGCAACAAATTTAGGACAATCACATGTCAGCATTCCTAATGTTAGTACAACTTTGAATAATAAAATAGTAGAATTATCACATGAATTTAGAAATGCAGGAATATCAATGTTTTCTAAAGAATTTGAAGATTATGGTTTTGTTGGTTCATCTTTTTTGGGAGATGCTATTATTCATGACTTAATAGATAAATTAGCAACATCAACTGATAAATTAGGCGAATATGGTAAAACAATCGGAAATGTTGCTAAACAAAAAAATGAACGAGTGTTAGCATTACAAAATGTTAGTCCAATAAGAAAATTCTTTTCAAGAATAAGAGCATTTTTTGTTCCTGTACAACCTGTTGATTTATCATTAACTGAAGAAGAACAAGGTATGCTTGATAGCTCATTGCAAGAATATAAAGATATAGATTCGGATATATGGAAGTACAATTTAGAAGATAATATAGTTCAAGCATTAGTTAAGGAAATTGCTGGTTCACAAAAATTTGGAGATTTTGATATTCCACACAAACATCATGCATTTAATGTTCCGGGACTTTTAGAGGAAAGTGTAATACCAGATTTGAAAAGATTAGGATTAGAACATCTAGTTCCTCAACTACAAGAAGCTCTAATTGAAGAATATAAAAAAGATTTACCAGATTCTGAAATTTATCAAGTAAAAGATGAAGATATGCATTTATATGTTCCAGATTTCACTAGAAAATCTGAAAGAAAAGAAGAAGTCGATTTGGAAGAATTAAGTAGACAAGCAAAAAGTGTAATAGCTGATAGTAAAAAGACTATAAAAGAAACAAAAAAATCTTTGATACAACATGGAATATCATTAAGTGATTTTTCTTTAGTAGATAGAACTTCTAATGCTTCAGCTAGACAATCAGCAACAAGTGCTATTGGAGAAGAATTACATCCTGTACAAGAAGTAAATCAAGATAAAGTACAAGAAAGTACGGATATATCTTTAGATGATTAAACAAAGGAGAAATGTATATGACTATTGAATATCAAAATGCTTTAGCAGAAGTGGATATGATATTGAAAATAATGCAAAAAGATATGTTAAATAAAATACCAAATTCGTTTTTGGAATTTGTAGAGCAGAAAAAGTCAAAATCATATATTCCTAATTTAAATATGGAATTATCATTAAATGAGCAAAACTTACTAAAAGAAACAAGAGCTATATTATCATTGATATATAGAAGTTACTTATGTGATTCTGATGAAAGTAAAAAATTAAAAATTGATGATAGTATAGAGTTAAAAATCAAAGAAATAGAATTAAATGAAAAATTTAGTTATGAGAATCTTTTTAAAAAAGGAAAAGTCTAATGCAGTTTATTGCATTAGACTTTTGTCTATTTATTGTTTAAAATCCATTCATAAACTTCTTCTTCAGAAAGTTCACCATGTTTTAAGCTGTTAATTTTTTCTTTAGCAAGTTTTTTCCATTTATCAAAATTTTTCTTTAATTGTTTATCTTCCTTATTTTTACTAACTGCAACGAATTTTTGTTGATATGTTTTTCTGTACTCTGCATAAGCTGATTTTTCTTGTAATCTTTTGTTATATGTAAGAATAGCACCTTGTTCTCTACAAGTTTTTACATTATCTTTTGGATAGTCACAATAAATTTCGTCAAGTCTTGAAGTAGGTATAAAATACAAGCCACAATTTTGACATTTTTTAATAGGGTTATTATTTGTTTTTACTAATTCTTCTAATACTGCATAACAAATACTAGATAAATCGTTACTTTTATGTGTATCTATCATAGAAATGAACATACTTTTATTTTTTAATTCGTTTAATAAAGTGTGTTCACTAGTATTTTGGAATTGATCATATTTGTTAGAAAAACTATCTCGTATAATATAATCATTTTTATTAAAAGTATGTAATTTTCCCATTTGCTTAATTAAATAAACTGCATATCTTTGGGCAGATGTAAAATCCTTTAGATTTTCATCTTCTTCAATATTAAATATGTAATTTATTGCATTTTTCATTTCTTCTTGAACATATATTATTTTTTGTTTTAAAGTGTCATAAATTTTTTGAGTTTCTTTTAAGTATGTTTCATCATTTCCATAATTATTTGATAATGTAAATTTATAATCTTCTTCTAAATCTTTTAATATTTCAAAACCATAAGCGAAGAAGAAGTCTTTATATGCAGATTCATAAGTAGATAAATTGGCATTCAAAAATCTAACTAAAAAAGTACCGAACTTTTCTACAAAAGGGAAATACAAGGTGGCAGGGTGTTTTAAGCCGTTATCTGTACCTTCATTTTCCTTCCAATATACTTTAAGTGTATGAGTATCGTAATCTATATTAAAACTAGCTTTATAATAATATAAAGGGGTAGAATAATATTCTTCTCTTTTTTCTTGATTAAACCAAATATAAAAATCTTCAAAAAATTTATTTTCTGGTAAATCCCTATTCATTTCAATATTTCCTCCAATTCATTTATAAACAATTTATAAAAAAATAAAAATTGTTATTGACATTCTAATTATATTATACTATAATATTGATGTAAATACAATACTTTTTGGAATAATTATTGTATAAAGTTGTAGACGGAAAATTAACCATTAAGAACGGAGGTGATAAAAATAGGTAAAAATGAAGAAATAATAAGACTTTTTTATGAAGAACACAAAAGACCAACAGACATAGCAGAAGAACTAGAAGTGAGTAAACCTTATATTACAAAAGTTATTAAAAAAGATGAGAGATATGATGCAGAAAAGAGATATAGAAGTAATATAAGTAAGGAAAATCATAAAGCTTGTAAAAGAAACTATATAAATAAAAGAAGACAAACAGAGAAACAAGAGTATCAAGCAATGATAATACAAATTAACAAAGATAATGAATATTTATCAACTAAAACACAAATATCAGATATGGATTTTGCTAAATGGAACAGAGGTATGTTTCAATATGATAAAAATTCTAGCGATTTAGTTTTGAAAAGAGGATTTAAATTTGCTTTTGATGTACCAAAAAGGGTAAGTAATGTGATTAATGCAAATTGTATAAGAAATAAAAGAATATGTGTATAAGATATGCTTTGAAATTGTTCAAGGTATATTTTTTATTTTAGTAATATTTTTAAACTTTAAATAATAGTATTGAAGTGAAAGAAGGTGAGAGTTTTGAAAAAGGGTTTGAAGATTACGTTTATAAATCCTAATACTGAAGAACAAATAGTACAAGCTATGGCTGGTGTTCTTGCTTATAATTTAGCTGAGAATGACAATAAGATAATTTTTGATTATAATTCAAATGCTTATCAAAATTCTCACAGTATAGAAGATGGAGAAATTGAGTTATAGGAAAATAGAATAAGTTATAATAAGATATAAAAAAATACAATAAATTATAATAAATCTATTGAAAAAATGATAAAAAGTGTGTATAATGAATATAATAGTAGTAGATATTTAATATCTACTATAATTAAAATGTGAGTCGCCACCCTATTGGCGAAATAAATGTATAGGTGAGAAAATGTGAGCCGCAACCCTGCTTGCGAGATACAAATGTGCAGGTGGAAAAATGTTAATTATAGTTAAATATGGGGTCTATAAAAGTAGATCCCATATTTTCATAAAAAGGAGATGGAGCAAAATGGTAATAGAAGATGGAAAATTTTACTTTATAAAAGATGAATTTTTTGATGTATTTAAAGATTATGGATTAATGGTTAATAAAGAAAATGGTAATAAAAGACCTTGCTATTTTTGCTTTAAAGATAGACAAAATAGCGAAATAATATGGTTTGTTCCAATTTCTACTAAATATGAAAAGTATGAAAAAATTTATGAAAAGAAAAAGGCGAAAAGTGGAAAAAAGCCAGTATATAACTTTGTTTTTGGAAGTGTTTTAGGAAAAAAAGCTGTTTTTTTAATACAAAATATATTTCCAACAACATTAGATTACATAGAAAAGAAATATACAAATTCTAATAGGGATGTTGAAATACCAGAAATTATAAAAGAACAGGTAATTACTAAAGCATTAAGAGTGGTTGATTTAGCAAAAGACGGTGTGCAAATACCATTTTATGATATAATTGAAATGAAGAAAATATTATTAAATAAGTAAAATATAATTTCAAATGTTACTCGCCACCCTGTTGGCGACAAAATTAAAACTATTTCTGAAAGTGGAGTAGTTTTTTTGTGCTTTTATATTGAAAAAATGAAACTGATATGCTAAAATGTAACAGAACGAAAACAACGAAACAGAAAAATAAAGAAAGTAGTGATGTTATGAAAATTGCAGCATATTGTAGGGTATCAACTGAAAAAGAAGCACAGATAGATTCATTGGAAAAGCAAATAGAATTTTTTAATGAATTTACTAAAAAGAACGACTATGAATTGTACAAGCTATATGCAGATGAAGGAATATCAGGAAAACAAATAAAACACAGAAAACAATTTCAACAAATGATGATAGATGCAAAAGCAAAAAAGTTTGATAAAGTAGTAGTAAAAGATGTAAGCCGTTTTGCAAGAAATACAGTAGACTTATTACAAAGTGTAAGAGAGCTAAAATCTTATGGAGTGCAAGTAGATTTTTTAAACAATGGTGAAGTAATGGAAGGTGGCTCTGAATTTATATTAACAATTTTAGGAGCAATGGCACAGCAAGAAAGTGCTAATATGTCTAAAAGAGTTAAATTCGGAAAAGACATCACAGCAAAAAAAGGAAGAGTGCCTAATCTAGTATTTGGATATGACAAAATTCCAGACGAAAGATATACTTTAAAAATAAATGAAGAAGAAGCAAAAATTGTAAAAGAAATATTTGAAAGTTACGTATATAAAGGGATAGGTACAACAAAAATAGCATGGAACTTAAATGACAGAGGAATACGTACTAAAAAAACAAAATCAAAATGGGTACAAACATCTATTGTAAGAATGCTTAAAAATCCAATATATACAGGAAGAGTAACAAATAAAAAATCAGAAGTAACAGACTTTATAACAGGAACAAGAAAAGAATTGCCAGAAGAAGAATGGATAGTTGTTGAAAGACCAGAAATGAGAATAATATCAGACGAACTATTTAACAGAGCACAAGAACTTTTAGAGCAAAGATCAAACGAATTTAAATTAAATAACAAAAGAGAAAAAACAGAATATGTATTTAGCACACTTATATATTGCAAACATTGTGGTTATTCATTTAGAAGAATAAAGAGAAAATATACAGCTGATGGACCAGAATATATTAGATGGGTATGTAGTGGAAGAAATTCAATGGGAGTAAACCATTGTCCAAATACAACTGTTATTGATGAAGAAGAACTTTTAAATGCAATAAAAATCTATTTAAAAAGTATAATAAAAAATAAAAAAGATTTTATGAAAGCTGTTGAAAAAGAATTTGAAAAGATTACAAAATTAAGAGAAAACAATGAAAGAAGTGAAGAAAGTCTTTTAAAAGAAATTGAAAAAGTAACAGTTAAAAAACAAAAATACATGGAAATGTTTCAAAATGAAATAATCAATATACAAGAACTAAAGAAATATACAAATCCACTAAATGAAGATATTGCAAGACTTGAAAGAGAATTAAAACTAATTACATCAGAAATAAAAGAAAAAGATGTACTAGAAAAAGAACTTAATAAAACGATAAAAACAGTAGATGACATATTAAATAATCAAACAATAACAAATGCAATGCTAAAAACAATAATTGATGTAATTGAGGTTGATTCAGATTCAAATGTAGAAGTAAGACTAAAACTACTAAATGAAATAGGAACAAATGAGCCAGTAATAACAAAATTTGAAGACATTTACCAAAATGGAGAAGACACAGAAAACAAAGATGCCAATAATAATGAAGAATATCCTACCGTTACGAAAAGTAACGTCAGTACACAAAGATGTATCAGAAAGACTAAAGAAAATAAATCCTAGTTTAGCTAAAGAAGTACGAGTAGTTTTAGATGAAAATAAAGCAGAAAGGCACATAAGAGGAGGGATGGCAACAAAAAGAAAATATGGTCATTAGTATAAATACACCAATCGACGAATTTTGACATATAATGTAGTAGCCTGACAAATGGGGTGAAAATGATGAGTCAAAAAGCGATAGGTGATATAGAAGAATGTAAAACTCAAATAATATCAGGTAAAATACTTCATTTAGATGGTGATAAAAAGTACAGTGAAAAAGCATATAATTATTATCAAAAAGTAGGATTAAATGCAGTTGTAAAAAATATACCAGAATATAGACAACCACAAGTAGTTTATAATTTACTAGAAGTATATAAGCCTGATATCCTTGTAGTTACAGGACATGACGAAATGTTTAAAAAAGGAACAAGATATTATGATATTTACAACTATAAAAATTCAAAATATTTTATAGAAACAGTAAGAGAAGCAAGAAGATATGAAAAAAACAATAATGCAAATATAGCAATATTTGCAGGAGCCTGCCAAAGTTACTTTGAAGCAATAATGGCAGCAGGTGCAAATTTTGCATCATCACCAGCACGAATATTAATAGATTTTATAGATCCTTTAATTGTAGCTGAAAGAATAGCTACAACAGAGAAATATAAATATATAACAATTGATGATATTGCAAATGAATTAAGAGATGGTAAAAAAGGAATAAGTGGAATAGGAAGTAATGGAAAATTAAAAGTTCAATTACAAAAGAAAAATTAACTTCAAAATAAACATGTAACAAAAATGTAATATAGTTGTAACATAGTGAAAACAAACTTGCCAATCCCTTGAAACAAGCAGGTTATACGGCTAAAACAAGAAATGCTAAATTTTGACAATAAGGCCAAAAAATGCTATAATTTAGCCATCATAAGGGAGTAGGTGAGGATATGATTTGTAGAAATGATATAGCAAATCTGAAAACTGATATATTAGAAAAAGTAGGACAAAAGATAATAGTAAAAGGTTCACTAGGAAGAAGCAAAGCCTTTGAAAAAGAAGCCACAATAGAAAAAGCATATCCAAATATTTTTGTAGTAAAATATGAAGAGAATAATAGAAATGTAACATATAGTTACACAGATGTTTTAACAAGAACAGTAGAGGTAGAAGTATTTGATGGAGATTCATATTCACCATTAATACCACCAGAGCCAGAATTAAGAAATAGAAAAACATCATTATAATATAAAGAGACAAATAAGATTAAACAACTTATTTGTCTTTTTTATATAATAAAAAAGAATAAAATAAATAAACCTCTAATATATATTAATAAAGAATAATTAAGGAGGTTTAATAATGATTGTAGAAACAATTAAAGAAAATTTAAATATAAATAAGTTAATTGCAAATAGAAAAGAACTATTAGTAGTAGAAGGTGACATGATAGTACCAGATGCTAAACCTGATATTATAAATACAATTGGTACAAGTGGGGTAGTAAGTATATATAAAAAAGAAGTTCTAGAAGGGAAAATAAGAGTTGATGGTAATATAAATACATATATCATGTATATGGCAGATGATGAAAATGATAGAATAAGAAGCTTAATAACAGATTTAGATTTCTCAGAAAACATACAAATACCAAATGTTCAAGAAGGAATGAATTGTAAATTAGAAGCTGTTTTAAAAAGTATAGAGACAAAAGTTATTAATGGCAGAAAAATAGGGATAAAAGCTACAATAGAATTAAATATAAAAATATATTCAAATGAGGAGATAGAATTTGTAAGAGACATACCAGATGCCCAAGGAATACAGATGTTAAAAGAAAACTTAAATGTTAATTCATTAGTAGGAATGGGAGAAAATAAGATTTTTGCCAAAGACACAATAGCAATTAGAACAGAAGACAATTTTGCAGAAATATTAAAAGCAAATGTAATAATTGGTGATAAGGACATAAAAATTAGTTATAATAAAATATTAACAAAGGCAGAAGCAGAAATAAAAATATTATATCTAACAGAAGATAATCAAATAAGAAGTGTAAGTGCAAAAATTCCAATCGTAGGTTTTATAGATATACCTAATGTTACAGAAGAGAATATATCAAATGTAGATTATGAAATAAAAAATATAATAATAAAACCAAATAGTGCAGAAGAACATTCAATTTATGTGGAAATAGAAGTTAGTGTTATAGCATTTGTATATGAAAATAAGCAAATTCAACTAATACAAG
>ENA-OPCY01000309-OPCY01000309.1-human-gut-metagenome-genome-assembly--contig:-NODE-309-length-37986-cov-2.820463_pt1 | contig 37986 bp, 28 predicted proteins | sample MGYA00241568_ERZ501487 | MGnify/ENA primary metagenome ERZ501487 (study PRJEB25962, sample SAMEA2042574) | human gut metagenome | biome: human gut; feature: human-associated habitat; material: faeces... | reverse complement strand
AATATTACAATATTAATATTATACAAACTAGCCAACTTTATAAATTTGTCTTTTGTCTTATCCGACATATCTTCCGCAAGTATTATCAAATACGCATTTCCGCTCTTTATTTTTTCTTCGCACATATCTGCCCCAAATCCAACTTTACCTGCTTTCATTGCAAGCCCAATCATAGAATATATTCTATTTATCACTATTTATATCGCTCCTTAATGAATCATATATATCTTCGCTTATTGTTTCTTCAAATTCTTTCTCTGTTTCACCCGGGAAACCCACGATGAAGTCCGTTGCGATACTGATGTCCGGTCGTACGGCACGCAATTTTGCTATTCGTCCAAGGTACCACTCGTGCGTGTACCCGCGCTTCATGGCGCTCAGAATTCGGTCTGAACCGCTTTGCACAGGCAAATGCACATGGTTAGCCAGCTTGGGCAACCTTCCGTAAGCTTCGATCAAGCGATCCGAGAATTCCTTGGGATGACTTGTGGTGTAACGAATGCGCTCAATACCGGGAATTTCGCTCACGTACTCCAGTAGCGCCGCAAAATCCACGGGATTACCGTCCGCACCACGGCCGCAATAAGCATTGACGTTTTGCCCCAGTAGCGTAATTTCCTTGACGCCTTGAGTAGCCAAATGAGCGCATTCCACTAGCACGTCCATCAAAGGACGACTGATTTCTTCGCCGCGCGTATAGGGCACTACGCAGTAAGAGCAGTACTTGCTGCAGCCTTCCATTACAGAAACGAAGGCCGTGGCTCCAGCAGCTGTCGGAGCCGGTAAGCAATCGAATTTCTCGATTTCAGGGAACTCGATATCTACCTGAGGTTTGCCTGTACGTTCTCGTTCAGCAAGAAGCTCAGGCAAGCGATGCAACGTCTGGGGACCAAAGACCACGTCAACCCAAGGCGAACGTGAAAGGATACGCTTGCCTTCTTGGCTGGCAACACAACCACCCACGGCAATACGCATGGACGGTTTTTCTTTTTTGAGTTCTCTCAGTCTGCCCAGATCCGAGAAGGTCTTTTCCTGAGCTTTTTCTCGGATCGAACAGGTAACGACAACTAACAGATCTGCATCTTCAGGCTGAGCGGTACGCTCATATCCATGCTCGCGCATCAGATCAATGATGCGAGCGGAGTCATAGTCGTTCATTTGGCAGCCAAAGCTGCGGAGATAGATTTTTTTTGCGTTCACGGTTTATGTCCGGTGGCTAAAGGATTATTGGATATTGAGTTAACACTCAACAATATTTACCGCCAAGCCTCCACGGCTTGTTTCACGGTATTTTGATTGCATGTCTTTGCCTGTTTCAAACATGGTCTGCATGACTGCATCGAGACTTACAAAATGACTACCGTCCCCAGCAAGAGCTAAACGAGCGGCATTAACAGCCTTGACTGCTGCTACGGCATTGCGTTCGATACAGGGAATTTGAACTTGGCCTGCTACGGGGTCACATGTAAGACCCAGACAGTGTTCCATGCCGATTTCTGCAGCGTTTTCCACTTGTCTCGGATTAGCACCCAACACTGCCGCTAATGCTCCGGCAGCCATGGAGCAGGCGACACCTACTTCACCTTGGCAACCGACTTCGGCACCTGAAATGGAGGCGTTGCTCTTGTAAAGCAGACCGATGGCACCTGCTGTGAGCAGAAACTCACGAATGCCATCAGGATTGGCTCCGGGAATGAACGTGCGGTAATAGCGAAGTACCGCAGGGATAACGCCGGCAGCACCATTGGTTGGACTTGTTACCACTCGCCCACCGCAGGCGTTTTCTTCTCCGACAGCAAAAGCCCACGCGTTGATCCAATCCAGAACACTCAAGGGATCGGAAGCCGAGTTGACATTTTTCAACCGTTGCGCCAGATGTTTCGCGCGACGCTTGACGGCAAAAGGTCCGGGCATCGGACCTTCTGTTTCCAAGCCTCGATTGATGCAATCGTTCATAGCATCCCAAACGGCATCAAGCTCCTTGTCGATCTCTTCATCGGTGTAATGCACGCGTTCGTTAGCACGTGCAATCTGAGCAAACGACAGATTGTTTTTGATAGCCAGTTCAAGAAGTTCCGTACCGTTGCCATATACGTAAGGTAACGGCAGAGCTTTGCTCTTGGTAACTGCTACAGGTTCATTGGGTACATCCGGATCGCGTTCGCTTCCGGCCACAATAAAACCGCCGCCCACGGAATAGTAACGGCGACACAGCAGGCAATTGCCTTGTTGATCCAGTGCCGCCAAATCCATCGCGTTAGTATGAAATGCGCAAACCTTGTCAGCCGAGAAAATCATGTCTCGGTCAGGGTCAAAAGCAATACTCTTGATTCCTGCGAGATTAAGCACATGATCTTCTTCGGCCTGTCGTGGAATCTCTACGGATTCTTTGCCGGTGACAGTTGCCGGAGCTTTGCCTGCCCACCCGAGGATCACGGCCTTATCAGTAGCGTGACCTCGGCCTGTGGCCCCCAGGCTTCCCATCAACTCGCAAACCACGCGCTGTGTTTGTGTCAAAAGTTCCTTTTTCTGGAGCTCCTGCACAAACAGGAGCGCAGCACGCATCGGTCCGACGGTATGACTCGAGCTCGGACCAACTCCGAGCTTGAACATTTCAAAAACGCTGGCAGCCATATTGCTCATCTCGATTAGATCTGCTTGTCCACAACCAATGCTGCTTCACAATGCGTGCGAGGGTCAGTCTTGACATCCACGGGCACTCGATCACCGATCTTCACTTCCTGAGGCAAACGCACCAATGCCACCGTAAAAGGTCCTTCGGGAACGCGAGCAATTGACGTGCATGGATATTGCGTGCCGTTGAGTACAACGTAAGGAACTTCAACAAGCAACGCCGGATCGAACGCCACATCAAAGGCCACCAACTGCATGCGGTCATAATTGCCGGCCTTAAAACGGGCTTCCGTCAGGGCACGACCAATAAAGATGCGATCCGGATCATCGAAATTCAGAGCACCTTCAAGACCGGTTTCAAGTGGGCTCGAGCTTTCGTCAAGTTCAAGGCCGGCTGCAGGTTCGCGCGCAAAGATTCGCAACGCATCCCACCCAGTCTGCTCGCCTTTCTTTGCTCCTGCCTTGATGAGGTTGTCACTCAACGCCTTGATGTTAGCTTCGGGGCCAATCGCCAGACACATCCATCCCATATCAATGAAGCGAATGCCGAGGCTCTCCACCATATGTCCCGGCTGGAGGGATATGCCGTCAATAGGAAGCTTGCCGACGAAATAGAAGCCGGCAAGCGCTTCAACGCCCACTTCCGCTTCGAATGCAACGCTCACCTGGCGAATCCAGGCCTGTAGGGCATCGGTTTCGTCACCCGCAAGAATGATTTCGTAGGTATCAGTGGCTCGGCGCGCAACCCAGGGCGTGCCCAGCACACCGCCGGTAGCGTTCATTGCCACCGAGCGTTCTACGCCGCCCACAGCAAGCTTTGTGACGTCACTCGTCAGCAGTCGAGCCAAAAACTTTTCTGCCCCCTGTACCTTAAGAATCGTCACAGGGGTGTCATTGAAGATCACAAGATCCAAAGCCATTTTTTCTATTTTTCGTTAAGTAGTGGTTTTCAATAATCAGTCTTCACGCACACAGTCGAGCATGTACTTAATCGTGCCGTCCGGTTGCTTGACCTTTACGAGACCGTGAACGTCGCTTTCAAATCCTGGGAATCGGCGAGTGAAGTCACGCGCAAAGCGCAGATATTCAACAATCTTGGAATTGACGCGCTCGCCCGGCACCAAGAGCGGGATTCCCGGCGGATAGGGAGTCAACAGCACAGCAGAGATACGCCCTTCCAAAGAGTCAATCGGCAAGCGATCAATTTCGCCGTGTGCGAACTTGGCGTATGCATCGGTCGGACGCATGGCCGGGATCATTTCAGAGGTGTACATCTGCGTGGTCAAACGTGCTACGTCGTAATCACGATAGACCTCATGCACACTCTGGCAGAGATCACGCAGGCCCATGCCTTCATAGTGCGGGAATTCAGAGAGGAAACGCGGCATCACACGGTACAACGGCGAATTGGCATCATATGCATCCTTAAACTGCTGCAGTTCCGTCACCATCGTGTTCCAACGGCCCTTCGTGATGCCGATTGTGAACATGATGAAGAACGAATAAAGCCCCGTCTTTTCAACGATAATGCCGTGCTCGGCCAAATACTTCGTCACAACGGCCGCAGGAATACCCGTTTCGGAGAAGTCGCCTTCCACAGACAAGCCAGGCGTCACAATCGTTCCCTTGATGGGGTCGAGCATGTTAAAGCCCTCCGCCACCGAACCAAATCCGTGCCAGCTTTCGTTGGCGTGCAGCATCCAGTCTTTCTGGGTGCCGAAACCTTCACTCGGCAACTTTTCCGGCCCCCAAACGGTGAACCACCAGTCGTCATAGTTTTTGCCAACTTCTCGCATCGCACGACGGAAATAAACGGCTTCGGCAATAGATTCTTCAACCAATGCTTTGCCAGCGCGACCTTCCATCATGGCAGCCACGTCACAGCTTGCAATGATTGCGTACTGCGGCGACGTCGACGTGTGCATCATGAACGCTTCGTTAAAGCTTGAGCGATCCAGCTTTTCCGTTTCGGAATCCTGAATACAAATTTGACTTGCCTGGGAAATACCAGCCAAAAGCTTGTGCGTAGAGTGGGTCGCAAAAACCATGCTCTTCTTTGTGCGCGGCTTGTTGCGATCAATGGCATGCATGTCGCTGTAGAAGGGCGAAAATGCGGCATGCGGCAACCATGCCTCGTCAAAATGAAGAATGTCCACCTTGCCGTCGAGCTTTTCCTTAATCACTTCGTCGTTGTAAACGATGCCGTCGTACGTCGACTGCGTGATCGTCATGATGCGCGGCTTGGCATTCTTATTCTTGATCAGCGGATTCTTGGCGATTTTCTCTTGGATCGTTTCCCAATCGAATTCGGAACGCGGAATCGGTCCGATGATGCCGTAATGGTTGCGCGTGGGCATCAGGAACACGGGGATAGCTCCCGTCAGAGTAATCGCGTGAAGAATCGACTTGTGGCAGTTACGGTCCACAATCACGATGTCCCCCGGAGCCACCGTGTAATTCCAGACAATCTTATTTGACGTGGACGTGCCGTTGGTTACAAAGAAGAGGTTGTCACAGCCGAAGATGCGAGCCGCATTCTGTTCAGACTTCGCAACTGGCCCGGTATGGTCAAGTAGCTGACCAAGTTCTTCGACGGCGTTGCAAACGTCGGCACGAAGCATGTTCTCACCGAAGAACTGGTGGAACATCTGACCCACAGGACTCTTTAGAAAAGCCACGCCACCCGAATGCCCAGGGCAATGCCAAGAATAGGAACTGTCAGCCGCATAGTGCGTCAACGCTCGGAAGAACGGCGGCGGCAGACTTTCAAGATATTGACGAGCTTCACGAACGATGTAACGCGCCACAAACTCAGGCGTGTCTTCGAACATATGAATAAAGCCGTGCAGTTCACGCAACACATCGTTTGGGATCGAAGGCGCAGTCTTCGTTTCACCGTACAAGAAAATCGGAACGTCCGGATTCGAGCTTCTGACTTGATGCACAAAAGCTCGCAATTCTGCAATGGCTTCGTTTTCTTCACCGGTGTCGGAAAAATCGTCGTCGTCAAGACTCACGATAAAGGCTGAGGTACGGCTTGCCTGACGCGCAAGACTCGAGAGATCAGAAAAAGTCGTAACGGCACTGACCTCTTGCCCTTGCGCTTCGATGGCTTGTGCAAGGTCGCGGATGCCAAGACCGGAAACGTTTTCCGAATGGTAATCCTCGTCAATGATGACGATCGGGAAGTGGTATTTCATAGCTGGAAACGCAAAGGAAGAAACCTCCCGCCAAACTCTGGTCTTGGCAAGAGATCACTGTTAATGAAAAAAAATAAGGCGCCATTTGCGAAAAAATGGGAAATTTCGCAAGCAGTGCAAGTATATCGGCATCGCTCTCGTTCTTAAATACAGCTCCCATACGCTCATCCGCTCTTCGCCGCGTCAACGGCTAAAATAAGCCCACTTTCAAAAAGCTCTCAATCGATAGCCACTCTGCCGAATTTCACAGCATGGATTCCTCGTTTATGTCTCACAGTCCCGTTCAGAAAAATATCGCTCACGCCGGTCGTCTCTTTATGGTTACAGCCCCCTCCGGAGCCGGCAAAAGCTCACTGGTTAAAGCACTCCTTGAGCGCGACTCTGAAATCGAACTGTCGATTTCGCATACCACACGTGCTCCGCGTCCAGGAGAAGTGAACGGTCGTGAGTACCACTTTATTTCCGTCAATGAGTTCGAGGAGCGCAAGGCGCGCGGAGAATTCCTTGAGTCTGCCCTTGTGCACGGCAACTATTACGGTACGAGTCGTGTTTGGATTGAGCACCGAATGGCGGCAGGCAAAGACGTTTTGCTGGAAATTGATTGGCAAGGTGCTCGTCAGGTTCGTTCCCAATTTGAGGGGACCGTAGGCATTTTTATTCTGCCTCCGTCAATAGATGCGCTTGAAGCCCGCTTGCACAAACGCGGCACCGACAGCGAAGCCACCATTACTCGCCGCCTGATGGGGGCCGGAGCGGAAATTGCCCACGCTCCTGAATTTGAGTTCGTTATAATTAACGACAGCTTTGACGTTGCTTTGTCGCAACTGATCTCCGTAGTGACAGCCTCACGCCTGAACTTTCAAAATCAGGCTGCGCGCCATCGTGAACAGTTCATCTCGCTCGGCGTCCCTGTCTGATCTCTACCCCGCAGCAACGATTTCCTACTTTTGTAAAAAGAAAATGGCACGCATTACTGTTGAAGATTGCTTGAAGAAGATTCCGAACCGTTTTGAAATGGTTCTCTGCGCCGCATACCGCGCTCGTCAGCTCAACGACGGTCACGCACCGCGCGTTGATGCCAAGGACAAAAACACCGTGATCGCTCTGCGCGAAATTGCGCAGGGCAGTGTGTCGCGCGAAATGCTGGAACGCGTTTCCTAATTTCTGGCTTGACTCGGGCAACGGACAACCGTTGCGTTGCCCGCAAGCGAAACCAAGCGCTGCCTATCCTATAAAACTATTTGGGCAGCGCTTTTTTTTATTTTTAATCATTTTTCGGAAAAGGTCCTATGCTGTTTACCGCCCCTCAAACAGCCCCGGCAACGACTCTGCCCGGCATTATTCGACCTCAACACCCTCATTCCGGTCAGTCTGACGAAGACGACTACGATGCGGCCTATCTGGACGCTCGTGCAGATGATATCGTAGGTCAGGAAGCCGACCTCCCTCTTTTCTCTCCCGTAGAAAAAGTCACCAAAGTCGTGACCTCTTCCGAACTGCTCGCCCGTTGCAGTCAGTTTCTCTCAAAAGCGGACGTGGAGCGTGTTCGTCAGGCATTTATGTACGCTGACGATGCGCATCTGGGGCAATTCCGCAAATCCGGCGAACCATACATCACGCATCCTCTGGCTGTAGCAAACATTCTGGCTGAGTGGCGTCTTGACTCCACCACCATTTGCGCCGGTCTCATGCACGACGTGCTTGAAGACACACCTGTCGCCAAGATTGAAATGGTTGAACGCTTCGGCGTAGAAGTGGCAGAACTTGTGGACGGTGTGAGCAAACTCGACAAGTTGCGTTTTTCTTCCAACGAAATCGCACAGGCTGAAAGCTTCCGCAAGATGTTGCTCGCCATGAGCCGCGATGTACGTGTGATCTTTGTAAAACTCGCCGACCGTCTGCACAACCTTCGCACGCTCGGCGTGATGCGCCCGGACAAACGTCGCCGCATCGCCAAGGAAACGCTGGAAATCTATGTGCCGATTGCGCACCGTCTAGGGCTCAATACCGTTTTCCGCGAACTGCAGGAGTTGTCCTTCTTCAACCACTACCCGCGTCGTTACGAAATTCTTCGTGAAAACGTGATTCTGACACGCGGAAATCGTAAGGCTGTTCTGGAACGTATTTTGCGTGAGACTCGTTCAGCATTACCCAAATGCGGTATTGTGGCTCAGGTCCAAGGAAGAGATAAGACCATTTACGGTATCTACAACCGCATGCGTGATACGCATGCTTCCTTTTCCGACGTTCTGGATATCTACGGCTTTCGTGTAATCGTACGTACGCGCGAAGAGTGTTACCTCACGCTGTGTGCCCTACACCAGCTCTATAAGCCTGTTCACAACCGCTTCAAAGACTTTATTGCCATTCCAAAGGCTAACGGCTACCGAAGCCTTCACACAACCGTTATCGGTCCTTACGGTACTCCTGTTGAGTACCAGATTCGTACGGAAGAAATGCATCGCATTGACGAGATGGGCATTCTTTCTCATTGGATTTATAACGACAGCATGGATACCAGCGGCATCCAGAACATGGTGAAGTCTTGGCTGCAAAGTCTGATGGAAATTCAGCGCACCAGTGCTGACAGCAGTGAGTTCCTTGAAAACATCAAGATTGACCTCTTCCCGGATCGCGTTTATGTCTTCACTCCGAGAAGCAAAATCGTGAGCTTGCCGCAAGGCTCCTGCCCTGTTGACTTTGCCTATCAGATTCACACCGATGTCGGCAACAAGGCAATCGGTTGTCGCATCAATGGAGAGCAGCAACCGTTGTCAACGCCGCTCAAAAACGGCGACATGGTCGAGATCATCACAGCGCCCGATGCAGAACCCGATCCCCAGTGGATCAGCTTTGTGCGCAGCGGTAAAGCTCGTGCAGAAGTCCGCCAGTATCTACGCACGCGCAATCCTGAAGAATCGGAAGCTTTGGGTCGTAAAGTGCTCGCCAAAGCTGCCCAGGAAGCACAACTCAACCTTCAAGCTATTCCTGAACCCATTTGGCGTGAAGTGCTTCGTGATGCATCCATCGGAACACGCGAACAACTCTACATTGATATTGGTCTGGGGCACATGCCGGCAGCCGGCATCATCGGTCAAATCAAGACTCTGCTACAGGTAAAAAAACCGGAACATCCTGCAAGTGAAACCACGGTGACCATCCGAGGCACCGAAGGTATGGCCGTTCAGTTAGCGACCTGTTGCCATCCCGTACCCGGCGACAATATTTGGGGCTTCATGCGCAAAGGACATGGGCTTTCCGTACATCGCGCTGACTGCGAACACGTTGCGCGCGGACGACAAAATGCCCCGCAACGTTGGATGCCGTTGGCATGGCAAGCCGAAAGCGCAGAAGAAGCTCGGTTCTTTGTACCGCTGGATCTGGAAATTACCGATGATCGTGCGACTCTGGCCTCTGTCGCCACAGAACTCAGCTCTGCAGGCTCGGCCATTGTGGGGGTCAACGTCGAGCCTAATAAAGAAGGTAAAGAATCTTTGAACTTGATGATTCAGGTAAGGAGCCGACTGCACTTGATGCACATCATGCGTGCGCTCAAACGTATCACAACCGTGTTGAGCGTAGCTAGACGCTTGGATGGAGATAAACGCATCTTCTTACCGACTGAGGATCGATAGAGACAGAGCGGGCTCCTTTCGGAGCCCCTTTGCTTTATCAATTAAATTTTGCCACCGTGATTTTTCAGGTAGTAGTACCGTACGTACTTGGCCATTGTGTAGAAGTAGTGGTTCATGGAGAAAATGAAGCCAAGCTTCCCATCCAAGAAACCGCGATTGATAAAGTAAACCTTGAAGAAGGCCCAGAGCGGTCTTAACACAACATCTCTGAAGAAGTAGCAATTCCTGCCTTCATCAAGATATTTGTCTGCAGCCAGTCTGCTGTAGAGATCTATTTTCCGGTAATACGCATCCCAGTTTCGGTATGTGAAATGGATCAGTCGCCCCTTAAGCTTTTGGCTCGGATAAGGAGTCACAATTGCCGGATGCACCTTACCGACAACACTAGCTCCCTCACGAGGCATCAGCCGAAGAACCCAGTCCGGGCGTAAAGCGCCATGCTTCACGACGCCAGAAGCAAAATGGTTTTCCCTTTGAACCATGTAGGAATGCGTTTGATTGTCCCCCTCAACAACCATACGTATGGAGTCTCTCAACACGGGAGTTACCCGTTCATCAGCATCCAATAAGAAAACCCAAGGTTGGGTTGCTTGTTCGATGCCATACGTCTGCTGGGCTCCCCAGTCCCCATTCATAGAATGGGCAAATACCTTCGCTCCAAGTTCTTTGGCGATATCGACTGTTTTATCCGTGCTCCCGTCATCAATCACGATGAGCTCTTTTGCAAAAGAGCAACTCTCAAGACAGTCACGAATATTTATTTCTTCATTCTTTGCCAGCAGAACGACACTAACGGGCAATTTGTTCTCAGTCATAGCCAATCCTGATTGTCAATCCGTTCTTGAGCACATGCTACACATACTCGACCGCTACAATTTCTAAGCTTTCCACACGAGCCGGATGATCAATAGTTGCCGGCGTAGGCAATCGGACACAATCCCCTTCCCTTTGCTTCAAAAAGACACGGGCAATAGGACTCACCCAACTGACATCACCATTTTCCGGATCCGCTTCATCAATTCCAACGATACGAATCGTGTGTTCAGTTCCTGTCGTCAGGTTCTCATAGGTAACCGTTGCGCCGAAAAACACCTGATCTGTAGGCGGACGTTTCGTAGGGTCGACCACCTCCGCACTTTCAATTCGTTTATTCAGAAAACGTATGCGGCGGTCAATTTCGCGTAAACGTCTCTTGCCGTACTGGTAGTCTCCGTTTTCAGAACGATCTCCATTGCTTGCCGCCCAACTGACCACGTTTACAATGCTCGGTCGCTCAACGTTAACCAAATGCTCGCGCTCATCTAGCAGACGTCGATAGCAACTCGGAGTCATGTAGTTTTTTGTGTTCGCCGGAAGTCCGGGAAGCTTGACTTCTTCACCGTCTTCATCTTCCATCAACATTTCAGTTGCCATTTGTCCAACCAACCATGCTCTATTGCCGATATTTACCACGCATCTGTAGGTAAGTAGGCACCCACTTTTTAAGTGGCGCTGCGTCAATCTCTTTCCAATCTTTAAGACTATGCCCCACAAGTGCTCCACTCATTTTGATGAGCAACACCTCGTCACCCGCCACGATAGCGTCTTCGTTGTAGCTGCCGACGAAAAAGACTTCCCTGTTCTGAGAATCAAACAGATCCTGCCCCACACTGAAATCCTGAATTGGATTTTGAACCGCTAGTACTCTCTTAAGCAATGTTGCACTAACATCATAGGCTGTCGTACGATAATTTATCTCTTGAGGTTGCATTCCCGGCCAATATATAACCAACGGAATTTTAATCTGAGCTACGGAAAAATTTCCGTTGTGCCCCCAATAGTTAAGACCTGAATCATTAAATTCATCACCGTGATCCGACGTGACTATTACTATTGTCTTATCCAGAACTTTTTTCTCTCTGAGAATATCTATAATTTCTCCAATAAGAATATCAATTCCATAAGCAGAGTTCTTATAACGATTAAAATAGGGAACAGGATCAAAATCAGGCGATAACTCAAGATGATTCAGATCTTTCCAGTAGTCCTTGTATGGGACCTCCAACTCTTCAGGTATCGCAGCCGCGTGGACACTATCCAAAAAGATAAAACTCATAAATTTTTGGTCTGCGTCTCGATCTAAAAGCCATTTCTCGAAATCAGCAACACTCTCACGATCTCGATCAATCACGCCGCCAGATCCTGTCGACCCCATCCTTAAAGGTTTTACTCGTGAGAAAACAGTTGAGTAAAATTCTGGTCTTTTCAACGTAGCCGTACTAAACACACCAATGTCATAGCCAGAGTCTATAAATCCGTTCATTAACGCTGGTGAAGTACTGCTCGACAACGCAACTTGCCAATAGAAAGGAGGCAATCCGTAGAACAATCCAAAAATTCCTGATCGAGTAGCATTTCCCGCTGAATAGTGATCTTGAAACCGTACACCTTTTTCTGCAATTTTCGTCAGATTCGGCATGACCAATGGGGTTACGACATCCGATCGCAAAGAATCAATAGCAACAATCAGAACATTTAGGTGTTCTCCCTTCCCATACTCAATAGAATTAAATGGATATCGGAATGTAGTTAATTCATTCGAATAATTAATCTGATCATCTTGTAGAGCAACGAGACCAAATTTTGACAATAGAGTATTAGCTCGAATTGGAAAATATAGTGGAACTCGTTCCGCTAAGATTGTCACAGACTTAACATTTTGCGCAACCGAATAGGCGTTTACCAAATTTACGTTCAGGTAACACAATAAAATGGCAAAACAAGACCATAATGCTTTGGCCTTTATTTTTGAAGCTCCCCAAACCAAAATTGCGGCCAAAATTCCCAAGAAACAGATCAAAAACATTATTCTGATCATCATGGCAACCGGGAATGAGAAAACTTCTCTCCCGCCCACAAGAACCAGATCAATCATCGCCCAATTAATATGAAAGCGATATTGTTGATAGACAAACGTATCTGTAACTAGTGCCACTAAAAGGATGAAAGTAAGTCCACAGGCAACCACCCTCCCTATTCTGTGACTCAGGAGCGCCAAAGGCAGAACAAGTAGCAACTGCAACAAGAAATGCCCAATAAAAAACACACCTGCGGAAGCACCCAAAACATATAGGTACTGCCACCATCGAGTGTCAGGCAGTCCGGTGAGATAGCGCGAAGAAACAGCGGCTCCAACCACAGCAAACAAAACTGCCAGCCAAGCAATCTCATTTACAAGAACTCGCCCAATGCCCTTATTGTTTTTGTTATTCATGGTTAGATGCTAAGTCAAAAAAACTGCGGCTCGCTCATCTCTTTTTTTGGTTGTGGCTTGACATACGCAGCCGTCCCCCACAAAGGAACAGTGGACAGACTGTGTTTAAAACTGCCTGATGTTTCCCGTGTCGAATATGAAAGATACATAAGCGTTTGGCTTTCTTCGTCAAAAATACGACGGATTTTTAGAGTCTTGAGAAACACGCTCTTTGATTTTTCAAAAACGACCTCGCCTGTCTTTCCTTTTTTAATGCGAGCAATCATTGCCGGCGTAATTTCCCCTGTCTGACGACAACTCACCGCGCTATCAGATGGGTCTGACAAAGAAAGATTTGCCTCAATACTTGCGACATGGCAGGTCACACCAGGTACAAGCGGATCGACAAAGCTGTTTAGTTTGATATCTTTGAGTGTGAAGATCCCCAACGACACATCAGCAACTTCATTATCCGAGCATGCCGATAGGGACAACATTCCAGAAACGACTAGAGCCAGTGCAAGGATTTTCTTCTTCACAACAAAACCTGTCTTTGAAATAAAACAGAACAACCAACAAGCTGGAGCAGAGCTCGCCGCTTGCTAGTCCATTACTGATTTAGCTAATTTACGAGATAGCCTTACTGTCTGAAGCAAACTGAATGTTGTAGAGATGTTCGTAAAAGCCTCTCTTCTGCAGCAGCTCCTCGTGTTTGCCAAGCTCGCAAATCTGGCCGTCCTTCATTACAACAATCTTGTCTGCTCCAATAATGGTGGAGAGGCGGTGCGCCACAACGAAGGTTGTGCGCCCCTGCATCAGTTCATCCAATGATTTTTGGATGTATTTTTCACTTTCCGTATCAAGAGCACTGGTTGCCTCGTCGAGAAGCAAGATCGGAGCATTTTTCAAAAGTGCTCTTGCAATCGAAATACGCTGCTTTTGCCCCCCGGATAACCTGCTACCGGCTTCTCCCACCTGTGTGTCTAATCCCTTAGGCAAGGTCTCAAGGAATGGCATCAAATAGGCCGCACGAGCTGCTTCTTCAATTTGTTCTCGAGTGGCGTTTTCGTTTCCATACGCTATGTTTGCCGCAATTGTGTCATCAAACAGGATGACGTCTTGGCTCACCAGAGAAATCTGATCGCGCAAACTCTTCAATGTCACAGAGCTCTGTGCAACCCCGTCAAAATAAATTTCTCCTGAAGACGGAACCCAAAAGCGTGGAATTAAGTTGATTAAAGTTGTTTTCCCTGCCCCCGAGGCGCCGACAAGTGCCACAGTTTCCCCAGCCTTGACATCGAGAGAAAAGTTCTTAACAGAAGGCTTTTCTGCTCCCTCGTATTGGTGTGTAACACCTTCAAATTTCACATTCCCTTGAATGTGTTTGAGCTCATTTTTTCCCGGATCCCTTTCTTCGAACTCATCAAGCATTTCGAAAATACTTTCAGCTGCGACACGTACACGGGACGTAGCACCATTCAGAGACGAAAGATGACGAATCGGCGTCAATAACAAAAGCAACGCCGAAAGAAACGTAATAAATTCTCCAAGCGTCAGCATCCCATGTTGAGCCTGCAACAGAGCAACAATGACAACAATGCTGACAGCGCACATGCTGACAAAGTGCGTCATCGGAGTTCCAGCACCGGACACCATCTGCATTCGGAGTGCAAGCTTTCTCATAAGCCCATTGGCTCCCATGAAACGCTTCTGCTCATATTGGTAGGCATCATATATTTTGACCATTCGTTGGCCTTTGTAGCCCTCTTGAACAACACTTGTCAGATCAGCTAATGCCCTCTGGAAACCTCCGCCATAGCGACGAATTTTCTTTCCAACCCAACGGATGATCAAAGCCAAAAATGGAGCTACAACAAATGAAACGAGGGAAAGTTGCCAGTTGTAGTAAAAAAGCACACATAGCAAAGCAACAATCTGAAGTGAGTCCCTGAAAATTGTTGCAATAAGTTCCGCCGCAGTACCAAGCGCCGTACCTGCCTGATTGATGAATACTGATACCACCGTTCCGGAGTTTCTTTTCTGGTATGTACCAGCAGGCCAACGAAGTACGCGTGAGAAGAGCTGCGTCCGGAATCTGTACAAAATATCCTGGGAAATTTTCTGCAGAAAATACGAACTGGTAAACGAAGAAATTCCATATGCAAAGGAAATGATCAAAAGTGAACCGGGAGCCCACCAGATTGCTGTCGGATCCTTCTCGTAAAATCCTTTATCGGTCAATTGTCCAACCAAAAGAGCTATCAGCGATGAGGATCCCGCTGTCACCACCATGGCACACATCGCGAAAGCAAGCCATTTTTTATAGCTGAGTACATGCGCAAAAAGGCGACGTACAGCGTCCTGCTGTTTGTTGTGCAACATGTCCATGGTGTTGTTATCTATGCTTTGATTCATTAAAAGGAATCCTTCGAATTGTTCAGATTTCGATCGTGAGATTTTACAATGTGCCCATGCTAGGTTGTAACAGAAGCAAAGCGGCTGAAAGACGCGCCTCAGCCCATGTTTCAGCATTCTTATTGCGTACTTTTCTATTTTTACTCGGTCTTTTCTATGCCTACCGTTCTCTGCCGTCTTCCCAATCATGTTGGTGATTGCTGTATGTGCCTTCCTGCATTACGACTTCTTGCTGCGAGCGGATATACTCCAGCGCTAGTAGGCAAACGATGGGCTGAAGATCTTTTAGCCGGCATGGGGTGGCGGTTCGACCCCATTGAAGGGAAGGTCTCAGAGGACCTCTCCCGCATCCGGTACCTCGCTCAAAATGCGAATGCCTCTCAAGGACTTTTGTTCCCCAATTCCTTTGGCTCCGCACTCCTCTTCAAATTAGGCCGACTTAAGACAACTGGCCTAAAAACTGATATGCGTTCTGTCATTCTGGACAATGGCATCCCAGAACCTGGAACCATGCATGAAGTCGAGCGATTTTTCTATGTCGCCCACGAAGCCATTAAATCCTGGGGTGGTACTCCGGCGTTCGACAAGGTACCTGAACGTCTTAGTCTTGTCTTGATGAAGAGGCATGAGGCTGCGGCAAAAAATCTCATTGAGCAATACAAGATTCCTGCTAAGTTCGCTCTCCTTGCCCCTATTGCCCGCGGCAAGCATCACGGCAAGGTAAAACATTGGGAACATTTCAATGAACTTGTCACCCCGTTGCGAGACAAAGGCGTTGAACCCATCGTTTTCCCGTCACTGCGGGAAGAGGCTTTGGCCAAAGCTGCCTGTCCAGACGCGACAATTTTGCCTCCCACAACTCTGGGAAATTTCGCAGCGATCGCAAAGCGCGCTCAGGTGGTTATCGCCAATGATTCCGGCGTCAGTCATATTGCTGCCGCTGTCGGCGCAAAACAGATAACCCTGGTCGGCGTAACCGATACGAAACGTACCGGCCCCTGGAATCCTGATGCCATCGTCCTCGGAGAAAACGGCCGCTGGCCTGAAGTCTCAGAGGTGATAGAGACTCTACATAACGTCCTGAAGTAAACAGCAACTGAGAACTGAACCCTCGTTTGCAATCGAGGGTTCAATAGACAAATTTAGCTACGGACACACTGTCTGAGTTTTTCAGTTGATTCAGCAACTGATCGGTAGGCGCGTAGTTATTCCTGAGAAAAACTTCTGCCTTCACACCGTTGCAACGTATCGAAACTTCACAAGAAACGCCTCGATGGTCATTATCCTGTCCCGTTAGTAATACATCACGGATAACACTTAGATCCTGACTTTCGGCAATCTCAATCATAAGCGTGGCGCCCTTTTGCACTCGCATCTCTTCAATTGTGATCACCCTGTCACAGACAAAAGACATGCCTCCGCTACGCTCATCCTTGCGCCCCTTGCCTGTGAAAATGAGCATCTCATCCGGTTTAAGCATGTTCTTGTAATTTTCGTATGCTTTTGCGAACACGAGGACATCCATCGTCGTTTGTCCATCGCTGAGCGCCACTACGGCAAAGGTGCCTCGCTTACCTGCAATGGTTCGCACGCTCTGCACAATGCCAGCAATGGTCTGTTGTTCTCGACTATCTCTGACATCTTTAAAAGGAATAGAAAAGTTGCGAGCCTCAACACGGTAGGAATCGAACATATCGCCCGTGAGACAGAAGCCAAAAGCGTCTCGCTCAAGCGTATACAGCGTACGATCGTCCCAGCGATCAGCCTTTTTCCAATTGACGATACGTTCGTCTTCACCGTTTTCATCAGCAAAGAGGCTCGCCTGTCCAATTGATGCTGCCACAGCCTGCCCAGCCTGAACGGCGTTCTCGACGTTACCGAAGAGCTTCCCTCTATCCTTATCCAACGAGTCGAAAGCTCCCGCCTTGATGAGTTGTTCCAGGACCTTTCGGTTCATGGAATGCACACGAGCAGCAACGTCGAAAATATCCAAGAACGGACCGTTCAACAGTCGTTCGTGAAGCAAATCTTCGACAATATTCTGTCCGACCCCCTTAATGGCACCCAAACCAAAGCGAACTGTCTTTTCATCAGGAACCGTAAAGAACCATTCGCTGATATTGATATCCGGCTGAAGAACGGTCACGCCCATTTCACGGGCGTCTTCCACCAGCTCTCGCATCTTTTCACCTTGGTTCATCACCAAGCACATATTGCCCGCAATAAAGCAAGCGGTGTGATGAACTTTCAGGTAGGCTGTCTGCCAAGCGACATAGGAATACGCGGCAGCGTGCGATTTGTTAAAACCGTAGCCTGCGAATTTCTCCATCAAGTCGAAGATTTCGGTTGCTGTCTCTGCGGTAACGCCTCGTTCGGCCGCACCTTGAATGAAGACGGCACGCTGCCGCTTCATTTCTTCGACATTTTTCTTACCCATTGCACGACGCAAAAGGTCGGCGCCGCCCAGCGAATAGCCCCCGATAGCTCGTGCGACCAGCATCACCTGTTCCTGATAAACCATGATGCCGTATGTTTCGCGCAGAATCGGTTCCATACGGGGATCGAGATACTCCACCTTCTCTCGACCAAACTTACGGTCAATGAAGTGAGGAATCTGATCCATCGGACCGGGACGATAAAGTGCGTTCAGGGCGACAAGATCTTCCAAACAGTCAGGCTTTGCTTGCCGCAACTGTTCACGCATGCCGTCCGATTCAAACTGGAACACGGCTCCTGTATTTCCCTGTTGGAAGAGCTCCAGCGTTTTCTTGTCATCGGTCGGGATTCGCGACAGATCAAACTTGGTACCAGGGTTCAAACGGTCGATATATTCAGCAGCCTTCGTCAGAATTGTAAGTGTCGTCAGTCCCAGGAAGTCGAACTTCACAAGGCCTACATTTTCAATGTCTTTTTTATCGAACTGACTGACCGTATTTTCGGGCTTGCCGTCTGCGTTATAGAGCGGGCAGAAATCCGTCAACTTGCTCGGCGCAATCAGAACACCGCCCGCGTGCATACCCAGATTTCGAGTCAAGCCCTCGAGTTTTTGAGCATAGCTCATCAACTCAACATAATCCTCCCTCTCAGCCATTTCCTTAAACGCAGGTTCCATCTCGGCTGCTTTTGCGAGCGTCACATCAAGCCCCGGCTTTTGAGGGATCAATTTGGCCAGTTCGTCAACCTTTTTGTAGTTCATATTGAGCACACGGCCGACATCTCGAACCACGGCCTTTGCGCCCATGGCACCGAACGTAACGATCTGGCTCACTGCATCCACACCATAGGTACGCTTCACGTACTCAATGGTGCGATCACGGTTGTGCTGACAAAAGTCGACGTCAAAGTCAGGCATCGAAACACGTTCCGGATTCAGGAAACGTTCGAACAGCAATCCGTAATGCAACGGATCCAAGTCCGTAATGCCCAAGGCATAGGCCACAAGAGAACCTGCACCGGACCCGCGACCAGGCCCCACGGCTACACCGTTTCGTTTGGACCAGTTGATAAAGTCCTGCACGATGAGGAAGTAACCGGGAAACTTCATGGACGAGATTGTCTTAAGCTCGTAGTCCAAGCGTTCGATATATTCCGGGCGGCGAGCATCTCGCTCCTCCTTATCCGGATACAAAAACTCAAGACGGCGCTCCAGGCCCTCATGCGAGAGCTGCACCATATATTCGTCAAGCGACACGCCTTCCGGAGTCGGGAACAACGGTAGTTGAGGTTTTTGCAAAACCCCGTCCAAGTTGCAGCGTTGAGCAATCACCACCGTGTTGTCGATTGCCTGAGGAATGTCAGCAAAGAGCGTCCTCATCTCCTCTTCGGTCTTCAGGTACTGCTCTTCCGTATAAAGCTTCGGACGATGGGGATCCGCCAACACGTATCCACCGGCAATACAGCAGCGCACTTCATGAGCATTGAAATCTTCTCGATGCAGGAATTGCACCGGGTGTGTCGCCACCATGGGCAATCCCGTCTCAACAGCCAACTCGGCAATATGCGCCACTACCGCTTCATCGTTTTTTCGGCCGGCACGCTGCACCTCCAGGTAGAACCGACCGAGAAAAGCTGTCTGCAGAAGCTCAAGAACAGAATGAGCCTCCTCCTTTTTATCTTCGAGCAGATACTGCTCAATCACCCCCTGCGGGCCACCGGAAAGACAGATGAGCCCCTTGCAATTGTCAGGAGTCAACCACTCCAGTCTCACTTCACCTCGCCCCAGATACTGGTTTTCCATCCAGCCTCTGGAAAGAAGCTCGCAAAGCGACAAATAGCCTTCATGGTTTTGACAATAGACCGTCAGTCGATACGGATTGTCTCGTTTGCCATGCTCCGCATTCGTAATCCACAAATCACACCCGACGATGGGCTTAATTCCGTCAGCTATCGCATGCGAATAGAAACGCAGGGCTCCAAACAGGTTCATCGAATCGGTGATACCCAGTGCAACGCCTCCCTGCTGCATCACTTCTTCAAGAATGGGGTCGAGACGCACTATGCCGTCTTGGATGGAATATTCGGAGTGAAAACGCAGATGAACGAAATTGGCAGACATGGCTTGTGCACGAGGACAGTCCGGCGCATTCCCGTATAGAAATGCGCCGGAGGACAGAACATGACTTAGTGTTTGAGGGGCTTGAAGCGAATACGGTGCGGACGTGCCGCTTCTTCACCTAGGCGCTTTCTCTTGTCGGCTTCGTATTCGTTGTAGTTGCCGTCAAAGAACACGACCTTACTGTCACCTTCAAACGCCAGGATATGCGTGGCAATTCTGTCGAGGAACCAACGGTCATGCGAAGTCACCAATGCGCAGCCGGCAAATTCCAACAGCGCTTCTTCCAAAGCTCGCAAGGTCTCAACGTCCAAATCGTTCGAGGGTTCGTCGAGCAACAACACGTTGCCGCCCTTGAGCAGAGTTGCAGCCAAGTGCAAACGTCCGCGCTCACCGCCGGAAAGAACGCCCACAGTCTTCTGCTGATCGCCGCCCTTGAAATTAAAGCGACCGAGATAGGCACGGGAGCTCATCTCAAACTTGCCGACCTGCAAAATGTCGAGACCGCCCGAAATCGCCTCAAACACAGTCTTATCGTTGGGCAATCCCTCACGAGTCTGATCCACGGCAGCGATCTTGACCGTGTCGCCAAGGACAATCGAACCGGAGTCCGGCTGTTCCTTCCCTGTAATCATCTTAAAGAGCGTCGACTTACCGGCACCGTTGGGGCCAATAACGCCTACGATGGCTCCGGGCGGGATCGTAAAGGACAAATCGTCGATCAGCAGACGGTCACCGAAGCCCTTGCTGACATTGTGAAACTCAATGACCTTATTGCCGAGGCGATCTGCCACCGGAATAAAGATTTCATTGGTTTCGTTGCGACTCTGGTATTCGTAGCTCGATAGCTCCTCGAAACGGTTCAAGCGTGCCTTGGCCTTAGCCTGACGTCCCTTGGGATTCTGGCGCACCCATTCCAATTCATGTTTGATGGCCTTGGCGCGGGATTCCTGCTGGCGCTTTTCCTGCTCCAGACGCTTTTCCTTCTGGTCAAGCCACGAGGAATAGTTGCCCTTCCAGGGGATGCCTTCGCCACGGTCAAGTTCGAGAATCCATTCGGCAGCATTGTCAAGAAAGTAGCGATCGTGGGTAACAGCAACAACCGTTCCCGGGAAACGATGCAGAAACTGCTCCAACCACTCGACGCTTTCAGCGTCCAAATGGTTGGTCGGTTCGTCCAACAACAGCATGTCCGGACGAGACAGCAACAGACGGCACAGAGCCACACGGCGTTTTTCACCACCGGACAAGTGTCCGATCTTGGCTTCCCACGGCGGCAAGCGCAGAGCATCCGCTGCAATTTCCATCTGCGTCGAAGCATCCGTACCGGCAGCGGCAATGATGGCTTCCAGACGAGCCTGTTCGGCTGCCAGTGCATCAAAGTCAGCATCCGGTTCGGCATATGCCGCATACACAGCATCAAGCTTGGCCTGAGCCTGCATCACTTCGCCCATGCCTTCTTCTACGGCCTGACGAACCGTTGCTTCAGGATCGAGCTGCGGTTCCTGCGGCAAATAACCAATCTTGAGATCGTTCTGCCAGGTCATTTCGCCATCAATGTCTTTATCGACACCGGCCATAATCTTCAGCAGCGTCGATTTACCGGCACCATTGAGCCCCAGAACGCCGATCTTAGCCCCCGGGAAAAACGACAAAGAAATATCTTTGAGGATGAATCGCTTGGGCGGAACCACCTTGGCCACGCGATTCATGGTCATGACGTATTGAGCCATTCCTACAATCCTATGGGACTTTAACAACTATTGAAAATGACAAAGTTCGCAACAAGATCAACACAATATAGAACTGTTCAAATTATAAATAATGCCCATACAAGTACGGATGACCGATTATCCAATTCTTCATATCAACAATTTGCAATTCATACGTTTTATTCACGAATGGATTTTTCACCTTATCCCTTAGCAATGTTTTATTCACCATCACACTTTCATCATTCCTGACCCGAACCCTATTGTTGCGAAAATATTTACTAAATAACCTTAGCAGGTCGTACTTAGATATACTATCATCAGGAACAAAATGAATTAACCCAGAAAGATTATTCTCTGCCGCATATACAATTGTTCGAGCCAACTCTACAGTAGTGAGCCCCGTCCACATTACCTTAGAATAACCATTTACTGAGCCAGATTGCCGCATAAACCAATTAAACAACCCAATACCATTTGAATTAATATCCGGACCAATAATTGAACATCGGATTGTCAGGTCTTTGCGATTTATTATCTCTCCTAATGCCTTTGTCCTGTCATAAAAAGTAGATCCGTCAGGCAAAGAGTCTTCTGTATAACCACCTGTCCTTCCACTGAAGACACAATCTGTACTTAACTGAAATATGCGTTCTCGTCTTTCTGCTGTTATCTCCTCTAAGAAATGCGGTAAATATGAATTTATGAAAACCGCACTAGCCTTATCTTTCTCCGCATCCTCATTTAGTATTCCAACAGCATTTACTATAACATCAAAATCACTATTGAGTACGAAATTTGAAAGAGCCTTTAAATCAGTAACATCAAGTTCTATACTATTTACATAATTTACTTTTCGCCTGGAAATACCTACAACTTTGCAGCCTTTCTCCATCAAATAAAGCGCTATTGTATGGCCTACCATCCCTGAAGCACCTAAAATCAAGAAACGCACAGCCCCTCCTCGACCTTATTCTCATCAAGCAAATTCTTTACATACTCTGCGGTCATCAGCTTATTAATAGTTTCTATTAAATTTAATCTATCTGCATTATGGCTTGTATAAGAATCTCCAGCCATAGTCGTTATGTTTCCTTTAACAACAAAATTATCATAATTCAAATCTCGAGTATCTGCACTTACTCTAAAATATTTACCCATATCCTCAGACCGCAAACACTCTTCATGTGTCAATAATGTTTCAAACAACTTTTCGCCATGGCGAGGTCCTATTGTCTTTACTCCAGTTCTGCCAAACAGTAATTGAATAGCTTCGGCAAGAGTCCCTATTGTTGTAGCACTTGCTTTTTGTATAAACAAGTCTCCAGGCTTAGCGTGCTCAAATGCAAATTTGACCAGGTCGACTGCCTCATCGAGATTCATCAGAAACCGAGTCATAGCAGGATCCGTAACTGTGAGTTCTTTTTTTTGCTGAATTTGTCGGATAAAAAGAGGAATCACACTTCCTCTACTACACATTACGTTTCCGTATCGCGTACAACAGATAGTGGTATGCCCTGCTCCAATTCGTGCATTTGCAAAAATAATTTTTTCCATCATTGCTTTTGAAGTACCCATGGCATTGATTGGATATGCTGCCTTATCAGTCGATAAACACACCACTTTTTCAACACCCGCATCTATTGCCGCATGCAATACATTGTCAGTACCAATCACATTGGTTTTTACGGCTTCCATAGGAAAAAATTCACAAGATGGCACTTGCTTTAGTGCAGCTGCGTGGAAAATATAATTCACCCCCCCCCGCATCACATCGCTAACAGCTCTTGTATCCCGCACATCACCTACATAAAACTTGACCTTGTGGGCAAAGTCTGGATATGTTTTCTGAACAAGATGACGCATATCATCTTGTTTTTTTTCATCCCGAGAAAAAATCCTAATTTCACCAATATCAGTTCTTATAAAACTTTTGAGAACTGTATGCCCAAAGGAACCAGTTCCACCAGTAATCAAAAGCGTTTTCTGCTTAAACATTTAATAACCTCTCTTTATCGAGATCAGCGGAATAATATTTGCTAGGTAAATTTTAGTTATATTCTTTGATTTCTTCACCGAAAACAAAGGAATCACCGAAAATAATTTCACTTTGTAAATAAAAGATTTACCATACCATTCATTATCACTGTCAAGCCATGACTCTCCAGTCAACCTCATGAATCGTTTCAGATATATATCACTAGGCTGAAGAAACATCAGGTCTGACCGAATATGCTCAAAAATCTGCTTTTCTTTATCGGCGATTCCTTTTTTATTTTCATTCCATCTAAAATTATAAATTATTAATGGCTCCCTTAACATAGCGAATTTGCCGCCATTCATCAAGAACTTAAGGCACATTGCCGTATCAGCAGATCTAGAGAAACGGGGATCAAAATTTCCAAGCCTTACTAGATCCTCTCGTCGATACATAGAATGTCCAGTTCCTCCGCCAAAGCCATGCCTTGTCCTCAGAAATAGATCGTTAGGGTCTATTGTATATTGCTTACCATTTTTTAAATAATTAACTCGCGAACCACAAAAACAAGCAACCATACTTGATGGCACAAGTTTCCTTTTTTCTTGGATTGCATAGTATTGCTTTTCTACTCGATCCTTCATCATGCAATCGTCAGCATCTATGAAGCAAATATATTCTCCATGAGCTTCATTAACAATATCACGCATCGCAGCGCAAACACCGCCATTTTTATTTCTACGATATATACGAATACGAGAATCTGTAAAATTACATTTTATAAACTCTACACTTCCATCTATTGAGCCATCATCAACAATTAATATTTCAAAATTTGAATACGTTTGTCTCAGACAACTCTCTAAGCATGCCCCTATCGAATCTCTCATATTAAATAGAGGAATCCCAATTGTAACTAAAACTTCATTAAAAGACATCTCTTATACCAAAATCTCACACAAACAAAAATACCACGCAGTCAAGAAAAACAGCATTTTAAATCAAGATGTTTGTAAACTGGCAAGGAGAAACCATAAAAAACAAATCCTTAGATATATTTAAATATTCAGAGGCATATGGCATATCTCGTACAGCTGAGACTCCACATTGGCTTATATTTCACTCGCGATAAGATATCTATTATTATCTTCCACCAATAATACCTAGCTAGTACAATCCTCTTCATTCAAGCTCTGAAGAAACACTAAATACAAAAAATCGTGAAACTAAGATATTCTCCTTAAAGCTTTCCCTTAGTTGCTACATACCATCTCTACTAATCAAATCAGACAACCTTGCAACACTTTATTAACGCATCGAGAAAATCACCATTAATCAGATATAATTCATGCACTATAAACACTTTAAACATTCTATGTCTATGGATTGGCCTCCACTTAAATGCTTCTTAACATTCAATTCTAGGTGATTAGAAAATAAAAAACAACCTAACATTTAAGATAAATTGATCTGCCCTCATTTGTTTCATAATCACCCAGAGATGCTACTACGGCAATTCTTTTATGTGTCTATATGTCACCAGTTATCTATAACTTTGCCCCCTCCTTGTACGCAATATGCATCACATCAGGTAGAAACATATAACCTAGCCGCTCCTAGTACATTTATTAAATTTCTTTTAAATGTCACAACCGAGAAATACATGAAAGCTATTCATTCAAACCAAGTTGTTAGACACTTATACTTCTCATTTATTCGTCCAGTAGTGTTGGACTAACCCCGACACTATGAAATCCTGCATCAACATACGCAACATTTCCTGTAATACCGCTAGCCAAATCCGAGAGAAGAAAGGCGGCGGTATTGCCGACTTCATCAATTGTGACCGTACGGCGCAACGGAGCGGAGCGTTCCATGTAGGTCAGAATCTTCGAGAAGTTCTGAATGCCGGAGGCGGCCAGCGTCTTAATCGGACCGGAGCTGATGGCGTTAGCACGAATGCCCTTGGGGCCGAGGCTTCCTGCCAGATATCGGGTGGAGGCTTCCAGAGCAGCCTTACATACGCCCATCGTGTTGTAGTTGGGAACGGTACGTTCACTGCCGATGTAGGTGAGAGCCAAGATGGAAGCGGCACGGCCTTCCATCAGGGGTAATGCTGCCTTGGCCAGGACCGGGTAGGACAACGCGGAAATTTCCATTGCCGTGCGGAAGGACTCGCGACCGACACCATCAAGGTAATCGCCGGCAATGCATTCGCGCGGAGCAAACCCAATAGAATGCACAAAACCGTCCAATCCGCCCCAACGTTCCTTCAGCTCCCCCATTACATTGGCGATCTGATCATCCTTGGTGACATCCATTTCAAGGCAGATGTCGCTGCCGAATTCTTTGGCAAACTCAACGATACGGTCGCGAAAGCGCTCGCCTACGTAGGTAAAAGCGAGCTCTGCACCCTCGCGGTGGCAGGCTTTAGCAACACCGTAAGCAATTGAACGGTTCGACAAAAGACCCGTAATCAAAAGTTTCTTACCATGTAGAAATTCCATATTGTGTTCCTCCTGATCAATTTGTACCTACCGAATCTTCAAGCGTTGTCCGATAGCGATTCGAGTGGTTCTCAAGTTGTTGATGATACGGATTTTTGAGACACTAGTACCGTACTTTTTTGCAATTGAAAAAAGTGTCTCCCCACTTCTTACAACGTGTACGTTTTTCCCAGGTAGCGGTTGCGTATGTGCTCGTGGAGGAATCACGAGCACAAGGCGCTGTCCAATACGCAGTTGGGAGCTACGCAAATTGTTCGTGCGACGAATCGAGCGCTGCGTGATGCCGTACTTCTTGGCAATGGTGTAAATAGAGTCCCCCCGGCGTACGCGGTAAACCACGCGACGCACTTCCGGAGCCGAAAGCCTGAGTCCGGCATTGAGCTCTTCTTGCGCGATTTCCGGCGCAAGTTGTCCGTTGGCGTCAACAAGCAAAGCAGAACCAGCGAGCACTTTGCGGCCTTTCGGGATGCGGTTGACGCGCCGAAGCTCTTCTTCGGTCATGCCCGATTTCAACGCAACGTCTGCAAGTGTTTCGCCTTCTTTAAGGTGATAGAGCACCCAGCTTGACAGTGGCTTTCCGGTGTTGACCCAACTTGCGAGGTTGTCCATGAAGACTTCCAAATTTTCCATTGGAAGCAACATGACGGAGTTGTGACTGGCAACAATCACAGGTAGATTGAATCCGGGATTGAGCATCCGAAACTCGTTGGGATCCATTTCAGCTAGTTCGGCTGCAGTCTTCATGTCAATGTCGCGACTCTTCGTGAGGCGGACAAAGTACGGTGCATTTTCAATTTCAGGCAGATTGATGCCGTACTTTTCAGGATCAGCAACGATTTGACGGATGGCTTCCAGTCTTGGCACATAGTAAGCCGTCTCACGGGGCATCCGCAAATGAGCGTAATCCGCCTTGCGGCCGCGCGCTTTGGCTCTGCGGATGGCCCGAGAAACACTACCTTCGCCCCAGTTGTATGCGGCAAGTGCCAAGTGCCAGTCCCCGAACTGTTGATAGAGCTTCTCTAGGTAATCCAACGCGGCACGAGTACTCTGCAGCACGTCTCTGCGCTCGTCTTTCCAGAAGTTCTGTTGTAGTGAATAAATGTTGCCGGTTTGAGGCATAAATTGCCAAAGACCAGAAGCCTTGGCGTGAGAGAGAGCTTCGGGTTGGAAAGCACTTTCGACGAATGGCAAAAGCGCAAGTTCCGTGGGCAATCCTCTCTGCTCTATTTCGTCGACAATGTGATAGAGATATTTGCCAGCACGCTCGAAGATACGCTCAATATGGCGCGGATTACGGCTGTAACTTCTCAACGAAGTCTCGACGCGACTGTTGCTGAGCTCCGGCATGGCGTAGCCGCGACGAATGCGATCCCAGATGTCAACGGGGGGGGAGACTTCGGCTTCCGTTGCAGGCAAATCATCGGCCTGTTGTACCTCAAGTGCTGATACTGACCCACTCGCAAGCGTTAACAAACCAAATAGCACACCTTCGAACAAGCAGATAACAACTCTGCGTGTGAATTTCATGACCAGTCTAAATATTGCCAATAGTTCAAAAATAATCTCTCAGAAAATATATAAGCTCGCTTATTAAAATCAAAGGTCGTCACCTGAATATATATATTAAACTTTTCCCCATTTTCTTAAAATTAGGTATTTTAAATTATTTTTCCCATGGAGCAGGATTCGGCCACAAAGCTTCCAAAAAGGCGACAGCTTCGCCCTTATTATCCGCTGAAATATTGTTAAAACAGAAAGTTTTTGGCTTAAAAATAGTAATGTCCCTTCTTAATTTATCCAGCCGCTCCCTCGATACCGCCACATAGTCCTTTGCTCCTAATACTTTTGCCTGTACTCTTGCCAAAAAATTGGTTTTTTTTCGCTCCACAAGCTCGCATCCATATGTAAATACCATTTCATATGAAAATAGCAACCGAGATACACGTTCCCCAGTCCTAAATGGCATTGTATTTGTCACCGACAATTCTGGATAGTCATTTTTTATTTTTTTAAATAAGGTTTTTGTATACGAATCTATAGAGTGAGCAGGAGTATAAAAAGGAATTAATATTTTTCTCTTATCCACATACATTAACCAAGCATTAACAAGAGTTTTATCCCAGTCATCTCTCGTTTTATCACAAGATATGCGTTTCGCATCTCCATAAGTTAGCTTTTTTGCCGGATATAGCCACACCAAAGGTTTACCATCTGGAGAAAAAAAATCATCCGGCGTTAAAGGACGAGCAAAAAACATATCGTCATTACTATATATAAAATGTTCAGCTAGATGTGGAATCTTATCCAAAAAAAGTTCTATTGTTGTTGAAGCAAAGGTAGGTAGCAAGTTACTAGGAATTATTTCTGAATGATCAATAACAGTGACTTTCGCGTGACCTCTTAACCATGTTGGTATCTGTTGATCTGTTACAATATAAATATGATTGACCCATGGAATATTCACATACGCGGACCTAAGCGCAAACTTCAATTCATCATGTTGGACAAATCTTTTATCACCATGATTTTCTTCAGAAAAGCTTCTTCCAAATTCAAAAAATCGCTGTCGTTTTCTTTCAATGAATTTCTCCTCCTCACCATCACACCACAGGTAAACCAAGTCCACTTTTTTCATTTAATGCCTATCCAGTCCTTTTTGTTAATTATCGCCAAAGATATCACGAGATATAACTTTATCCCAAACACTTTGCAATTGATTAGTTAGTCGGTTAGCCAAAATTATACTACTGCTCCTTGTAAATAAATCAATATCATCCGTAACGGGAACCCCCATATAATTCTCAATTCCTAATCGAGGCTCATAAATCAACACCGGGACACCTCTATCTTTTAGATGTGATATGATATCAAGTATTGCTGACGATCTAAAATTATCAGATCCAGACTTCATAATTAGCCTGTATATCCCAACTTTATCTGGCTTACATGATAACACTTTATTAAGAATATATTCTTTTCTCTTAGCATTAGACTCAACAATTGCCCTGATCAAAGATTGAGGAATACTCTCATAATTTGCCAATAGTTGTTTTGTGTCTTTTGGTAGACAATATCCACCATAACCAAATGACGGATTACAATATCCAAACCCAATTCTTGGATCAAGAGTTACTCCCTCTATAATGCGCTTCGAATCTAAATTATTTTCCATTGCATAACTATCTAACTCATTAAAAAAAGCAACTCGCATTGCAAGATATGTGTTCGAGAATAATTTCACCGCTTCAGCTTCGGTCGGATCCATATAAATAACGGGAACATCGCTTTTCAAACAGACCGCTGCCATCATTTGTCCAAAAAGCTTTGCACTTTTCCCAAAACCTCCAATTATAATTCTTGAAGGATAAAGATTATCATACAATGCCCTCCCCTCCCTGAGAAATTCAGGCACAAATATAATATTTTTCCACCCGGCAGCTATTAATCTTTGCGTATAACCAACTGGCACAGTTGACTTTATAACAATTGCAGCTTTCGTCTTCGAGTTCTGAATTACACGGAGAACTGTTTCGATAGATGAAGTATCGAAGTAATGACTACTCTCATCATAATCTGTTGGCGTTGCAATAATTATAAAATCTACATCCTTACAGGCCGTCATTGCATCTGTTGTTGCAACAAGATTTAAATTTCTATTCTCAAGATATTCACTCATATCTTTATCAGCCATTGGACACTTCTTTTCATTAATCATCGATACCTTTTCCTCAACAATATCAACTGCAACAACTTCATGATATTGGGACAACAATATCGAATTTGATAAACCAACATACCCAGTTCCAAATACAGCTATTTTCATTTTTTCAATATTACTCATGTTCAGACACCGCTTCAATCAATTGATTCCACTTAACTGCAATTTTTTCTTTTGAAAAGTTTCTAGCTTTGATTGAAGCTCGTTCACCTAATTTTTTTCTTATTTCTGAAGACCCCATCATTGTATCCATTGCTGACGCATAAGCAGATACCTCAGGATCTGTTAAATAACCAGTTTTACCATTTTCATTTATGGTATTAACACTAGCACAATCACTACATGCAAGTATAGGCAATCCACATGCCATAGCCTCGACCATTGCAATTCCAAACCCTTCAAACTTAGATGGAAATGCAAAAATCGAAGCTGACTCCAGTGCCCCATAGATGTCATCTGTCGTCCCCATTAGAAAACACCTATCTGACATTCCTCGGCTTGAAATCAGATTCTTAATTTTTTGAACATATTTTTTGTCTCGTTCCAATTCTCCATATATTTCAACGACCCATTCCGGATACTTATCTTGTAAAACAGCAAAGGACTCTACTAGCAGATCTATTCTCTTACCTGGAACCACTCTCGAAACGCATATAATCTTCTTGCTCAAGTGCTTCGATTGTTTATATCCATCATTTATAAAATTAGGAATAACCTCTATCTTCATTCCAGGAAAAAGGGACTTGACTGGCTCAACAAATTCGGGGCGTAAGACCTGAACTGCTTGTGATTTAGCAACATAATCATATAAATATGGGAAAACCTCCTTTCCAAACACTTCCTCAGGAGTACTATGCACCATTGTAATTACTGGGATATGTTGAGATGTTTCCTCCATTATCTTTTCAAGGAAATACGTGCTTTCAGGCTGAAAACTAATTATTAAATCTATTCCTGAGATATTCTCTAGACACAACTTAAAGCAATTCCGCATCCAATCCAAGTCGATCAGATCTCTTTTTGCTCGTCTTCTTTTTCTATCCAAACTAAAAGACCTGATGGCCTTACACAGAGATTGGTTGAGCAATGGAATCTTGCTATATGCATTTAAAAATCTCACCTCAGAACTTATAGGAAAACCTGGATTACCTTGATTTTTATCAAAACATATTGCCGTCACCTTATAACCAACAGCAACAAAGAGGTTAGCCAAATCGGAAAAGCTTTTAGACATCCCCCCTTTATAATCAACCATCCTATTTATATTAATTAGTACAATATGCATACCTCCCCACCTTTTAAACCGTTGATATTCTTTTCTGATCTTAGAACCCTTATGTTTTTTAGAAATTACGAGCCCGCATCAATACTAACACGACTTTGGGCAAAAAAAACACAAACAAGAATCAACAGCACCCTCTAATTCGTCCATCGAATTACATTCCACAAAAACTCAAAAGGCAGCCAACTATAGTCTCACTTTAGAATATAATCTACTAAAAATTTGTCGTATGACCTCATCGAAAATAGATTCTACCGAACCAATAAAAAACTTCTCATTTTTATGATTTATTTGAATATACTTTTTCCAAAAATGGGGAAATTCTCCCTCTTCCCAATTCCCTCTCCCTCGTCCAAAATGCGATATTGCCAGATATAAAAGAATAGCTTCTAAGAAAAATTTTTTAATGGCTCCGTCCGACCATGTAACTACAGTGCCACTAATTTCCTTTTTCTGATTATAGAAAACAGCTAAACCCATGCTACCTAAAGCTCCAGCAATAGTTCCAATTAACGATCCAACCCCCAGCGACAAACCTCCTGTTGCAAAATCAGCGGCCAATCCACTTACCGCTCCAGTTCCAACTGCTCCTGCGACCGCAACTGGCGTAATTGGTATTGCGCTTTTGATATTCCAATCTGACCGCATGCGCCGCAAGAGTTCTTTTCTTACCCCTTTGCCATTAAGTGAATTAATTTCTATCAGTCTATCAGTCAGTGCACAAAACTCATCAGCAGCCCTAGAAGCAAGGGCTGTTTGAGCGGCCTCTACTGGGGCTGTAATTGTTTCATTCTTGAATAAACCGAGACGTTTTCCTAGAAATTTCAGCTGGTCCCCGATTGACGCAGACTCCGCAAACTCTTTATCATTGGCAAGTTTTTTGAGATAGTGGGCCATTGCCTGAATACTAGCGTTATACGCTGCTCTGCGTTTTCGCGACCAAACCTCCCGCAGTGCATCAAATGTCGCATGTAGTTCTTCCGGTAAAGCTTTGGCTATGGCATCAAACAAGGCGAATTCCTGAACCCAGCACCGAGCAAATGCATCCATTGGAAGTACGGATTTAACGATTGGATATGAGGACATAGCGTTTATCCAGCGATCAACTTCTGCTTGTTCTGCTTCCGGAGGTTTTGGTTCTCCCATTTGATTGAGCAACACAATCACCGGTTTCCCAATCCACTCGAGGATTCGCATTTCTGCTGTTACGTATGGCGCAGAGTCTGGCAATTCGGTTGCATTGACTAGATACAGCACCACGCTTGATGTTTCTTTAACGTGCTTGAGAGCTTTTTGGTTCAACCAAAGAGACTTGTTAGCGACCCTATCCCATACTTCGGATAGGAACCAACCTACTGGATTGGATCTGCCTTCCAGACGTTTCGCAAGAGCGACAGAATTGCCAAATCCCGGTGTATCCCAAAGGATGAGTTCACATCCTTCAGGGGTGCGAGCCAGTACATAGTCATCGGTTGTTTCAGTGACATGGGCACGGTCAGCAACCTCACCGATGTCGCGGCCTAGCAACGTACGTGCCAACGTCGTCTTGCCGATATTGGTATGACTGACCAAGCTCAAATGAATTCGCATCGGATCATTGCTCATTGTTCTTTTCCTTATTGTCAGTCACGTGGACGGTTTGATCGGATGAAATTCGCGGGGCTGCCCAGGCTCGAACTTTCTTGATGACCTGTAGTTGAGACTCGGAAGTGTCGCTCAACACAAATATTCTGATCTGGTGCAAATTGCTTAAAGATTCCCACGCCTCTTGTCGTTCTTTGATGCGTGCCGGCATCGACGCGAAGCGCTGGGCAAACTCTTTCATATCAAGGAGTGCGGCAAAAACGGCAGAACTGTTGGATTCATAAGCGTGACGCAAACGCTCAATGACTGCTCCATGCACTTCTTCTTCTGGGGTCTCAATGCCGTCCAACCAGACAAGGACGATTGGCTTTCGGGGACCGGAAGAAACAGCGGGAATGTTCGCTTCTTCATCGTCAAAGTCGATAGTTTTGACAACGGAGTCCTCTGCACTTCCCCAATGTTTGCGAAGGACGGAGGTTGTTTGATCTCGCAAGGGACGATTCACGGACGATGTGACAATCAATAAGTTCCCCAGCACAGCGTCCTGCGCGCATTGGACAAGGATATTTTCGAAGTAGGACGACTCAATCGGAAGCGATGTCTGCGACTTAAACCGATTCATTCGCCAGGTATCAAAGCAGGTGAAGATCAGACGAGGGAAAATAACGACAACGCCCATCAGAATCATCATGCGAATGAGCCAGGGGGCTGCAGAAACAGGAGTTTCGAGATATGGGAGACGGTCTGCCCGCATTTCCACTATCTGAGCGAGATCCGGCATGGGCGGCAGAGGTCCAACAGAGGGTATGAGACCGTAAGTACAGTCAATGAAAGCCTTTACGCTTTCAGGGCTTTCTGCAAGCCATGTGCTCTCCCATCCAGCCCAGTAGGAGGTTCCGAAACCACGTACCAGAAGACTCACGATGATGCCCAAAGCAAAGAAGAGAGCAGCAAAATGTAGAGTACGGGCCACATTTACGCGAATGAGCGGAGAAACAAAAGATGACCATTCGCTGTAGAAGTGCGATTTGAAACCGGAACGGCGCAATGTGCCGTAGCTTGTTTTTTGAACGAAGGCATTGAGGCTGCTTCGTAACGGCAGAGCAAATCGATTGGTTCCGGTTCCGACCAGACCGATGGCACAGCAAAACAGTGCGAGATAAATAACGAGATTCCAAAGAATCACTCCCCAATAGGGAGGAGAGAGCAGATTGACAATATGCTCCGGACTCGCGATCCGATCCGTCAAAGCGCCGAGCACAAAGGCCAGGAGAACGAAGAGCGGCGAGAAGAATTGAGGTAGCCGTGCTTTGGTGCTGACGGTCGTGTTGACACCGCGCTCGGAAGCCGTGCGCAATACTACCTTGGCGCGCTCAGTCAAAAGCTTCACTGCATCGGCTGATTCTCCGACCGTATGGGCGGCACGAAGACTCGCGGCCTCAGCGTCTGCTGACGTCCACTTGATGTGAGCGTCATTGGATTCCTCAATAGCCTTGGCAAGCAGAATCAGTTTTGCCTGTTGGAGTGTTAGTCGAACCGACGTTTGTTTGCTTTTTGCCATAGCAATGAGAAATCCTCTGATATTGGTTCAAACCCCTATTTTAGGTGAGAGTGCTTAGTTGCGCTCTAGATTCGAGCCATTTGCACGGCGTCAACCAGTTCTTTTGTCGCTGCACCGGGATCCTTTTGTCCGCATATAGCGGAAACAACAGCAACCCCATCGGCTCCGGCACGAATCAAATCGCCAACAATGGGTACTTTGACGCTGCCGATGGCAACAACGGGACAGGGTTTGCGTGAGGCCAGTATTGCGAAACCATCAATGCCAAGCGCATCGCTTGCATCCGGTTTTGTGTTGGTCGAGAAAATCGGTCCGATGCCGAGATGATCAACCAAACGAACATCTACTGCTGAGAGTTCTTGCTCGTTAGACACGGAGAGTCCCAAGAGCTTTTCGTTACCGATGATGGCGCGAGCATCGCTGGGAGACAAGTCGTCCTGCCCGATATGCAAGCCCTCGGCTTCGACGGCAAGGCATACATCGGCATGATCGTTGATGATCAGAGGAACATGAAAGGCGGCGAGAGCTGACTTCAGCGCACGGCCGCACTCAACCAGTGCTCTCTTTTTCCAAAGCGGGGCGCGCAATTGAACGCAGGTGGCACCGTTTTGTACGGCGGCGCGTGTAGTGTCGATCATGCCTTGAGCACCACCACACAAATCGGGGTCTAGTACCAGATATACAGAAAGATCGATGGGTTGTCGCATCAATAAAAGTCCTTGGCTTGAAGAAGGTTCAGAGCGTCAACGTAAGCCACGGCAAAGCTACCCGGACCACGGGCTACGCCGGCAGCCTGTTGTGCGGCACGTTTGGCAAGCGCACAGGCGGAAATCACAGCTTCAAGGGGATGTTCGGTTTGAGCGATGAAGGCTGCCACCATGGCTGACAGGGAGCAGCCGGTTCCGACCACAAGCGTAGCCTTAATGGAGCCGCCGGTACAAGAAAGAATTTCCTTACCGTCGGTAACGTAGTCGGTTTTGCCGGTGACGCAAACGATGGTGTTGTACTCACGAGCAAGTTTGACGGACGCTTCAAGAGCGGCATCACTAGAGTCGGTACTGTCGACCCCCTTACCGCCTTTGCCCATTCCTGCAAGGGCCAAAATCTCTGAGGCATTACCGCGGATCACCGTCGGGTGAAGCGCCAAAAGGCCTTGGATCATTTTGTCACGCCAGGGAATAACACCGGCTGCAACCGGATCCAGTACCCAGGGAACATTGTGTCGAACGGCACTTTTGGCAGCCAGATGCATGGCTTCCAACGAATCCGGACGGGGAGTGCCGACATTGATCAGCACGGAAGAAGAAATCGCGGCAAAGTGTGCGGCTTCTTCACAGGCTATGACCATAGCGGGCGATGCGCCCATCGCAAGCAACACGTTTGCCGTGATCTCCTGCACAACATCATTGGTAATGCAGTGCACGAGCGGCGCTACCTGTTTCACATGGAAGAGGTGTGTCGCAATGGTTTCTGGTTCTACGGCACGAACAGGAGGCAAAGTGAATTCAGACATACAGCAGAAGAAAAGAGATGAAGTTGAAAAATCAAAGGGAACTGATGGCGCGCGTCAGCATATAGCCGGCAAGAACCAGGAGCATGCAGGCAAAGATGCGCTTTAAGGGTTTCGTGTCGATGCTGTGAGCGACCTTGGCGCCCAAAGGCGCCGTACAAATGCTTGCCGCAGCAACAGACAACAAGGCAGGCAAATGAATATAGCCCAACATCAATGGAAACTGTGGAAGGCCCGGTTCACCCCAGCCTGTAATGATGTAGCCGAGCGTTCCGGCAGCGGCAATCGGAAATCCCAAGGCTGCAGAAGTTCCTACGGCATTATGCATTTTGACATTGCACCACACCATGAACGGAACGGAAATGAAGCCGCCCCCGGCGCCGACCAATGCCGAGACAACTCCGATGCCGGTACCGGCGCCAAACATTCCTGCCATTCCCGGAAGAGTTCTTTTGGGTTCCGGTTTGGAGTTGATGAACATCTTGACAGCGGAAAAGCCGACAAAACAGACGAAGACGAGAGAAATCCAGAAGGTAGGGAGAAGGCTGGAGATTTTGGCCCCGAGGAGGGCACCTACCAAGATACCGGGTGCCACTGCTGCAACAACGTTCCAGAGCACTGCACCGCGCTTGTGATGCGCTCTCACCGAAGAAAGCGACGTGAACATGATGGTAGCCAAAGATGTCGCGATGGCTGTATGAACGATGGCTGTATCAGGCACGTTGGCATAGACCAAAAGCATGGTCATGAAAGGCGTGAGCACCATGCCACCACCGATGCCGAGGAGGCCGGCCAAAAAACCGGTACAGGCGCCTAAACAAAGCAGAGCCGCAACAATTTCCCAAGACATGAATACGCTTCCCGCAGAATTGTCGAATTGCGGCGTACATGATACCTGCGCCAAAGAGGGCAGAGCGAGGTTGGGGCAGGAATTGACGAAGGCGGGAAAAGGAAGACCCTGTGGTTTCCGGCTACGTTACCTGAACCGAAAGGTCAGGGTGGCCGCGGCTGGAGCGGAAAACGGAGCGGACAACGCGTGCCCGCTGCACTATCGGCTCTCGAGTTAAACGGCCTTGCACGAATGCATAGGTTAGGAACATTGGAGCCGCTGGTGAAACTTCACAGGGTAGGACAATTATAAAACGATAATGACCTCAGGTACCCGATTAAGCGTAGTACCCATTAGTACAAAGCTTGTGGCGTTCTCTAACAATCCGGAAATGAGGTTAAGAGTTTGAGGACGGTTAGCTCGGTGAGCCAACCTGAGAAGGGCTTTGCCCTCTCCGCCTGGCGGCGGATTCACCCAAAGTTTTTCCCGGCCCTTAAGAATACGCCTTGCCTTGCCCGCACAAGCTTGTTTCATCGTAAGGCATACACTTGGAGTGCGCAGATAGGAGAAGTCCGACTCTGCGCGGCCCGCGAGAATGCGCGGACAGCCTGAGTTTTAACGCTTTGGCTGAGAACGTGATGACGGCACACGCTGTTATCGCAACGCTTTCCCCTTTGCTGTCGGCGATGACGTCTTTCTTTCAGTCACACCGCTTAGCATCGGCAAGCAGCCGGCGCTTTCTTGGGGTTTCAAGGGAGTTGGTGCCGATGATGAATTGACGCACGACCCCGCATAGGGCATCACGCCGCATACGGCTTCATGCGTCAAGTCCGTGAAGGGGGAGGAACCTCCTGAAGACCCGCGGTCTTTTACGGCATCTAAGCGCCAAAATGTTCTAGCACAACATTTAAAGGAGGCCCTCATGGCGAATCTTAATCAGTTTTGCGACTTCACGAAGCTCATCGGCATCGACATTGCCAAAAGCGTGTTTCAAATCTATAGCTGCGATACGCAGACCGGAGAGATCACCAACGTGCAGATCAAACGGGATAAGGTGCTGGAGAGCCTTGCCAATTGCGGCAAATGTCTTATCGGCATGGAGGCATGCGGCAGCTCCCAATACTGGGCCCGCAAACTGCAGACACTCGGCCATACTGTCCGGCTGATGGATCCCAAGCTCGTAAAGCCTTTTGTTCGTCACAACAAGAGTGACAAGGCTGATGCCGAGGGCGTCTACCATGCCCTGGTAAGCGGAGTCCGGGCCGTTGCTGTCAAGACGGAAACGGAACGTGACATCCAGACGCTGCTGACAATGCGAGCCTTGCTGGTCAAACAGCGCACAGCCCGCATCAACCACGTGCGCGGCTTACTTGCCGAATACGGACATGTTATGCCAAAGAGCGTTGATCAATTCGATAAAAAAGTTGATGCATGCATCAACAGCCTTGAGGGTGACGCTGTTCAGTTGGTGATCGACATGTTGCGCGATACGGTCAAAAGCATTCGTGACGAGCATGATCGGATCAAGACGCTTCAGCGCGAAATCAGCAGGCTTGCCAATCAAACCAGAAATGCAAAGCACTTTCTGACAGTTCCGGGCATTGGCGAGACGATTATGGCGTATATGTGCGTGCTGC
>ENA-OPCY01000280-OPCY01000280.1-human-gut-metagenome-genome-assembly--contig:-NODE-280-length-40378-cov-3.198200_pt1 | contig 40378 bp, 40 predicted proteins | sample MGYA00241568_ERZ501487 | MGnify/ENA primary metagenome ERZ501487 (study PRJEB25962, sample SAMEA2042574) | human gut metagenome | biome: human gut; feature: human-associated habitat; material: faeces... | reverse complement strand
CATCGGCAAATTTATTTTTCCAAATACAAATCAGTAAACCGATTTCTTGTGTTTTTAAATTCAAAACCTTTGTGCCATAAAGTGCATAATCTTTTTCTGTCATTATTCGTTCCTTTCAAGTATCAAATCTGAATAGATATCATCAGGCTTTTGTGGATCTATTAAAAACTCTTTCATAAATACAAACCTTTCTCCGTAGGCGTTTTTACAAATTATAGTGTCGAAGTTATAAAATCCAATTACTTTGTAATACTCATTATCAGAGTTCTCAAAGCCTTTAATCTTTTTAAGTTTGTATTTTTTGCCTAATTCAATCATTGCTACCTCTTGCCAGTAATGACATATATCACTCTCAATGGGTTAAATATCAAGTAAATACACACAAAACGTATCATTTAGACATAAAAAGTATTTTTGTAATGAGCAATTATATAAAAACGGATAACAGGCTTTTTAAACGAAGTTTTTAAGTAAAGTATAATTTCCCTATATCTTATTAGTATAAAATTCAATACAGAGCCTTTTGAACACTTTTTGAACGGTATTAAAATCTTTTTTGAATATTACCTTCCGGATAATTTATAAAATAAGCGTTTACAGTATCAGTATCTCGCCTTAAATTTTCGACGATTGGAGTAAGATTGTACAGCTCTTCTATATCTTGTTGAGTCCTGCAAAAATAATCGATTACAGTGGCAGTGTTATAAATTCGCTCAGCTAGTTTTTCTAACTTTCTAAAATCTTTTTGTTTAATCCTATATTTCTTATTTTTACTCATACGACCTCCTTTTTTAGGTGTCGTATTCATCACTTAAACAAAAATATAATAGAAGTATATGTGTTAAAATATGTCACAAAACAATTAATAGAATAATTTATATTAAAACAAAAAAATATAATACTTGTTAATATATAAAACTATTATTTCTTATCTTTATTAAATTCATTCATAAATTCAGCTGTTAAAATACTTGTAGGAAGTGCAAAAAGCATAATTCCTATTAGTACCACAATACCTGATAAAACTTTTCCTATAGCTGTTATTGGGTAAACATCGCCATATCCTACAGTTGTAAAAGTAACCAATGACCACCAAAAAGTATCTAGAATATTGTGAAAAGCATTAGGCTGGGCATCTGCCTCCGCATAAAACATAAAAAATGAGCTTATAAACATTAGCAAAAGCAACACCCCAAATATACTTATTAATTCATATCTTTTTCTATAAATGACTTTACCTATCATTTGTAGAGCATCAAAATAACGAGCTAATTTGAACATTCTAAAAATTCTCAGCAATCTAAAAGTTCTTAATATTCTTAAATCTAACCCCTTCAAAGGTAAATAAAATGGTAAAATCGCAAATAAATCTATTATCATCAAAGGTTTTAGGGCATCTTTTAATTTTTGCATAGATATTAAACGTAGAATATATTCAATAGTAAATATAATTACAGAAATTAATTCTATTTGATTAAATAAAGTTTTGTAATGTAAATATATTGTTTTATCAGTTTCAAAACCAAGACATATAATATTAATAATAATGATTATTACTAAAAACATTTCACAAATTTTATTGTTTAAAAAATTATCAATTTGTTTTTTCATATTTACATTCCTACAAATTATTTATAAATTCCTTAGCACCATTAAAATCTAGGCATTGTTTTTCATATGCTTTATTCAGAATATTATCTGGTAGCAAATAATCAAATTTCTTTTTATATTTTAAAGATTTATCAACTAAATTAATTACGGAATTTTTATCAAGATTTGAAAAATTAATTGATTTTAAAATTTTAATTAGTTCTTGCTTTCTACAGGTTGAATAATAACCAATTCCACCATCTTCAATATCTACACCACAATATTTAAAAAGCAAACCTATTGTATTTTGGATTCGAGTCCCTTCCAAAACTGTAAGGATATTACTATCATTAGTTTTTACATATGTTTTATAATTTTCAAATCCTTCTTCTAAGATTGGAATTGATGTTTGAGATAAATACTTCGGGATATAACAATTCTCATAAATTTCTAACATTTTTTGATGAATTGTCCTATGTATATTTTGAGATCCCCCTTGGAATTTAATAGGTTTTTTCCCATATGCTTTTTTTACAATTATCGTTTGAATTTTATTTTTGAACTCAACTATTTCCCATCGCTTACCAGCTAAAAGAAAATGACTTCCCTCTTTTAAGAATAATAAATTCCCTCCAGATATTTGACCTATTTCCTTACCATTACAAACAACTTTCCAATCTTTTGGAGTTATAAACGCGGCATAGAATTCATAATTCTCAACAATTTTCTCTCCCAGTTTGCTTAATGTAATTATTCCATTAGGCATTTGAGAAATAATTTCATCTGAATTAAGCTTTTGCAATATAGCTATAAAATCCTCTTTAGAAAAATAATTATTAAAAGAGATATCTGCGATGTTATAATATATTTTAGAAGCATCAGCACCGCCAGTTTGTCCCAAATATGATAAAATTTGGTGAATAAAAGTTGAATAGTCAAATGTATTAGTTTCAAGGGGTTCAATGCTTTCTTTTAACATTAATTCAACAATAGCAATACTTTGAACCAATTGAACCCTGAACATATCTTGCCAAGTAGCATTATCATCGATATCATTTTCTTCAATATAAAATCTAAACTCTTTTCTTGCATTTTCTTTTCTACCACAACGACCAAGTCGTTGCACCATAGAAGCAACAGAAAATGGCGGAGCTAAAAATATCACTCTATCTATATTTCCAATATCAATACCCAATTCCAATGTATTAGTACAAAATACTGAAATATTTGATTCTTTTTTTAGTAAGTTTTCGCATTGCTCTCTGATATTTTTAGCCAAAGAGCCGTGATGGATATAAAAATTATTAGGGTAACTGTTTTCATAAGCAATATTTTGCATGGAATCACAATATTCTTCCAATGTCATTTTTGCATTTGCAAAAATTAGATTTTTACCTTGTTTTATGACATTAAATAGATCCTGTTTTAATTCGGAAAATTCATCTTTATCAACACCTACAATAGGAGGAATGTTTTTATAACACTTTATTAAACCAACAATATCTTTAGATTTATCGTTATCTTCAATTATTTTTACAGTTCTAGGGTTACTGGGATTTAACCATTCTGCTATATCAGAAAGGTTACTTATTGTTGCAGATAATGCAATTTTATAAGGTTGTATTTCTACAGTGTGTTCTAAACGGTTAATTAAACTCTTTAATTGCGATCCTCTTTCATTACCAATAAAGCTATGTATTTCGTCAATTACAATATATTCTAAACTATTAAACAATGATCCTAAAAATTCTGTCTTATTTATAAATAAAGATTCAATTGATTCTGGTGTTATGAGTAATATACCTGCAGGATTTTTAATCAGTGAGACTTTTTTTGATTGGTTTGCATCCCCATGCCATTTAGTAATTGGGAAGTCTATATGTTTACAAAGAGCTTCTATTCTTGAAAACTGGTCATTTATAAGTGCTTTTAATGGTGATATATATAATATTTTTACAGAATTCTTTCCTTTATCTGCTATTTGTGAAATAATTGGAAGAAATGCAGCTTCTGTTTTCCCGCTTGCAGTAGGAGCAGATATTATCATATCGCTAGGATTATTAACCATATGTAAAATAGCTTCATCTTGAATTGGTCTAAAATTTTCCCATTTCATTTCATGAATAACTTTTTGTATTTTTTTATTTAATAAATAAAAAGGTTCCATTAATCTCCTAATTTTAGTGATACCAATTCTTCATCAATTGGTTCTTTATACTCCTGAATTTGTACTCCTGATAAGTAATTTGAGATATTTGTATCAGGATAATTCTGTAATTGGCTTAGTAAACCTATAAATGCTTTAATAGATTCTCTCGGTGAAAGAAAAGATTTAGCACCTAACCTGTTCATAAGCCATTGCATAAATGTTTTAATATCGTTTTCAGAAACCAAATACTTAGTTTCATCATATTCTGCAAAAACATTTCTTATATTTAAAAATAACATATACAATTCTTCTTGAGATAAGTTGTCTAATCTTATCACGGGTCCAGTTAAATCTTTCATACCTCCTTTTGCAAAAGGATTATCGGCAAGTCGAGTTTCTAAAGCACCATAACTATACATACCCTTGTATTTATCTTCCAAAAATTCTGGTGTTCCACCAAATATAAACCCTAGATATTCTGTTGTCCCTTGTAACGAATCATTAATTATATTTAAAATTCTTTCAAAATTTTTATTTCTAATGTTTGATTTCAGCCTTGCTAAAATTGCCAATTCATCAATATTAACTATCAAACCAGAATATCCTGCTAATCTTACAAAACCTGCAAACAATTTTAAATATTCATAGAAATTATTATCATCGATTATTGTTCTTACGCCTAAATCATTACGAGCATCAGTTTTTGTTGTATATTCCGCTCTTAGCCATCTTAAGACTTGTGACATTTTTATATCATCGCCATTTTGGTATGCATTAATATAGGTTGTTAAAACTTTTGAAAAATCATAACATGCGACATATTTTTCTAATGGCATTAATTCTTTATAAATATTTTCTTCAGTAATATTTTCATTACTTTTTAATATTTTTGATGCCCATCTCTCAATAATAGATCTTAATGCACCACCATCAGGTTTAGTTTTGGTAGACATATTTGTTATTAGCTCAGAAAATAATTTTTGTGATTTCCCATCTGACGAGCATAATACCTTTTCTGTTGTAATATCTGCAGAAACTACCACTAAATTCTTTTCATGAGCAATTAATTTGGATAATGTTAGGAAAAAAGTTTTGCCTGAGCCATATTCCCCAATTATAAATCTTGTTTTTGCTCCGCCATCAGAAATTAATTCATAATCTTTTATCATTTCTTTAATTTCATCAGCCCTACCTACTTGAATATGTTGTAATCCAATTCGTGGAACAATACCTGCTTTTAGAGATTCTATAATTGCATTCTTTTCTTTTGATTTGATTTTTATTTTTTCCATAATAATTATCCCTTATTTTTTAATTAAATTAACAACGTCTTTATTTACAAGATATACATCATCATCTTCTTCAACAAGAAAATCACCAAATTCTTCGTTGCTCCACTCATTAATTTCATCTATTGTGCTACTTAACATCATTCCTTTATTTTGAATAACATTTAGGAGTTCATTACGAGTCCAGTTTTCTTTTTCAATAATGATGTTTACGATGTTTTGTAAACCATTTTCTATTTCAGTTTTATCCATATCTTCTGAGTTCGCAGTTTCTATTGGCTCAGCTTTTAATATTTCGGCTTGTTCTTCGGCAAAAATTTCTTGTAATACACTATGAATTTCAGAAGTATTAATTTTTATTTTTTCTAATTTTTCAGCATTTAATTTTAACTCTACTTTTTCATTTAATTCAATGTTTGTAGGTATTTTTGACCCTTTTCTCTGTGTACCGGTTCCTTTCTCAACTATAACAACTTCTTCTGTATTATTAATAAGTTCAGAAAGAGACGAATTCAAATAATCTTCAGAAAGACCAAGCTGTTTAAATATTTTTTGTAAAATTTTTAATTCACTATCCTTGATAATGCCATCTACTTTGGCTACAGAGATTATAAATTTAGAAACAGTTTCTTTACTACTTTCATTTAACATTTTAATTAGCTTTTTGATTGTATCATTTGTGTTTATTTCTTTTGTATGAACAATTAATTCTGTTCTCATTTGCAAACGCAGTCTTTCAGAAGGAGATAATGTAAATTCCTTTTTTATATAGTTTTCAATATATGACATTTCTATTGGAAGAAGTTCATTATCTTCTAATGCTATTTTTAAACCAATATCTGTAAATAATGCAGCCATATGATAATCAACAGGCGAAAGTTTTATAGGGAATTGGCTTTTATATATCATAACTTTTGAATTCTTTTTATATGGTTTTTGGTCAACATTAACATTTGGTTCAATTTCATATCCAAATGCTTCACAAGCATTTATAATTAAAGAAGATTGTCTTAACGTTGTTTTATCTTGCATTTTAAATCCTAGTTTTTCTGCAATTGTACCTATATCAGAAATTGTTTTTTCTCCAAAATCAAAATGATTAGATGAATAATTTATATTGTTTCTTAATTTAGAAGGCAAGTATGCAAGTTTTTCAATTTCTGTCAAAGGATTACTAGAACTATCAAATTTTTTAACAGTTTGCTTAATTTCATCTTTTATTATTTTACGAGCCTGATTCCAAAGACGTTTTACCTTTGTTGATGGAACAATTGCGTTATAAGTGACAAGGTTACTAGTATGATAGTACGCCATAGCCATATAATAATTATATGTTTGTGTTTTTACACTATAAAGTTCTGATTCCTCAAGGTTTTCTGTTATCTTCTCAAAATAATAAGATAGTAACTCATTTTTTCTATCACTTAAATTATTGTATTCATCATTATTTAAGAATTGATAAGGTGAGAATTTTACATGATAATCTTCGCTTGGTGTTAAATTTTTAATTATTGAATTATATGCAGGATTGTACATATATTCTAGTTCGTTATTTTTTAAAAACACTAATATTTTATCTATTTCATCTTGTGAAAAATTCTTAATTGATAATATCAAGTAAACTATTAAGTCATATCCATATCTTAATCTTTTAAACTTATTAACTAAATCTATAATTTCAAATAAAACTTCCTTTTGATCCTGTTTTTCTACAAGAGCTCTATATTCTAAACCATAATAGTAAATGTAAGCATAGCCTAATTCTTCAATATAAGGTTTTCCGTTAGCTAACCACTTTATAAAATAACCTTGTTGAGTTTTACTTATTTGATTATAATTTGGCCAGTAATTTAGTCCTTCTGAAGGAGTCTCTCCAAAATTTGGAGTTGATTTTGTGTATATAGCAAATGGCATATCTGATTTAGAAGTACTGGTATAAAATAAAGAATTTGTAATTGTATAGCCAAATAACTCAAGAGTATCTTTTTTTGAATAAAATTTAAGTTTTGGGATAGAGCTCCTGCTAAAATAATGTTGATTATATGTTGGATTAGAATACGTAGGCGTTTGATATTTAGCATTGTTATTTTGAGTATTTTTATTATTATTTGAAGCTGTAACAATGACAATTATTAAAATAATAAACAATAAAAAACTCATTTAATACACTCCTATTATTAATAATTGTACTACAAACATATTGTATCGATTTGTATGCAAAACAGAATAAATTACATTGAGTAAAGAGATAATTTTTATTTCCGATTAAAAATTTCTTCGACTTTTTCTTTTTTTATGTTAATTAATCCCAACCTTACTAAGAAAGCTTCTTTAATTTCCGTCTTTAATAAATTTTTGGATTTATCATCTGATATATTAAATTAAAAAAAATAACAATTTGTGGATAACATCCTACATTGAAGAGCTTGAATCTTTTTTATTGCATAAATAATTTTCTGGTATGTAATTATTGATTTCATTCACAATTATCACAACCTATTTAGGATTGTTTTTTATGGTATAATAGACAAAAGGGATTGAATTCATGAAAAATGAGATAAAGATTTTTGAACAAAATAACATTCGTTCAGCTTATAACGAAGAACAGGAAAAGTGGTATTTTTCTGTAGTTGATTTAATTGCGATTTTAACAGATAGCGAAAAACCTGCCAATTATTGGAAAGTTTTAAAGAATAGATTAAAAAAAGAAGGCAGCCAGTTGGTTACAATTTGTAACCAACTGAAAATGAAAGCTGCAGATGGCAAATTTTATAAGACAGATGCTCTTGATGTTGAAGGTTGTTTAAGACTTGTTCAATCGGTACCAAGTCCCAAAGCTGAGCCTGTTAAGTTATGGCTTGCACGAGTCGGATATGAAAGAATGAAAGAAATGTCTGATCCTTCAATCGCAATAGATAGAGCAAGAGAAACTTATCAAAAACTTGGTCGTTCTGAAAAATGGATCCAACAGCGAATGATGGGACAGGAAACCAGAAACAAGTTGACTGACTATTGGAAAGACCACGAAATAACCCAAAGTGAAGAGTTTGCAATTCTTACAAATATAATTCATCAAGAATGGACTGGATTAAGTGTCAAAGAACATAAAAATTTAAAAGGTTTAAAATCTCAAAATCTGCGAGATCACATGTCAGAAGCAGAATTAATTTTTACTGCATTGGCAGAACTTTCAACTCGACAAATTGCAGAAAGTGTTAATGCTACAGGAATGGAAGAAAATAAAAAATCTGCCAAACGTGGTGGTAAAATAGCAAAAGAAGCAAAAGAAAAACTAGAACTTGAAACCGGACAAAAAGTCGTAAGCGATAGTAATTTTTTACCAACACAAAGAAAATCAAAACAAATACAAAACAAGAAAAAATAATGGAGCAATGAATGGAAAGTCAAATAATAAATAATGTAACAGATTGGTGGATGTTTGGTGCCACTATTGGTGCTGGTATTTTAACAGCATTGGTAACAATAATTACTGTTTTTTATACTAATAAATGGACAGCTGAAAGATACGAGAAAGATAAGATATATCAAAATCAAAAAAATAATTTAGTTATTATAAAACCCATTCTTAGATTTTGCAGTTTTTCTAATATAATTGATGAAGTGATTACATACAATATGAGAGAAAGGATTTTAGTTCTTTCTTCAGAAAAAGATGGCTTTGATTTTTATGACGATGATGATAAGTTGTATTCGTTCAATCATCGTTTTTTTTGTATTAAAAATGAAGCTCGCCATCAAATACATTCAGTAAAGATTGATATTAATTCTAGAATAACAACTGAATCTAATGCTACAATTGATGTTAATTATTCAAATTTTATCAAACTGTTGCGTAGTAACGAAGAAATCATTCTTAGAGCTCATAGTACAGAACAGCGAAATAAACTTTGGGAAGAACTTGAAAATAATCGCCAAGTAGAACTATGGTTTAGTTGTAATATTAATTATCTTACAAATGCAGATGAACAAGTATGTTATCAGTATGAGGCAAAAATTCAAAATATACCAGGACAAAGGACTGAATATGGAGTGTCCAATAATGCTAAAATTAGTATTATTAAAGATGAATATAAAATTTTAGAGAAAGTAACGTTAAATACTAATGAAAAGCCTTCAGTTTTTAGAAACATTCAAGATAATATTTTAATTGATAGAGTACGTTATACACACAAAAAAATAGGTGAAGCACAGGCTCAAGGGTTAATGTCGCAAATAATACCACCTTTTGGTAATAAAAATAATCAAAATGTTGCATCTACAAGTGATATTGAAAAAGCTTTTAAAGACATTTAAATTATATTATTTCAATAAATAAAAATGTATTAATATGGATAAGAGTTTTACAGAAATAATAAGGAATATTTTGCATAAGTTTAAAACAGAATTGCTTGATAATGGAAGTATTTTTACTTCAGAAGCTGATTTTAAATATAATCTAGCTTTAAAGCTGTCTAAAGAACCAGAAATTAGTAATATTGTTATAGAATTTCCGGAAAAAGATAAGTATGTCGATTTATATTGTGAATGTAATAAGAGCAGATATTATATTGAATTAAAATATAAAACTAAAAAAATATTAATTAATAAATGTAGTCAAAAAATAGAATTAAAATCCCACTCAGCCCAAAATGATAATAGATATTTATTATATAGAGACATTGAACGATTAGAAAGTTTTATTGAAAATAAAGATAATGCTGTTGGGATTTCTTTATTTTTAACAAATGATGAAAATTATTGGGAAAATAACACACCAAAATCTGCAATAAATTTTCCATTATGTGAAAAAAAGACTAATTTAAAAAATTTTTTATGTGAAAAATGCAAGAAAAAGAAATGTAATGATAAAAACAGACTCTGTTATTTAACTAGATATGGACAAGAGAAGAAAAAATCTCTTAAAATCAAACAGGCATATAATTGTAATTGGACGTTGCTAGGAAATATAAAAACTAATGATGATAGTAAAAATATAGCGTTTCGCTATTTACTAATTGAAGTAAAAAATAAATATAGAGAATAATTCTCAAATAATCTTTTTAACTGTTACAAATAATCATTTAAGGTGTTTCTTTACAGTAAAGTGACACCAAGTTTGAGAAAAAGTGACAGGGGAGTTTGAGAAAATTAATCAACTGATACTTGCCTAAAATCAGCCAAAACCCCTTTTTTTACAAGTTTTTCTACAATAGATTCATCAATATCCAAATCTTCGATTAATGTAATATGAAAGTTTTTTTTAGGATTTTTAGCTAATAAATTTAACAAATATTCCGGTTTATGTCTAAAATATGATTTTAAAATATATTGATATGGTGTTATATTTATAGGGATAAATCCATTATCTTCTTGTTTTTGCTTATTTAAAACATCTTGCATTTCCTTAAAATTACTATTTAAGATTTTTATTAAGTTTAATATGTTATTACTTAATCTATTTAAATCACTTGGTAACAATGCTATATCCCATACGGATTTTATATATTGAATCATTTCTTTTTGAGTTTCATATAGAGTATTTTTCGGGAAATATTCATCTTCTGTTTTATTGATAGTGTCTATTGCATATTGTGCTTGTTCTAATAATGCTTTAATTTGATATGCAACTCTTGCTTTTCCCCAAGAAATTTCACTACCTTTATATATAAGATCATGAGTTGTTTGTGCCCAAACAAAACTATACAAAGTCATTATTTGAATTTCAAAAACATTATTTAAAAATTCTTTTTCAGGCATACTGATTGGTTGCATGTATTGTACATACAATCGTAATTCATCAAAAGCAAAATTGTCAGGATTTTTTGTAGTTTCATTTATATCTGCAGGTCTTGAATTTATTATTTTTATATTATTATTTTGTAATTCATTCTTTATCTTTTTTATATCATCTTTTTTTATAACAATAAATCTACAAGCAAAAAAATCCTCAAAGGCATTTCGACCAGTTTCAAGCTTTAAAGCAAAACTTTCAATACTTTTTACACGACTTTCATATAAATAAGAACTACTTGATAATTTATCTTTGAAATAATTATCTAAATATTCCTTTTGAGAAGACGCTATATGAAAATATTTATCATATAAATTTCTTACAACATTATTGTACTTCATTGTTTATATAATCTTCAATAATTAATTTTAATGCTTTTATACGTGTTTCTCTTGGCTTTTTATCAGTAGAAGCACCTTTAGTACCATTGTAATAATCCATGAAATTAGGTTTTGCAGCAAGTTTTTCTGCTGGTAATTTAACACTGTTTGAAATATCATTTAAAATTCTTGCCAATATTTCACAAGGAGGTAAATTATTAATATTTAATAAGATATAACACCAGAGTGTATAAAAATTAGTTCTAGTCATAAAATATTTATTTAATCCAACGGAAGATGTTGCAACACTTTCAATATATTTTTTGATTTGCGAAAATTTTTCTTTTAAAATTTCTTCTTCATCAAACACATCATCATAATCAGAGTACATTTCATCTAATTTATCTTGATTAAAACCTTGTATTTGTTCAGACAAAGACAGTAAAACTAATTCAGATATAAATTGCTCATCTTCCATTCTCATTCTATCTTTCTTCCCGATTGATAAATAAGAATACCAGAAGTCATCCAATGCTTCATTATGGACAAACTGAAAAATAGCTCCATCATATCTAGCATTTCTTAATTCTTGAGGTGTTAACTTTTTGTTATTACGATTTAAACGATCAAATATTGATTTTATTACATCATCATTATCGGTATTAATTTGTTCAATTGGTATTGAATAATTCCAAAAACATTTTTTATAATTTGTATCTAATTCATTAAAATTTTTTCTTACCAAATCTTCATTATCAGTATCTTTGCTATATGCGAATTTATTTAAAGAATAATCAATAATTGCAGATAATCTTTGCTTACCATCAATAACTCTGTATGTTGTGCAACCATTTTCATCAATATCTTTATACAAAAAAACCGCAGGGCATGGATAATTATTAATTACGGTATCAATAAAAAATTCCTTATCCTTGGTATTCCATATACTCTTACGTTGATAAGATGGGTTTAAATCTAATTTCCCTTGATTGTATAAATCCAAAAACCAAGATACATCTTGTGATTTAGCATATCTTTCTAATTGCATAAGTTACCTCATTTTTTTGCATATACGTTTATTCAGCATTTTTTCATATATATTTTGCAGTAAATAAATTTCAGAATCTGTAAAATTATATACATTTTTTAGTAGTAATTTATCTGCTATTTGCAATATATCTTTTATAGACTTATTCTTTAAAAAAGCTTTTTCAATTTCAATAAAAATTTCTTTAGCATTATTGGAATATGGTATTATAATATTACCTGCTTCTGATGGCATTAATTCAAGTGCACCACCACCAAAACTTCTGCCTTCTAACTCTACAAAACAAAATGATAAAGAGTTATAATAGCTTGCAATAAATGCTTTTTTATCTATATCATCTTTAATCCATACTCTATGCATAGTGTCTGTAGTGTATGCATTAGCTTCATTTAATATCATACGAGCATATTTATTATTTCTTCTAGAGAAAAATGCGTTAGACAATGAAATTGAAGGTATGATTTGCCACTCATCTCTTATTCTACACTTATAACCATCTGCAAAACCTTCTGCTATCCCATATTCTATGTATTTTAATGCTTTTTTATTTGTCTTTAATTTTTCCATTTTAGGAAAGATTAATATATTAGCTTTAGCATCTTTATTATTATTTAGCTTTAATTTTTCTTTATTGAAAGTTATTCCATCAACAAGAACGCTCCTCCCAATTAAAGGATAAGCATATTCTGACAAGTTGTATTCATTTATAATACTTTGATTAACAGTAAAGAAATCATTTGCTCCAGTTGTAATGCCCACTTCAACATTAGCAAGGTCTTTTACTTTAAACAAATCTTTACGATTTTTAATTTCTTCTAAAAAATCTAATTCTTTTTGTTCTAAAAAATAATTTGTCCACTTTGATGAGTTATATATATTTTTACTTGGATTTTTAATTTTATATAAATCCATATCTTTCAAAACTTTATCATCTTCTACTTCTATATATTCTATATGAGGTTTTTCTAACCCCTTTTCGCATAATAATAAAACAACATCTTGTTGAATTGTATCAAAAACCAATTTTTTAAAAGATATAATTGATATTTTTTCATAATTTTTTATTAAAAATTCCCTTATTAATTTTGCATGAGATACTTGCAATAATTCTGCCGGTAATACAAATCCTAATTTACCTTTGTTTTTTAGTAAATTTGTACAACCAATTACAAAAGCACACCAAGAATTCATTAATTTTGAATATTTTATATTATTTCTATTAAATATAATTTCAGCTTCTTCTTGTTGTTGTTTATCAAAATACTGATATCTTATATAGGGAGGATTCCCAACAATAATATTAAATCTATCTTTTGTTCTATTGCAATATTTATGGAAGTCTGAAATTTCTACTTTTAAATTTTGGGCCGGTATTTTTTTTATTTTTTCTGCTTCTTCCTTTTCTATTTCAACTGCTGTAATTGAATTATATTGATATTTCCCTTCTACTAGAGATTCAACAAAAACACCATCTCCTCCACTTGGTTCAAGGATATCGCAAGTTTTATTTCCGTTAAAAGCCCATCTGAGTATAAAATCAGATATCGTTTTGGGAGTATAAAAACCTCCTCTTAATTTTTGTTTTGTAGCGTTCTTAATTAATTGCATAAAAATCCTTTAAACTTGGAATTAATTCAAATTCCTGCTGAGTCATACCATATAATGACAATAACTCCATATCAAGTAATTGTTTAGTTCTTTTAAAATTATTAACTAATAATTCTTCTTTTCTACGATTTTCTTTATTTAAAAGGATATTTTCATTTGTAAATATTAATTTCTCTTGTAAAGAAGCAATTTTATCATGTATATCCTTTTCATTTTTATTTGAAAAATCTATAGTTTTAATTGGTAATTTTTCTAAAACTTTTGTTCCTCTTGCTACGTATCCACCTCTAAATATTTCTCCAATTAATAATGCCATCCATTCTATAAATTTAGAATTTAAAATTGCTTGTAAATAATATATCGAATACTGTGAATTCTGAGGAAGAATTATCATACAATATCCAGCAGTACCTCCAGAAGAAATGAGGGTTTGAGATTCATCAATTGAATATTTATTTCCTTGCGATAAAACTCCAACTACTATTTTCTTTTTTATATCACCAATTTGCAGTGCCTGTTGACGACCATACCTATACCATTCATTTTCATTATTTACAGGTGGTTTTATATCTCGTTTACCTCCTCGTGTAGAATAAAGAAATTTATTTTTGTTCCTTATAAAGTAATCATAACAGTATGGATATTGTTTTTGCAACTCATCATATTCTATTAATTTAATTTGTCCATTATATAATTTATAAGGATAAATGACAAAACTATTAGGTTTAAATTTCTTATAGGTACTTAATGTATCATCAGAAGTTGAAGATGGTGTTTCATAATAAGGTCTTACAATATCTTTTTCAACTTTATACTCTATATTATCTTTATTGAAATAATAATACCCTGCATCTTCCTTTTGTAAGGTAAAGACGAAGTAGTCATTACGACTCGTTTGAATACCATTTAATATATTATTAGTACCGACAAAGTCTTTTAAACAACAAGCTTTATGATTAATTTTATTATAAATCGTTTCTAAATATGAAGGATACATTATCCAGGTATCATCTAATAAATTTGTATAATTTATATTATTGGAGAACTTATTATTATCGTAATCTCTTAATAACCACTTATTTAAATTGTTTATTTCTAGATATTTAATTTGTTCATTAGGTTGTTCTCTAAGTATTAAAATATTAGTATAGGTTGTTTTATCTCTGAATATTTGATTTGCACCAAAAGATATAATTTCCTTAACACACTTTTTTTCTTTTAATAGTTGTCTCAGTTTGAAACCTGCTCCAACTTTCATAAATTTATTCGGTAAAATATAACCAATTATTCCATTGCTATTTAACAACTGCAAACTTCTTTCGATAAAAAGAAAATATTTATCATATTGTTTATATGCTGATTTATAATTACTTTCATATATTGATTTTTCAATAGGAGTAATCGCTTTTATATCTTCTGTTTTCATATATGGTGGATTACCAATAATTATGTCAAATTTCCTAGAATTAAAATCAAAAGCATTTACTGTAGATGCAATTTCTGAGTCTTCTGACATTGCATTTGATATTAACGAATTCCCCCAAAAAATATTTTCATTTAACTTTGGTAAAATCTGATTTGCAGGAAGAGATTCTATATTTTCATCTTCTAAAAGCTTTAATAGTAAACCGAATTCTGTTGTTTTTATAGCATTATAGTCTTTATCTACACCATAAAAACATTTAAGTAATAAGTCTTTTTTTATATTAAATTTTAATTTATAAGTTCCAATTCCAGTGTGCAATAATTTTGAAACATCGTGAACTTTATAATAATCAATAAGATAATCATTTAAATATTGAAAACTTTCAAGTAAAAAAGCACCAGAACCACAGGCAATATCAGCTATTTTAATACTAAAAATATCTATATCTTGATTTTCAATATATGGTCTTATTGTTTTATCTATTATTTCCCTTATTATAAAATTTGGAGTTGTAACAACGTCTCTATCTATATTTTCAGGTTTTCTATCTAGGGTAACGGTATTATCTTTTATATACAGTTTGTCTTGAAGCATAATTTCATATATATTTCCTAATATTTCGGAAGACATTACTGCAAAAGAGTATGAACTATTTGGATAATACAAATCGGAAATTATTTGCCAAAATACTGAGGCATTTTGTGCTAAAAAATCTTCTATATACGGAAGTTGAAATATACCTGAATTATAATATTCATCAGCTTTTTTTAATTTTTCAATAAGTTTAAGATTATTATCAGGTGAATTTTTAATATCCATTAGAGAATAATATTGTTCAATATTTCTATCTTCACAAACTCTCAAGAATACAATGCTATTTATATATGATTGAACAATATCGTTTAATTCGATTTCATCAATATCATTTTTAAGTTCAAATAAGGCTTTACCTAACAACATTCTCCACTTATTTATTTGTTCTAGAAATAAATCATCTATGCTGTAAGTTTGAATTTGATTTTCAATACTTTCCCATTCTTTGTCAAAAGTACCGTTATATACAGATTCCTTACCCAATAATCTCTTTATTTCATCAAATTTTTCTTCATACTCAGAATAATGATATTTTTTTATACAGTAAGAATTATGGTTGTCTTGTTCTTGAACGGGAGTTGAACAGTCATAAATAATTAAATATTCAAAATTAGATAATACAGAAATTTTTAATTTTGCAGTAAATCCATATCTTCTTATTTGGAAGGCAGGTTCATCAGACATTTCAATTTTTACATGGGGTTTTTTAGCTTCAAGAAAAAACTTCCTTTCGTTATATAAACGGAAAGTATAATCTGGTTTCTTTGTTTTTTTGCCTGTATGTAATCCTTCTTCTAATATTACTTCTCTTTCAAAAGTAGATTGTCCTTTGCTATTTTTGATATCCCATCCAAGTAATTCAAATAAAATATCTAAGAAATCGCTTCTTAACAACGTTTCATTATATTTGTCAGAAAGGTAATAATCTCTATTTTTCTCATATTTATTAACCAGTTCTTTTATAGACATTCCAATCCCCTATTTGAATATTTTATTAGAAATGGAATGTTTATGCAAATAGATTACAAAAACTTAAGGCTTTTAGATTGTATCAATTTCTCAATTTTATATATTCTATATTTAAATTTATTTGTAATTCATTACATATTCTTTTGAATTATGTTCTATGTACATCTCATACACAGGAATATTATTTTTGTTAGCAAAATCTTTTAAAATGTTTTTATTTCTTGTGGACATATTTACTCCCAAGTATATTGCCGTTGGCTTTTTGTATATAGCAGGTTTTGTATTGCAATGTGATATAATTCGCCATTCCTGTTCATATTTCCAGTCCATAGATTTACGCAAAAGAATTTTATAAATTTCTAAATCATCATCTATTGGAACAAACACGCTAAAAGGTACCTTAGTAAACATACTTTGTACAAAATATGAAGCTATAAAATCTTTTGCATTAAATCTTTCATCTGAATAAATAACAGGAAAAAGTAAATCGTAATGAGCAAAGCGGCATTTATTAGAACAATTTATGCAAGGAGAATTATAATTTTTAAAATCATATTCTAACGCAAACCCTTTATGTGAATCTGCGTAGTGAGACCACATTATTGGTGATTCTATCGTTTCTGAAAAACAAGCAATATTTGAATATGTTTTTAAATAATCAATAGAATGGGTAATTATGTGTGATAAACTTTTTTCGATTTTAGGCAGTGCAACCCTAATATTTAAACGATATTTATCATCTGACTCGTTTAAAAATCCTTTTAGTATAGATTTTTGCTTTGCTTGTAAACTTTGCACTAAGGCAGGATTATATTCTAACCATTTTTTAAATTTTGTCCTACTACGTGGATTTTTCAAGTCATCTAATATTTCTTGCACATTGACATAAATAAGGGAATCAAAGGGGTCATTGAAATTAATAGGATTTGAAGTTGTTATTAAATTCTTACATAAAGCGTCATAAAAATTATTATTGTCGTCAATTTTTCTGTATTAAATAATTTTTGTGGTTTTAATTTCTGTACTTTCTCGCAAAAAATTCTAATTTTTTCTTTATTGTTTTCAGGCTTGTCATAATTTTTAATAAAAGTACTGTCTAAAATTTCTTTAAATTTTTCTCTTGCAGTTAATTCTTTTTCCATAATTCCATTATATTGCAAATTAAAGCTGATTTTAATATTTGTGTTCTAATGTTTCAATTATTTTGAAAGACTTGAGATTAAGTATACTTGGAGCGATAAATGTTAAAAAGAAAGGATTTACAATATGGATTTAGCATTTGGTACAAAGATTTTAAACCACAAGACAGGTGAAATCGGATTATTAATTAAAACTTGGAAAAACAAGTTTGCTGATGCAGAAATCGATTATGCAACTTGTGTTGATAAGCTCGGCAAACGCTACAATATCAAACTTGATGAGATTTTACCGTTGGAGGAAACTGATGATTTTTGCAAAGCGAACAGTTGAACCTATGGTGAAACTTGTGAGCCTGTATCTGAAATGGAGCGTAGCGAAATGAAAGTGAAAAATAAATTAACAAGGGAAACCATAAAAATAACTTATCCTGAATTTAGAAAAAAGTTTGCAAAAGAGATAAGCACAGCTTTTAAAAGTTACCGAAGAACACAACTAAATAAATATTCTTATAACTTCAAAGATGATAATTCAATGGAATACAACTTTTATTTTCAATTACAGTGGAATTTCAATCATTTTGGGAATTCTGTCTGGTATATAGAAAGGCTATGAGGGAATAATGAAAAAATATTACTTAGAAGATAAAGAATTTCAATTTCTGTACGCTAAAAGCAAAAGAATTTACCATTCGTTGGTTGTAATAGATCATTTTTGCAGTAACTATAATGAAATAGAAGAAATTGCGAATATATCGGGTATAATTAATTTCATAAAAAATGAAGCAGATATGCTATATTCAAAAATGATTAATTGTGAGCTTGATTAAACCCCGTTCAAAAATTGTTCAAAAGGCTCTGTATTGAATTTATTTTAAAAATACAAGGATTTTATTATAAAATAAAAATAGCCTGCTTAAATTTGGTTTAAACGAGGCTATTTGATAGAAGGTTTTATACATCTTGTAATCTTGATATCCTGCGAACTTCATATTCCGGAATTTGGTATTTTTCTCTTATGTCATCTTTATAATTTATATAAAGGTCATAGAGTTTGTAGTTAAAAAATGATTTATCACTGTTTAGACAAGGTATTCTTTTTATGTCTTTATAACTTATTGCAGGAACATAAGATTTATCTGAACCTTGCAACATAAATTCCAAAAGGATATATCTGGTTATAACTTCCGCAAATTTCGGAGCTATCTCCATATATTCTTTAGCAACTGTTTTCATTATTGATTTGATGTAATCTTGAAACGCTTCTTGTTTCCTTACTCTGGCATTATATATATTTATTTGCAGGTTTTTCTTTTTGTTATCTACACCTTTAATTAAATCTTGATTAACCTCTATTTCTTCTTCAATTTTCTTAAGTCTTTTGTTAATTTTAGAAACATCTTTCCCTTCTGCAAGTAAAGCAGGACGCTCCTCTTTTAGTTTTACGATTTCATCTTGCAGGGTTTTGATTTTATCCTGTGCTTGCTCCTTTCTTTCATCCATTGCCTTTATTTCGCCAAAAAATTTTCTGCATTCTGAAAATACTCTTTCCATTTTTTCCTTTGCATCTGTCATATAAGCTCCTTTCTTTTACTTTAAATTTCTGTAATTAACACCAAGCTCATAAAATATGAAAATTTCAAAATCTCTGTTATATCTTTCTCCGTTTATGAGTCTTGTAATGTATGACTCCGACATTTTTAACTTCTTAGATAAAGCTTTTTGAGTAATTCTTTTATATGCCAAGGCTCTTTTAATATTTTCCATTCTTTTCTTAAGAAACATCAGCAAACTCCTTGGTTAAACACTATTCTGTTTAAACTGAATTCGTTTCTCGGAGTAAGTCTTTTAACTTGAAAACTAAAGCTGTTATTTGTAAAACCTTTATTATTTGCATAACTTAGCACTTGTTTTAATAATGCCATTGTATTTTTAAATCTTCTCGGACTTAAATCCTTTTCTTCGCAATATCTAAAAAAGTCTTTTATAACAGAATCATCAATTTCTTCAGGTCTTTTTGTTTTGAAGTACGGTAAAATATGGTTCTTTAATAATGAGCGATAAGTTTGTATGGTACTTGGAGTGCAAAATTTTGCAGCATATTTTTCAAGAAAATTGTTTATGATTTCATAAAAAGAAAATTTTTCGCTTAGTTCATTATGTGGTACAAAAAATCCGTAATTTTTAGGCTTGTCGGACTTTTCTTTTTTCTCTTTTTCTTTCTGTTTTTGTTTAAATTTATCATATTCGCTTCCTTCAATAAAAGGTTTTACACGTGTTGTTTTAGGCGGTTCAAAGTTTTCAAAATCTTTGATAAAAAGATAACCTTGTGTATCTTTTTTAATTACGTTTTCTGTAATCAATTGTTCAAGAAGTTGGTTTAATTCTTCTTTTGGCATTTCTGCAAGCATAAAAATTTCATTGTAAGTAAAAGCTTTTAATTTTCTTGCAAGATAAATAAGTTTTTCCATTTGTTCTCCTTTCTATTTCAATAAAAACCGCATATCTTTTAAGGTTATAATTGATAAATCATTTGCTTTGGCATAATTTTCGGCTTTATCTATAATCTTAACTATCTGTCGAAATCTGTTTTCCGTATTTTGTATGTGTTCTATAGCGGAATTATCAAATTTAATTTCTGACAACTCATTGATAAGATTTTTTATATCTTCAATCGAAAATTTTTGAAACTGTAATATTTCAGACAACCTGTCATACAAATGCTTATAGCGTTTTATTTTTTTATCCGCATAACTCATACCAATTAGAATAATAGGTGTATGTGTTCTGTCATGGATATCTCGGAGCATTTCGATTGTTGATTTTTCTTGGGTTAAATAATCAATTTCATCAACAATAATTAATCGTGGTCTTTTAATCAATTCACGTGTTATTTGTTCAAATATATCCGCTGTTCTATAAAAAGGACTATCGCCGAGTTCTTTTACTATTTCTTCCAGCAGCCATTTTGTTGACATAGATTGTTTTGCACTCACAAATATCGCATCATCTTGGTGATTTGATACCCACCAAATAGCAGCTCGAGTTTTTCCAAGACCTGGTTCTCCATATATTAATGCCATCCCCGGTACACCTTGTGCCCTGTTTTGCAGGTTATTTATGGTGCTTATAAAATTTTTCACGTTCTTTGTATTAACAAATACAGGATTCATTCTTCTCCTTTCTATAAATTTGTTTATATTCTTCACTTAATTCGTATTCTTTAAACCAGGCGACATCCTTGTCATTTTCAAATCCGTTTTGCAAATGCCATTCGTAGCGTTGGTACTTAAATTCAAAATTCGGTCTGCCATCCGTTGGTTCAGGTTCTATATTTCTTGTTATTTTAGGTTGTTGAACCGTTTCAATTTTAGGTATTTCTTGCCAATCCAATGTTTTAACATTGTGGGATTTAAGATAATTTTTCAGTTCTTTTACGGTTTGTTTTTCCAAGCGTTTTTGTTGTCGCAGTTTAAATTTCAATTCTTCCTGATCTTTGATATCTCCTAAATAATTTGCCATAGGGTGAATTGGCATAACTCTTTGAGCTTCGCAAATAAATTCATTTTTAAGTGTATAAATTTTTATTTTTGTTAAATCAGATAAGCTGTATTTAATAATTACTCTGCCTTTTAAACCGTATAAACAATCATTGTAATAATCAGCTTTTAGGAACCTGATTCCGTTTCTTTGTATATTTTTAATTTCACAACTCAACATTAAGTCATCAAGTTTTTCTAAATCAACACCGCAACCTTTTCCTTCTTCAAGAACTTCGCCAATTGTTTTGCCTTTTACATTAGGGCATTTAAGAGTGCGGTGAAAACGCATGTATGCTTCTAACATTTGTGACAGTTCTTCTATCGTAGGTATAAATTGAATATGGTGTTCTTTATGGAATTTCTCATTCCTTTTCATATATGCAGGTTGGTCTTTTATTGACGAACCGACAAAAGAAGGTAATAACCTTTCAAAGCCGTCTTGCAGTTCTCTGAAAAATCTTTCAATAACCTTTGCTCTTGCATTATAAGGTTGAGCAAAAACTGGTGTAATATCAAGTTTATTAAATAAGCCGTTAATACCGCTTTCGTGTAAATCTCCGGTGAAAAATTTAGCTCGAAAAGCTTTCCCGTTATCCTGATAACAAATTTTAGGAATTTTTCCTAAATTAATAATAGAATTTCTTAAAGCCGAAGATATGGCTTGAGTGTTTTCTTCAAGCATAATTTCATAGCCGACTAAAGCTGTTGATTTCCAATCAAGATAACCGATTAAAGTCGGTCTGCATGGTCTTCCCGTAAACGGATTTAAACATTGAACAGATAATCTGTGACCGTCTGCTACTAAAACATCTCCGACTTCTAATTTTGAAATATCTCTTGTTATGTATGGTTGAACTTTATCTCTTAAAGCTTTTTGTCCTTCTCTTGCAAGTATCCATTTATCATAATTATTACGTTTAAAATTCTCTGCATATCTTCTAAAATTTCTTTCACTGCTTGGAGATTCCAAACCTTTCTTTTCAAGTATATATTTGGCAAGTTTGGTTGCTTTACCTATATTTGTTTTATTAGGAGTTAATAATAAGGATTTGAAAACTAATTCTTCTTCATGAGTAAGTTGAGGATTAGATTCTTTTTCTCCATAATCATAATTTGGAATAAGTTTTGTATAGTCGTCATTTCCCTTAATAGCTTTATGCCATCTGTAAATAGTTCCGATAGAGATATTTCCTAAGATATTAAACAGATAGGAATAAACTTTTCCGTCATTATAAATATCAATAAATTCTTTTCCTGCTTGAGTTTTATTCTTAGAAATTTTCTTGTAATCAACCCATAGATTTACTAAATCATATCGAGCTAAGGCAATTTGTCGAGCATGAGGAGGTGTAATAGAGTTTTTTCTTAAAACTGGTTCCCTATTTGCTTGGTTGTCGGCGCTAAACGGGCACGCAACAGCAAAGCTGTTGACTTTAGCCCTCTGCCGACAATCCGCTTTCTCAATTTCACATTTACTTTTCTCAAAATCGATTAAATTTTGAGTCGTTTCATTTAATGCAGGAACGAAGATTTCATATTTCAAACCTCTCAGTCCGTTGACCTGACGAACAATATATTTATTATTAGCAACTCCTTTTCTAATTGCTCGTGGAGTTACTCCTTGTATTCTTGCAAGTTCATTAACTGTCAACCAGTCTTTCATGTTATTCTCCTATTTTGGTATACAAAATTTGCACCATAAATCACACACAACATTCGCTCGAAAGTCACTAATATTGGAGTTCTTTTGGCTAATTATGTTGTATTGTATCAATTCGTTTTGTAAATTATTAAATTGACTTTTTAACGTTATTATGATACATTTTAATTGTATATTACAATATATAGATTTACTTGTCAATATATAAGGTTATTATATGTCAATTGAAAGTGAAAATATAAAAAAGCTCAGAAAAGAATTTAAACTGACACAACAACAGTTAGCCGATTCAATTGGTGTCAGTAAACAATATCTAAGTAGAGTAGAAAATGACATAACAGAATTGAGTAAAGAAAAAGCTGTAATTCTTTGTAATAATTATGGTGTTTCTATAAATTGGTTTATGCTAAATCAAGGGCCTATGTTTTTAGGAGATATTGAAGAACATTATAAATCCTTTAAAAATAATGTTGAAGATATACTTGATGCAAATTTGAATTTAAAAATATTTTCAAAATATATTGAAGCAGCAGATTCAATTATTAAAAATTCTGATCCGAACGCAACTTTAGAAAATATTATAACTGCAGCCAGAGTTTTATTTATAAAAGATTTTTCAATAAGAAAATTGAAAATTAATGAGGTAAAACCTGCATTAGAAAAATTTGAAAAAGAAACCAAAAATTCAGAAGAATTTAAGACGAAAATATTAGAAGAATATTATGTTGCTGTAATTGAAAAATAATTAAAAAATGCCGTTTATATTGACAAACGGACATTTTTTAAAGGAATTTGGAGCTAAATAAAAGGATATTTAATAATAAAACTCTAAGAAAACTGCCTCAAATGGCAGTTTTTTTGTATGAAAAATCAAGGATTGTTGACTTCAATTCGGTTCTTAAAATCGGAATGAGTTTGAAATTATAAAGGAACTTAGTTCCGCCTTAAGTTCCCCCTTGACTTATTGTCTTTTATTAGGACTTTTGAAAAATATCCGAATTTAACCGTTATATTTAGCTTTTAGGCATAGCAAATTTCAAAATCAAAAATTTTTAAGGACAATGATGACCTAATAAAGTCCAATTTGCTCCTTTTTTGTCAATTTTAAAAATTAGGCTCTATCTTAAACACGTTTTACCATTCAGCCCCTGTTCCCTTATTATCATTGTCCTATTAATTTATATTTGAATCCCATTAAGCATAATAAACATAGTGAGCTTGTTGATACAATCCTGACAAATCTTGGTGTTTATTGCTTTAACTCGTTTTGCTGTGCAACTCTGTTTGCATCAACAAGCTTAATCTGTTCTTTGGTTAAACCTGAATGATTCTCAAAATACTTTTTGCAAGGACTGCGTTTTACAGTTGGCGTGTCATTAGCTTTAATATACACCTTCTTTCTTTGGTATTCACCGACAAAAAACCAATATAATATTCAACAATTTGCCTTTTTTATATAAAATCATAATAAAGGAGGTTTATATGGTTTCATCATTAAGACACATGGTTTATAAAAACTATGGTAAAATTTGCTATTTACACTATTTTAGAAGAATGATTAAAGATTATGAATCTGGTAAATGGGATTTTGATATTACAACTATAGTAAAGAATATTAAAGTTGAAGTTCCATGCCCTAAATATGTTTGCAAAAGAGGTTTTACAAAAAGATTATGCCTGACAATTACTAATGATGATTTATTCCTGAAAGAATTTGACAGGTATTTAAACGGATACATTCGACCTGCACAGGAATTAAGAAAAAATCTGATTTTAGCCAGGCGAATTTTTGTAAAAAAATATGGATATTTTACCCGATATAATCAAGATTGTTCAAATGCAAGATATGATTGCAAAAACTGCGGCAGCATTGAAGAATGTATGCTTGCTAAAAAATTAAGTAAAAAAGAAGAGCATATATACAAAGTAACAAGACTTGCAGAGATCTTATACGGTAATTTAAACCATGGATACTGGGCGGATTTGGTCAAAACTTAATCTCTTGCGGTATTGCGTAAAGAACTGTTTCAGAACGCCAGGGCGAATAGTGACCGAGTTTGAAATGGTAATTCTTAAGATTTTTGTTTAAATACAGAGGTATATTTATGAAATCTTCATTTGAATGATAAATTGAGATTGCAAGCTGAGGTCTGCACTCTTGTATTGTTTTCATTCCGCCTTCTAAAGCCGGCATTTCTGCACCCTCAATATCCATTTTTATGAAGTCAGGCATTATATTATTGTTACAACAAAATTTATCCATTGTTGTTGCGTTAATCTGTATTTTTTCCCATTTTGCCATATCAGCTGGCGGGTTATTATTGGAAAAATCACAATATGAACAAACAGAGAGTTGTTTGTTGAGATAGAAATTACCAACTTTTTCTTCATTCCCTAACGCAAAAGGAATTATGTTTAACCTTCCATCAAGTATAAATTTTTCTATTCATTCGCATTTTGCATAATCATATATAACTTCAAAACCATATGTTTTTTCGAGATTTGGCAGAAGTTTATTGTATGCAATGACATTTAAACCAGAATTTAATCCAAGGTCAAATGCTATTTTCACCTGATTTTTATTTATTTTTTCTAAATATTGATTTTTAATTGTAAAATTGCCATTTTCTTTTAATACATGTTTTTGTCTGAAATAATCATCAGCCAGTTGTGGATTGGTTAGTTTGGCCCTGATTTTGAAAATAAGCTTATATAAATCCTTGTCTTCTTTTTCTTCGAAAATATTAATAACTTTTTCAAGATTATTTTCATTAAGTACTTGTAAAACATCCCTATAATAATCACTGATAAATGGGGTTTGTATGAGAAAAGGGATATCATATAAATCAAGTATAGAGTTTACTGTACTAAAATCTTTTCGAGTTCCCATAATTACCATATCATAGTTCTCTTTAGGAAAATCCGTAAACTCTTTTAATGTCCAGACAGGGAGGCTGCAAAAAGTTCCATCAACAGCATTATCAATAAAACCGATTACCTTGGTAAGTGGTTTATAGATTTTCAGGTCATTCAGAATTTTTTCTCCTGTTGCACAAGCACCGAATATTACAAAATTTCCGACATCCGGTAATTTGTCATACAAGTCCTCAAATAATTGTTCTTTAATCATCATTGTTCCTCACATCAATAACCTGTCCTGTGATATCAGAAAGTAAAACCTTCAGTGATTTTTTTGCTACGATAACAGGATTCAAAAGAGTTTTTTCCGGCTCTTTCCCAAACACTTTATATCTCATCGGGGTGTTGGTCCTTGCCGGATTAATCACATTTACGCGGATTTTGTCGTTTATTAGCTCCTCAGAAAGCGCTTGTACAAGATTAACTATGCCGGCCTTAGCAGAAGAGTATGTGGAATACAATGCTCTTCCCCTTGTATAAGAACTTGATGCAAACAGTAATAATGCACCGGCAGATTCTTTTAGATATGGTATGGATGCCTTTGCAACATGAATTGAACCAAGATAATTTACTTCAAATTCTTTGCGTATGTCGGATACGCTTCTATCGGCTAATTTTCCCAGTTTTAAAACTCCTGCTGTATTAATTACGCAGTCAATATTTTTAGTCCTGCAGTAAACCTTTTCTAAAAATTTTTCTACCTGTCCAAATTGGGAAATGTCGCATCCTTTAGACAGTGAGGTTATGAATACATTAGCTCCGTTTTTTTGTGCAATTTCAGAGATGCATCTGCCTATACCGCTGCTGCCGCCAAAAATAACGATATCCTTATTACGCAGGTTTTCTAATGGGATGTCTTCCGGTAAAGTTGATTTTTTTAATTGAAACAATTTATCTGCAATATAAATATCGAGAGGGTATGTGATTTTAATATTTTCGATTTCACCTTCAACAACAAAAACAGGACATAGTTTATGTTTTAATACTAGGCCGCAATCATCAGTGAAGTTATTATCGTCTTTTGATAGTTCGTGAGCTTTTTTGATAGCAGACAGCTTAAAGCATTGAGGAGTTTGCCCTCTCATAAGACTATTCCTATGGGGAACAGCATCTATAATGTTATCCTGAACTTTGATAATTGTATCACTTGCTTTTATCGCAACATCAACAGCGCTGTATTCATCTAAAGCTGAAATACAGTCAGAAATTATTTTTTGATTTAAAAATGGTCTGGCACAGTCGTGAATAATTACATTTGCTTCTTTATCTTTAATTGAATTAATTCCGATATAAGAACTTTCTTTGCGTGTACTCCCGCCGTTAAGCAATTTGGAAACTTTCGTCCAATTATTTTTTAAGATAATTTCTTCTGTGAGAGTTCTGTATTCAGGAGTTATGACAATAATAATCTCATCGATTAAAGAATTATGTTCAAAGATTTCAACGGAATGTTCAAGAACAGTTTTTCCGGCAATTTTAATGAACTGCTTAGGTAAATCATTATCAAAGCGGATTCCTGCTCCAGAGGCTAATATTATGGCATAATTTTTTAACATGAAATGTAATCCTTTTTTAGGAACAAGTCTTTAAAAGTTGGTCTGATAAATGGTCTGACTTCTATGTTTTGATTTGGAGTAAGGTATAAGATGTGGTCATCTAACAGCGTAAGGAAGAAATTATAATCAAAATTTGCTATTAGTATAACATCGCATTGTATATTTCCGAGTTCATTTGGCGCAATGCACTTAAAGCCGAAAAATTGTCTTTTGGATTCGTTTTCAAATCTTAAGTCCGCAACAGCAACAATATTCAGATTGGATAAATCGTAATTTGAAAATATTGCATGCGAAAATTGACCGGCTCCATATACGGCTATTTTTTTATTTTTGTATCTTTTAGCTAATTTATTTATTTTTGATTGTGCATTATAAATTTTTAAGTATTCTTGAAAATTCATGCTATCCTCTCTGCCACAATTCTTTTTCCAGATATTCTGTTATCTTTTCACCAGTAGTTTTATTTTGAATAATATTTAAAAGCGAAATATTTTTTATTCGTTCGTTTCTTAAATAATCATTATTGTTGACAATAACATCATTAAAGACCGAAAGAAGCATATCATTATTATAAACTTTGTAATAACTGTCAGTGATAACATTTAAAAGATCATTAAATTCTTCTATATACTTATCTTTTCTCAAATGGATAACAGGTTTACCTGTCGGTAAATATTCACTTAAAAATGATATGCAGTCTGTAATTAAATAATCAGAACCTGCAAACATTTCGTAATAATCTCCGCCGGAATAAACAGTTCCAAGTTGTTCCCATTCTGCGAAATAAGCTTCAATCTCAGATAATGTTTTGATTTTATATCTTAATACACGGTCTTTAAAAACGGGATGCGGTCTAAAAATCCATTCATATTCAGGATGGGATTTTGCAAGCCGTAAAATAAAATTTCCATTTTTGTCAAATGTAGATACTCCTTGTGGAGCTTCTTGTTCAAAAAAATGATGTGGTGCATAAATTATCCGTTTTTTACCTGTTGTTTTCCATATTTTATTTATTTTAGAGCTATCTATCAATTTATAGTTGTCTAATTTACAAGAACCAACAGCAATACAATTTTTAGCCTTATATATTTGTTCATATTCTTTTTTGTGCAACTCTGTTTCTACAAAATATTTCCATAGTTTGCCATGAAAACCTAAAAGATAATTTACATAGGAATTTTGCGAATGATAGCAGTATGGGACATAAGCAATCAAGGCATATTTACTTGTATTTATAAGATTTTGTTTATCTGGTATTTGCCAGGGCTGTTGATAAAAGACGATATCCGGTTTAAAGGTCTTTAATTCTAAATGTCGGTATTGATTTATATCATACACTAACTTAAGCTCAATATCCCTACTTTCAAAAAATTTAATTCCTTTTCGAATATGTTCTTGCGGAGATATGCCTATTTCTGGTTTCTTGAAATTTGCAAGTAATACAAATGGTTCAAAATGAGAACTTTTTTTTAAGGCTTCATATAATGAAGCTTGAGAACTCCACTTTTGTATTTCTGTAACCCAGAATCCAACACGAATTTTACGGTAATTGGCACACAATCTCAGCTTGCATAAATGCTTAAAATATCGAATATTCAATAACAAGTTTATAATAGTATGAGTAGATAAGTTAATAGCCTGTTTTTCAAATAAATAGATAACTATGCGATTTCTGCGTGATTCTATTTCAAAAATTGGTTCAAAGAGTTTTTTTATGTAGAACATTCGGTAATTTGATATAGACTGCTGTAATCTATCATAATCAGATAAATATTCTCTGTATTCTTTCGGGATTTTTTTACATTCTTTTGCAATTTTGTATAAATACTTAATATTTTTTGACTGTACTGGAATATTATGAATTCTGCCCCATTGTGCAAGATAACTTCTGATTGTGCAATTTAATATTTTTACACATAAAATGTCGGAATTCTCTACCTTAGATTCTAGTAATATTTTTTTTAGAGCGATGTGTACTTTGTATAAATGCGGTAAGATTGTACGATTATTTTTAGAAAGACTATTGAAAGTATCTATACGATAATAGTATAAATGTTTGTATAAAATACTGATGGCTTTTGCATGAATAAGAGCATTAATGTAAAAAATCCTATCTTCACAGTATTGTATCTGTGTTTCCCAATGCAGGTTGTATTTTCTTAAGAAATCTGTCTTATATAATTTACTATGAGTTTCGCTTGGGGTTAAAAGAAATTCATCTGAATATTCTTTAAAGGTTGTAGTGTTATCTTTTAATGTAATATATAAGTCAAGTAATCTTCCATCATCCCTACAGGTGCTTGCACTAAAATTATAGTGAGGAAATAATAGAATATCACATCTTTTTTCTTCAGCAGAGTTATATATTAATTCACAGGCATTTGAGGCAATATAGTCATCTGAATCAACAAACATTATATATTTGCCTTTAGCCTGCTGCATTCCGCGATTTCTGGCAGCAGATACACCTTTATTGGGCTGAGAAATAACAGTGAATCTTTTATCTTTTTGTTCGTATTCTTCTAAAATTTCCGAAGACTTATCGGTAGAACCATCATCTACACAGATTATTTCTAAATCCTTAAATGTTTGGTTAATGATACTATCAAGACATTCATGCAGATATTTTTCTACGTTGTAGACGGGGATTATAATACTAATCTTTACTTCTTCTTGCAACTCTCAACTCCAAAATTCTACATTTATGTGACTAATTAATCATTATGATAGTACACGAATGTCTGGTTGTCAAATGAAAATATCAGACATCTGTATTGTTTATAAAGTAACATAGAGGTCTTAAAATAATTATTGAATGATACTAGAAACTGACAAAAAGATTATAGGCAATAAGTTTAAAGAATACAGAAAGAGTAAGCAGCTAACTCAATTTGAATTAGCGGAAAAAGTTGGATTAAATGAAAAACAAATTTCGCGTATTGAGGCAGGGTTGAACTATCCTACATATCTTACTTTTGTAAAGCTTTTAGATGTGCTTGATGTCAATATTCTTGACTTTGTTCAATCAGCACCGTTAACAAATAATCCTTTACAGGATGCAATTATGCATTTAACAAAAAATGCAGATAATATTGAATTAAAAACATACATAGATGTCTTAAAATCTTTAAAAAGGAATTTAAAGAACTTTAAGGGAAGCTGTTAAATTAAGATTTTTGCCCATAATTCATCAGGAATACTGTTATTATTGTTTTTATAAATTTCAATAGCTTCTTTGTGGCGTTGTATGATTTTATTTTCACCTGTCAAATAGTTGTATTCAGACAATCTTCCAGCAGCATTCATTCTTTCACGGTTTATTGCTTCATACTTAACACTGAATTTTGCACCTTCCAGCCACTCTTGTTTCATTTTTTGTACAAGATTTTCTTTTTTCTTGAGTGCATCTTTAATTTTTCTACTGTGCGGGAATTTTACAAGTCCTGCTCTTAATTCCTGTATTTCAATATTAGCCGCAAGAATTGTTGCTTCCATAACCCTCATATCTTTCCAGATATCCCCTATAGGATAAATATCAACGCCTGCCAGTCTGTCAACTTTATGCGTAAATTTCTGCTCAATAGTTTCAAATATTTTGTTCAGTTGATGTTCAATATTGGGAAATTTTTTGAGCAATGATGAGTTATTATTTCTGACAAAGTTTCTGGCTTCCCGTGCAATGTTATTATGGTTCGTCTGTCTTGAGTAAACATCAATTTTTTCTCTAAGAAGCTGTTCATACTGATTTTGGAGCCGTAACAACAAATCTTTTTTAGAAAGCACCGCCGCCGGCTTATTAATATTCTTTGCTCCATCGGATGAAATTATATCAATCAGTTCTTTTGTGGAAAGCTTTTCGTCTTTATTAATATTATTTTTATTAATCTGATGATAGTATTTATCCATGGCAGAAATTTTGAGAAGTTTTTGTTCCAAATATTTATTTTCAATGTTTTCAATTTCTTTAAAATAATCCAGAGCAGCTTTATTTTTCTTTGCTTCCATTTCAATATTTTTATCCATTGTTTTTAAGGTTGATTGCAAGTTTCCGTGTTTTTTAAGCTCTTCTGTTAACCTTGGAATGTCAGGATGATTTGGATTATTTTTTAATAAAGAATTTAGATGGCTTGACTGTGTTCTTAATTTAAATCTCTGATTTGACAGTCTTGCAAACCTGTCCAGGCGCAGTCTGTTTTGTAAAATTTCAAGCAATACTTCTTTTTCTAACGCAGTTTCAGGTGCTTTTACTTTTAAATTTTGTGCCCATATATCTTGAGTTAGAAGAACTTTTAATTGATTTCTCAGTATTTCAGGTTTTGGCCCGCCTTTAAAAGTATAATTTTTTGCAGGAAAATTTGAACTGCCCCAAACAGAGTTAATAAACATAAATAGACCTTTCTTTTTTAATACACACTCACTTAACTACTAATTTTAAAACCAAATAAAAAATTTTTTGCTAAATTATATAAAAATTTTAACAAATAGTTACAACTCATCCGGTAAATTTATAGCTGGCAGGCTAAGGGTTATGTTATCTCCGGCTTGAATTACAGTAGAATTTTTAGGAATAATTCTTTCCTGTTTGCGTTTAATCAAAACCGCGAGAGATTTTTGCGGGAATTCTACGCATCTTATGGGCTTTCCGACCCATTCATGATTTTTGGGAACTGTAATTCTGAGGAGTTTTACAGCACATTCTTCTTCATAATCATTAAATGTTTTTTTAATATCAACATGCGGGTCAATCATATTTGTCATTTTTGCTGCAAGCGGCAGGAATGTTCCTTGAATTGCAACAGAAAGTATAGAAATTAAAAAGACCAGATGAAACAAGTCATAATGCAGGGTAATTCCGCTGTCCATTGCGATAATTGCAAAAACAATTGAGGCAACGCCCCTGAGTCCGGCCCATGAAACAAGAAGACACTGATTAATACCTGATTTAAAAAAAGATAGCAGCAAGAACACAGCTGCCGGTCGTGCTATAAAAGTTAAAAATAAAAATATCAACATACCTGTAAGAAGAATTGAAGGCACTTCGCGCGGGAAAGCCAGAAGGCCAAGTGTAAAAAATATTCCTATTTGTGCAAGTTTTGTTATGCCGTCAAAAAAATGCATCATTGGTACTTTATTTAGAATGTTTGCGTTTCCAAGAATTATTCCGAGGAAATACACTGCCAGAAACGGGTTTCCATCACAAAAGAACGGAAGCAGATAGGATAATAAAACTAGCGCAATAATAAACAGTGAGCCGTTTTCATCAGTAATAATACTGGTTTTTTCATATATGTAAATTGATATTTTTGCAACCAGAACTCCGATTAAAATCCCGAAAATCATTTGTTTAAAAAATAATGCGATTACAAATCCGGAGCTCTGGTTCTGCATAAGTGTTATTGCGAGAATAACGAGTACATACGACATCGGGTCGTTGCTTCCGCTCTCTATTTCCAGAAGCGGGGCCGTGTTTTCTTTAAGATGCAGATTTTTTGCTTTTAGAATTGAGAATACTGAAGCTGCGTCTGTAGAACTTATAACTGCACCTATCAAAAAACTTTCGAGAAAACTGAGTTCAAGTACAAAATGACAGAAAACACTGGTTAATACTGCCGTAAGAAAAACTCCTGCTGTTGAGAGTACAGCAGCCTTTGCAATTATAGGTTTTGCTGTTGTCCACTTTGTGCAGAAACCGCCGTAGAAAATTATAAATCCGAGTGCAAGCGAGGCAATATCTTTTGTGTTTGCAAAATCTGCAAAACTTATTTTAAAAATCCCGTCTGTGCCGAATAACATTCCAAGGCACATAAAGAAAAGCAGGGCGGGAATGCCTAGTGCATCCAGAAATTTATTTGAAAAAATGGCGAGAAGTATAACTGATGAGCAGAGTATTAATATGAAAAGCATTTAATGATTATAGCATTTGTAAACTTTCAGCATATTCCTCTATAAACTTATAGAAAAGGATGGATATATTTGCTCTGTGTAAATGAGGTTTCGAAAATACCGGAACAAAGCTCCCGTTTCCTGCAGTTACTGCATTTATCAAGAAAAGCTTTTTTCCATGATGATATGCTGTCTCTGCAAAATTCTTCTATTCTGCTGTCTGCAAGACATAGAGGGATGTTGTATACATCTGCGGTTATGTTGTATCTTACAAATTGTCTGACAGCTTCGTATAATTCTTCTCTGTAATCATACGGGTCAATATTAATATCTTCATAATTCGTTTCTGCTCTTCCGTGGTATTCCATACCCATAAGTGCTATATGGGTTACAAATGGCAGATTTCTATAGATATACTCTGCAATGTCTTTAAGTTTCCGATAATTCTGTTTTAATATGACTATTCTTATTTCTATTTTTTGTTTGTACTGTGCAAGATTGTACAAACCTCTGATAGTTTGCTGAAAACTTCCTTTGCTTCCGGTTATAAAATCGTGCTCTTCTGCTATGTCAGAGTAGAGCGGGATACCGTAAGAAATATCAATATGTTTTATGTTGGATAGATTTTTAACCAGATTAATATCTTCAAAATTTCTTCCGTTTGTCAGAATATGCACTTTTTGATTTGGAGATTTTCGGGCAATTTTGTACAGCAGTTTTAATAATTTTTCCGGCTCTATAGTTGGTTCACCGCCTGTTATACCAATGTTTTTGTCATTTTTTAAATCTATACAGTCAAGAATTTTTAAACACTCGTCATATCTTGACTGCTTGCCATCTGTCTGCGGGCACATTATGCATTTAGAATTACATAAATCCGTGACATAAAAGGCATTATGGCAGGAGTTTTTCTCCCACACAACAGTGCAATCGCCGTTTGGATTTATTGATATAATATCGCCTTCCTGAAATGGAGATGGGGCATTTATCTGTACAGCAGCTGTTTTACAATCAGGGGTTTCGTTAACCATAAAGCATTTAGCGCCAATACGGATTAGAGGCAGTTTTTCGCATACGACTATTCTATTTCTGTCAAAAATATTATTTTTTGTTGTTATTTTTCCTGTAATCCATTTTGTTATATTAGCAGGTTTGCCTTTGATTTTTTTCAAGCTTCATTTCTCCATACGGTCTTCTTGTTACCCATGACCAGAATATATCCATTATTTGTTCATCGTTTTGATTTAATAAATAAAATATATAATCAAGCACCATTTTGTTTTTCCTGCAGAAGCCGCTTTTTCTTCTGTCTCCCATTAAATCTTTTGTTTCAAGATAATTTCTTATTACATCAGCTCCGCAATACTGCTGGTAAACGCATTCCGAACATACCGGCATGGTTTCAACACAGGAGTTTTTGACTATGCTGTGCATAATCTGGCCGTTAAAAATTTCGGAAAATTTTTCATTCACAGTTCCGAGACAGAAGTAATCGTCTCCCATCCTTGCCAGCATTCTCGCTTCATCTGCGGGATAAACTTTTCCGTCATAATTGTAAATTACTCCGGACAGGCCGGCTCCTGACGGAGACTGCAAATCTACAAATCCCGTTGAAAACGGGGTAAGTATACGTGTAAGAAACAGAGCAGTATAGCATTCTACAAAGTCTATTCCCTTCTTGTTAAGCTCTATTATATATTGCAGTGCATCTTTGTATGCAGAAATAAATTCTTCGGTTGAATAATCAAGTTCAGATTTATTTTTAATTGCATTCCCGTACGGGTTTAAGGCTCTTAGAAAGATTGTATTGTATCCCAGCTCTACATAGGTATCAATCACGCTTCTAAGTTTATTAATGTTTGTTTTTGTGATTGTCAAAAGCGGTGCACAGTCTCTGACCAGCTTAGAGTTTTCTATGAATTTATCATACGAACTTTCAAATATTCTGGATTTTCTATTTGTATCATGAAGCTGTTTAGGCCCGTCAAGCGAGGTTGAGATTCCAATTGAATGTTTTTTGATAAAATCAATCTGTTCTTTTGAAATCTGCATAAGATTTGTGCAAATTACAAAGCTTAAATCTTTTTTTGCAATTTTATTTACGAATTTGGCGTAAAGTATGCTCTCTTTAACTATATCCCAATTTAACAGAGGTTCTCCGCCCTGATATTCTATCTTTATATCATCTGACGGTGATTGAAAAATTAAATCAATAGTTTTTCTTGCGGTTTCCCAGCTCATGTCATACTGTTTTGCCGACATATCAATACTTGAGGCGTGGCAGTATTTGCAAAGACAGTTACAGCGTAATGTTGCAACAATCATATGTAAATTCGGAGAACATTCAGCAAAAGCTTTTCTTGTTCTAAGTTTTATTGCAAGCAGGCCAAGAACTTGTTCTTTTTCTTCCGTTATTGTAAGAAAATGTTTAGCTTTTAGCCTTTTATAGCATTCATCCTCCGCTTCTAATTTATATGAGTGAAATTTATCAAAATCATTCCTGCTGATTGTAAGCCATTCTCCGGCTTGATTTACCATAAGAACCGTATCATCTGAATATTTAAAATTAAAAGGAAGAATGATATATGAGGACAATTTATGAAACCTCAAATCTTTCAAAAGCTTTGTTATAAATAGCTTCTCTTAATTCTCCGAACTGGCCGTTAAGAGTTTCTCTGAGCTGTTGTTCCTGTAAATCAGAATTAAATTTATCAATATCAAAATTATTTAGAGAATTAACCTCTATAATATAATTAAATTCATCTTCCGATACTAATATGTCCTGCCATAAGTATACTGTTTTCAAAATAGCATCTTTATCAAAAACAGACTTCGCAAATTTGTATTGCTTCATGTTTCCTCTTAAAATCTTGAAGAATAATGTGAACTGTGCGAGCTGTGTGAATAATGCGAACGGTGGGAATAATGACCTGCAAGCTTTACATTATCTTTGTTTGTTAGTTCAATGCCGGAATACAGTATAAAAGGTTTACTGCTGTTCTGTACTGATACAGCGGTATTAGAAACTTCCGGTACGTTAGAAGTATTTACAGCTTTGGCTTCCAAACCTAAAAAAGACATAAGAAATAAGCCCAGAAAGGATACGCAGCTTATAATACGTTTAAATCTATTTTTCATACAAACTCCTTTCTTGGATTATAACTTATTTTTAAGTAAAATTGAAGTGTTTTAGACGTTTTATTACAATATGTTAAACAATATAGGCCATCCGGCTATGTATTCAAAGCCAGTTTATTGTATCTTTCCTGAAGCCGTCTTATTCTTTCTGTAAGATAAGCAGTCTCTCGTTCTTTCCCCAGCCCTTCATATATATTTTTTGATTTCGTATACAGATTAACGGCATCTTGCGGCTTTCTTCTCTCAAGCATATGTGCTAAATCCGAATATGTGAATGCAAGCTGGGTCTGCACACCTTCTTTTGGCGTAGGTTTTTTTAAGATACTGTCATAGTTTTTTACATTTTGTTCGTAGTCAGCTATAACTCTCTTACAGCATTCTTTCTTCTGCTTGAGTATATTAAACAGGTCTTTTCTGTAATTAAGATTTTTGTATAAATATTCTAAATCAGTAAGTCTAGCAAGTTCATGAAGTCCGTCGTTCTTTTTACGGCTGTTTTCCAGCGCAATATGCAAGAGTTCTTCTGCTTTAGCATGCATATTAAAATTAACACACAATTTGCTCAATTCGTTTATTAAAAGGTCACTTAGCCTGCCGTTTCCATTAAGCTTAAGTTCATCAGAAAGTTTTACCGTTCTGTTGCAGAAATCTTCAACCATACCGCCATGTACAAACATGTCTCGGATTTCAATATAATCGCTCTTTGCACTTAAAATTTCCGGATTAGGTCTCAAACAGCGCCTGCTGAAATTTGCATACGCACTTTGAAATATATCACTTTGTTTCCCCATCTTTAATAAAAGCTTCATATATTAAAAAAGTCTTTTTAGTAAAAAAAATTGTCTCCTTTTTAATATATTTTTACAAATTCTCCCTTTATCATGTATAATTTAAAGAGAAACGGAGAAATATAAATGAGTAAATATTTATTGGAAGTAGGTGTTGAGGAATTACCTTACAAGTTTATACCGATGGCAATTTCTCAATTGAAAAACGGATTTGAAACATTTTTAAATGACAATAATGTAAAATATGAAAAAGTTAACGTAATGGCAACCCCTAGACGTCTAGCAGTAATCGTAGACGGACTCGCTTCTTCTCAGCCTGATGTAGAAAAAGTTGTAAAAGGGCCGATTGCAAAAGTTGCGTTTGATGAAAATAATAATCTCACAAAAGCCGGAGAAGGGTTTGCTAACAAAAACGGCGTAAGTGCAGACGAACTCTATGTTGAAGATAATTACGTTTACGCAAAAATTTCAATTAAAGGCAAAAATACAAAAGATTTGCTGCAAGAAAATGTTCCGGTAATTTTCTCAAAACTTCAAGGTCCTCATTTTATGAGATGGGGCAGTAATGATGTTAAATTCTCACGTCCTATAAGATGGGTTTTATCAATTTTGGATAATGAAGAAGTTAAAATCAAAATTATTGACAAAGAATCTTCCAATATTACAAACGGACATAGATTTTCTAAGCAAAATATTGTGATTAATAATCCTGATGAATACGTTTCTAAGCTGCGTGAGGCAAACGTAATTGTTGATCCGGATGAAAGAAAACAGCGTATATTAGAATTGACCAAAATTGAAGCAGATAAGATTAATGCTGTTACAAAAATTTCCGATGATTTACTTGAAGAAGTTACATTCATCTGCGAATGGCCGGTTGCCGTAACCTGCAATTTTGACGAAGCTTTTCTCACAATACCTCAGGAAGTTGCAGTAACAGTTATGGAAACCCATCAGAGATATTTTGCACTGTATACAAAAGACGGAAAACTTACAAACAAGTTTGTAACTATTACAAACTATACAGGTGATGAGTTTGAAAATATTAAGGCCGGCAATTTGCGTGTAATTAAGGCCCGTCTTGACGATGCTGTATTTTTCTTTAATGAAGACACCAAAAAACCTCTTGAGGCTTATGTTGAAAATCTCAAGGGCATGACTTTCCAAAAAGGCATGGGGTCTGTGTATGACAAAACTCAGCGTATTGTAAAGCTTTCTGAAAAAATAGCATCTTCTCTGGGAGTAAATAAAGCTTCTATTAAGAGAACTGCTGAACTTTGCAAAGCTGACTTAGCAACAAACCTTGTATTTGAATTTACAGAGCTTCAAGGGTTTATCGGTGCTGACTATGCCAGAGTTTCAAAAGAAGCTCCGGAAGTTTCAGAAGGTATAAAGGAACATTATTTTCCGCTCAATGCTGATTCTGAAACAGCAAAATCAATTGAAGGACAGCTTGTCGGGATTGCTGATAAACTTGATACAATCTGTGCGGTATTTGTTTCCGGCAAAAAACCGACAGGTTCTTCTGACCCGCTCGGCGTAAGACGTGCAGCTCTCGGAATTATCAAGACAATCCTTGAGCATAATTTGAAGCTAAATGTTTCCGAACTGATTGATGAAACGTTGTCACTTCTTCCGATAAGAGCGGATGTTAAAAAAGATGTTGAAGAATTTTTCGTACAAAGAGCTATTATATTCTTGAACAACGATTATCCGAAAACTGCTCTGGAAGCATGCGCACAAAACAATCCATGCGCGGATTTCTGCGATTATGTAAAACGTGTAGAAGTTATTGCAGGCGGTGTGGATGAAAAACTGGTTGAAAACGCAAACAGAGTTCTGCGTATTCTGAAAGAAGATGCTGGTGAAGTAAGGCCGGAACTTTTTGTCCAAAATGCTGAAAAAGATTTATATCAAGCAGTTCAGGCAATTAGTTTTAACGGTGATTACGCAAAATATCTCACTAATTTGACAGAAATTAACCCTGTTGTAACAAAATTCTTTGATGACGTACTTGTCATGGATAAGGATGAAAATATAAAAAATAACAGACTTGCACTATTGAAGAGTTTGAAAAATAAGTATATAATACTAACAGATTTCTCCCAAATGTAAAAATTTGTAACAACTTAAACAAAAAAGGTCAATTTTTACCTTGAGGGGACTTTAATATAGTACAAAGTGAAGGTAGTAAAACTAAAGAGGTCGTTATGTTCAACCTGAAATTTTTCAAGTCACTGAAAGAAGCATTAGATACAAAAGCAAATTTACTTACATTTGCAAGCTCACAGAGAAAAGCAAATGAAGAATATATAGAGTCATTGTCAAGCAATGAACTAAAAATAAAGGCTGACGAACAGAGGTTGGAAGCAATGGTCAGACAACAATTAAAAGAAGAATTTCCGAATATAGAAAAGAGTTCTTCTTACGACTTACTGGTTGACGCGGTCATCCATAATTACAAGTCAAAACAGCTTCAAGCCACCGACGGTGCGGAAATAAATTAGACACTGTCAATTATTAAAAAATAAACAAACACCGTATTCAGGCGAATGGGGTGTTTTTTATTATGCAGAGTCTAAATAGCGCCGGTTGCAAAAGAGGCAGCTTCTTCATAAGGGTTTTCAAGACCTGCATCCTGAGCAGCTTTTAGCGCTGTTTCAAACGCTTTGTCTGAATTTTCTGCAATTTGCGGGTTTTCAAGCAGGGCTTTCAAGTCATGATTAGTGTCATCTGCACCTTTAAACAACATTGAGCGGCCGAGTGCTTCAGCTTTAGGGTCAGAAAAATCATTTAATTTCGGAGCTTCTGCTGCCGGTTCTTCTACAGGAACTTCTGCCTGCGGTTTTTGAATACCGTTAAAATTTACCTGATTTACACTAAATTTTGGACCATTTACTTCACTCATGTAGTTACCTCGCTTTATTTATTAAATTATATCATATTTTGCAGTTAATCAACTATCCATTTGT
>ENA-OPCY01000277-OPCY01000277.1-human-gut-metagenome-genome-assembly--contig:-NODE-277-length-40524-cov-4.522326_pt1 | contig 40524 bp, 36 predicted proteins | sample MGYA00241568_ERZ501487 | MGnify/ENA primary metagenome ERZ501487 (study PRJEB25962, sample SAMEA2042574) | human gut metagenome | biome: human gut; feature: human-associated habitat; material: faeces... | reverse complement strand
CAGAACTCATTCCGGCAGTAAAGAATGCATATGATACACCTACAACGCATATAAGCGATATGACAAGTATATATATCATTACTTTCTTTTGCTTCTTTTTTATTTCTTCTTGGTTCATATTTTATCACTAACTTTCTATAATTAGTATATAACAACCCCCCCCCGTGTCTAGTTAATGTTTAGTCAAAAATATTCTATGATGCAAACTTGTAAATTTCTGATTTTTAAAATTTGCTTTAGTTTCGATATTTAATTTAATTTTTTATTAACCATTTATGAGAGAAATTACCTATATAATTTTTAAAATAACTTAACATTTACTTTACTTTATTATGTTCAAAATCGCGAAAAAAATTATTACAAAAGAAAAGAACCAGCTCATCGCTAGTCCTATTTAACTTCAATATATTTTTTATTTTCTTGGATTTCTTTCTTTGGAACTGTAATATTTAAAATACCATTTTCAAATTTAGCATCAATATTATCAATATCAACATCACCTAAAGCAAATGATCTAGAATACTCTCCATAATATCTTTCTTTTCTAATATAATTTTTCTTTTCATCTTTGCTCTCTTCTTTTTTATGAGCTTTTACTGTAAGGTATCCATCTTTTACTTCAATATTGATATCTTTCTTATCAAAACCTGGAGCATCTAATTCAATACAATATTTATTATCTTTTTCATAAATATCACATTTCATTTCACCTCTTTTACTAGGTTTGGTTACAAAGAAATCCTCCAAATCATCATCAAATAAAAAATTTCTTGGGATTAAATTCATAAATCTCATCTTCCTTTCACAATTATAATTATACCACTATTTTAGCACTTGTCAATAGTTAGTGCTAACTTTTTTTATTTTCCCATTAATTTATTATATATCAAATGACAAAAAAAATACTAGATATCAAAATCTAGTAAATCACAAATATCATTATTCATAATATATACAATTAGTTTTTCATCATATTTGCTTATTTGTTCCTTTAAATAATCCACATCCATAAAGCACAAATCACACCTATATAAAATAAGATTTTTAAAATTAGTAACTCCTATACTTTGTAAATAATCAAGGACCTCAATCACATTATTTTTCATAACACCTAAATTATAAATAAAATTCTCATCAAAGTGCCCTTTAATCTCTAAAATATCTTCTTTACTTAAACCATACTTATTTAAAAAATCTATCATAACTTCTTCACCTCATTACCTAAATGAAGCATCTTTAAAATACTCTTCTCTTCACTCTCTTCAAGAGGTAAATTAAATGTAAGTGCTTTTACAATAGCTTCCTCTGGCTTTACCCCCGCTCTTACTAAACTATCAAATACTCTATAAGTTTTAAGTCTCGAAATTACAATTCTATCAAATACAAATTCTGTCTTTCTCTTAATTTGTGCATATGTTGTATCAGAGTATATTGCTAATCTATGTCCTTCTTCTAAATACATTAATATTGGATAATCACTTATAAGTGGAATAATCTCTTCCTCTTTTAAACAAGGTGTCCCATTAATTAAACTATAACTATCCTTACTTTCCCAAACTTGAAGTCCATTTTTAAAAGCATAAAAGATTCTTCTAACCATTAAATCCTTAATACCCTTTAACTCCTTATTACCACTATGAACATGTTCACTAATGCCCAGTTCAATAAACTGATCCAATACTCCTGCTAAATCAAATGTTGTAAGAACGCTATAAGCACCTTTATCTTCACTTAAACTAAAACCATATAAAGAAAAACTATCTAAATTATTAAGCACTCTCTCACTATCATAAAGCACCCCTATATTCTCACTAAGAAAATCTGTAACATTAACCCCTTCTGGCAGTTTAGCTATAAGCCTTTTATTCTTCATATAATCATTAATTAAAAACAAAATACCCCTAGTTACAACTACACTATTTGATACATTATATCCTCTTAAAATATCCATATTATGCTTAAAATTATCAAAGCCATCCTTAGTAAATATAACAGTACCTCTCTTAAGTAAGCTCCTAACATCCTCATCAGTAAACTTATAATAATCTTTTAGAACTTTAATAATATCTATAAACTCTTCTAAACTAACACCACTTAATACTTCACAAACACCTAGATAATTATTACTGCCAATAATATCTATATAACCATTATCATAAAGATACTTAGCTCTTTTACTTAAACTATCTAAATCACACTTTAAGAGTTTATCTGCACTAATCTTATCTAATTTGTCAAAATCAAAACCAATAGATGCCATGACTTCTTTAACGCTCTGTCTTACCTCATGCTCCTCTATCTTACAAACTGGCTTAAATGTACTTTTCATCATATCATGATGCTTAAAAATATCTTCATCTGGATTCTTAAAGTTTGCTCTTTCTAAAAGTCTACCACGTAACTTATCTTCACCAAGTTTCTTCAACTTTCCACCATTATACTCATTTAAATAAGTAATAACCTTATCCCAGTTAATATCTCCATTACTTGGATTAGCACATTTAACAATTCTTTCAGTAAGTGATATATCGTCCGGCGTAAATATTTCCTCGCGAGATAACTTTTCTTTTATCCTTATAACATCATCACTAGTAATACTCGAATTTGTTATAAGCGTTACTTTATCATGCAGATCACCAATTACCTTCTTAAGAAGCACAACTATTTTAGATAATTCGCTTATTTCCTTATCACTAAGAACATAATCACTAATAGTTAAAGAAGAAGTCTTAATTGCAAGTACTTTTCTTCTTAAAAGTACACTATCATTGTCATCTTCAATATAACTTAAACAAAGATTAAATAAGCGTTCCAAACTACAAACTCTGTTTGCAAACTGCAAATATTCCTTTTTATCATAAAGAGCAAGTAGTTCCTCACCTTCACTAATTTCTTCCTTCAAACTCTCAGCAAGTGCTAATGAAGAAGTTACCGCACTGCCATTTAAAATTTGTAATAAAATATCCTTTCCTTCCATTATGCACTCCTATTAATTGCTACCTTTAACTTACACCTTAACTCGCTTTGACTAACAAAAACTTTCTCCTTATCTAAAAGAACTTCCTTAATAAACATTTCATCCATATCACCAAATTCATCTTCACTAGTATAAACATGTAATATCATTAAAAACTTATCAGGTAGTCTCATAAAAGAAACATTCACATCTTTATAACTAGAAACATATATATTATAAGAAGTGTTTTCTAATCTTTTAACCTCACTAAAGTCACCTAAAATAAGTTTTTCACAAACCTTTTTAAAAGCATTTAACTCTTTTTTATCTAAAGCATTAACTTCATCTATAATACTCTCTAAATAAATAACATGCTCTTCTTTATTTTCCTCATTCATATCACCTTTTAAAACTTCATACGTCTCAATATACTTGTTAATATTATTTATAAACGAAGAAAGCACACCATCATCAAGGTGACCATCAAATAACTTAACCTTATCTAGTGCACCATTAACCTCTCTAGAAAGTTCCATCAAGATAGACACTATCTTATACTTATTATCTTTATCGTCAGAAGTAACACTATCAATCAAAAACTTTTGTAAATCCTCTGGTTTAACACTATCAATAAGTTCCTTTTCACTAGAAATAATCTCTTTAGCTTTGTTTATTACCTCATCAAACTCTCTAGACTTATCACTAGAATCCTCTTCCTTACTATCAGTGACCACTTCCTTTTTTCTAGAAAGTGATAAAACCTCTTCCATCTCACTTTTTAAATTAAGTAAGTTATCATAAACACCATCACGAACTCCTAAACTTAAAAGTAATTCTTGATATTTCTTTAAATCATCTTCAAGCACTTTAATAAACAAAACTTGTCTAACATCATTATAATCAAATTTTTTATCTTTGGAAATTTCTTTAGCCTTTTGACTAATTAAAGATGCATCTGCAGAAACATCTGTAAGAGCATCATAAACATCTTTATACTTTTCTTTTTTATTCTTGATAACAGACGCGTATTTATCTATAAAAAGTTTATCATCCTTACTCATCTGATGTGCTACTAAATTAAAACTTTCGATATATAACTCTTCTTTTAACTCTCCTCTTTCTTTACTAGAAAGTCCTAAAGAAAGTTTATCTATATCACTATAATCATAAATAGGTCTTTTCAAACTACCATCATCAAATAATTCCAAAACTCTCTTTGGAAGTTCAATCATTTCTCTTTGAGTATCAATATATTCTTTATCTCTCTTTAAACAACTACTCAAATCCTGAGTAATTCTTCCAGCAATCTGTTCTAAATAAACATATGAACCATGATTACCATTATTTCTAATATTATTAATATTACGGGTTGCTATATCCTTTATTTCGTCAGTATTATTGCCATATATAAAATCAATAATTAAATAAAGATCATCTATAGACACTGAATCAATTTTAAGTAAATCATCAGCACTTATATTTCTTTTATTAAGCCCATATTTTAAAATTATATTATCTATCTCTAAAAGAGTATTCTTCTTATTTTCAAAATCAATCGTTTGTAAAGCAGTACTATCTATTCTCTTTTGTAACTCTTCCAAAAAAACTGAAACAGCCTTCATGAAATCACCCTCTTTACAATAAACATTTTACCATAATCTCGTATTTTTAACAAGAATCATTGAAGTTCACCCGTCAAATATGATATAATATCTAAAATAAATGGAGGCTCATATGAACGAAGAAGAAAAATTCAAAAAAAGAGTAGTAAAAGAAGAAAGTATCAAATTACCAGACCCAAATCCAGAAAAAAAAGCAAATAAAATAATTAACTTTTTATCATCTCTACTAATTCTAATTATTATTATCTTTGGCTTATATTTTCTAATGGATAAAGGCGTTTTACCAAATCCATTCGAAATCAAAAACGATAATCCAATAATCCCAATCGATCAAATATCGACAACAACTAAAGCACATGAAACAAATACAGACCCTAACCTAAAAGTTTATGAAAGTGATACTACTAACTGTTCTTTAGGTAAACCAAGAATAAAAATCAATTTAAAAGATAATACATTTAAATTCGTAACGTATAATGGTGCTTGTGATAAAACGGAAATTACTGGTTCATCTGAATATGATATTGGTGCAAATTCATATAAATTCACTACTGAAGACGGAAACATCCTTACTGGTAAATTTAATAATCGCACATTTGTCTTAAATATCAACGGAAGCATCTATGAAATGGTAGATTTAAATGAATAAAGAATATAACATCAAAGAACTTCTTGACTCCATTGACTTTAACAAAAACAAATTAACCAAAGTAAATGATAAACTAATGCTCACAAACTATCAAATAGAAGTTTTAAAAAGATTTGACATCATTCCAGAAAACTACACAAGCCTATCCAGCATAATCTGTGATGCAGAAGAAGTTTATGAAGAAACACTTGATGAAGAACTTGACAACATATTAAGTGAACTTCAAGAAAGAAACTATTACGAAAATACAAACAAATAAAAACCTTAGTGCATAACTAAGATTTTTTTCTATCTACTAAGTTTATTTTTTAAATTAAGCAAATACTGTTTACTCATAATAGGTAAAAATGTATTTACAACACTCATCGTCATCTCACTGGTCTTGTCAGCAATAAAAATATTTTTTATCTCCTCCGGAATATCATCTACATATACTTCCTCATTATCAAACAAGGATATCCCCGTAATAATTATATAATCCATCATAACTCTCAAACTATTTTTAATAAAATTGTTAATATCTACAATAGTTAATTCTTCGTTATTAACCAATAACTTAAACCATATAAATCTATCATAAATACGATCATCTATCAAAAACACTTTGTTATCATCAATTATTTGATATAATTCAGTACCATCTAAAGTAAGTTTAATTAAACTATCTCTAATCTTTGTCGAAAGACCAAACTCCCCACCAATCCTCAAATTAAAAGAACTCTCAAAAAACTCGGCAATGATACCCTCATAGTTTAAACGTCCTGCTTCCTCACTAATCATCACTATATAAGGCATTCGTGTATTAAATATTTTCTTCACATAATCTAAATTCAATCCTCTTTTAAGATTATTAACCTCAAAAACTTCATTTACGCACAAATCAAAAAGCAAATTTATACGTTCAAAAGAAATAAGTCCTAACACTCTTTTATATTCCTCTATTGAAATAACTTCAAAAATATAACTAGCAAGTAAATCAGCACAAATAAATGCCTTCATTTTCTCATTAAGCCCATCAAAATACTTCTCTAATACTCTATCACTAGCACCGTAATCTATATTACATGCAAGTATCAAACTTGTCGTTCTTCCACCAAATATTCTAGATAACTCATCCACACTAAAAAGGTTATTCTTTACTAAATCAAACAAATAACCAGCACAAATTTCTTCATCTTCATATCCATAATATTTAAGTAAATCTCCTCTAAACAAAGACTTCAAAATATTAAAATTAGAATTTTTAAAATTACTAAATATAAAATTAACACATCTATTTAACTTTTCCATATTCTACCTCAGAAGAAGAAACTATTATATAATAGAAAAGTTATAAAAGTAAATACTTACGAACTAAAAAGTATCTAAATTATTATCAGTACAAACGCACTGACCATTTCTATATTCAAAATTATAACCACATTCTTCATAACAATCAGCTGCTCCGCCTATACCATAACTAAACACAAATAGAGCAAACATCACTAAAAGTGCTTTTACTAAAACCCCAGTTATACATCCTATTAAAGATGCTCTAGAAGCTTTCTTCTTTTCATTTAAATAAACCAAAAATAAAATAAAACCAATTAATGGAAAAAAGAAACCAAGAACTCCATAACCAAATCCAGACGATTCTCTACTTTCTTCTTGAACCTTCCTTCCGCAATTAGAACAAAAATTTCCTTTTATTTCACTTCCGCAATATTTACAGTACATAATTTACCACTCCATCTAATTAAGTATCTAGTGCCACAGCACATTTACAATAAAAATTATATCATAAAAGATAACAATTTGATAAAAAATATTATCAAAAATTCAAAAAATAATAGACTTTTGTCCTAGGTTAAAACAAGAAACTCACATACGATAAAGTGGGAGGTATTATGAATACAAATTTTACTAAACTAAAAATGCAAGATGCTATTAAAACAATTCAAAATAATGACTTATGTACATTAACTTTATGTAATAACGGCTCACCTTTCTGCACTCCAATTATCTATGATAGTGATTGCTATTGTGGAAATATCAAATTAACTTTTGAAACATGTGTAGATGGAAAACTATCAGAACTAATCGAAAATGATAACAACTGCTGCTGTCAACTTACAAACAGATGTAATAACAAAATAGAAGTAATTACAATGGAAGGTACTTGTGAAATATTACCTAATGAAAGCACTTGCCCATGTTTACATGAAGAGTCATGCTTTGTAACAGTAGAGTTCACTCCATGCAAAATCACAGGTCGTTGCTACTGCAATCAAAGAAGAAGAAATACATCTTGCTGTAATAACTAAAAATTACAAAAATGGTCTAGTAAAAACTAGACCTTTATTCGTAATAAATAGCATACTCGTTCACACAAAAAAAATGCCATACGGCATTTTTTTATTTTGCAATTAACTCACAAATTAAATTAGAAATCTCTGTTGGATTATCAATAGATAAGCCTTCAATTAATCTAGCTTCACTATAAAGAACCTTCACATACTTCTTAAGTTCAGCCTTATCCTCTTTATATAACTTCTCAAGTTTCTTAACAATATCATGCTTTTCATTAATCTCTAAAACTAGTTTAGCCTTAACATTCTCATCAGTTGGCATAGCATTAATAACCTTCTGCATCTCTACACTGATTTCACCTTCACTAGTTAAACAAACTGGATGACTATCAAGTTTATTAGTAAATCTTACACTAGTAACTTCATCACCAAGTGCATCCTTTATCTCAGCAAGCATATCTTTATTATCTTCATTTAACTTCTTATTAGCTTCCTTCTCCTCTTCAGTATCTAAATCTAAAGAACTATCGCTAACACTCTTAAATGCCTTGCCATCTTCTTCCCTTAAAACACTCATAACAAACTCATCTAAATAATTAGTTAAATATAAAATATCAAAGCCTTTTTTCTTAATCTGCTCTACTTGAGGCAAACTATCTATTTTACTAACACTTTCACCAGAAGCATAATAAATATTCTCCTGTCCCTCTTTCATATTCTTTACATACTCATCAAGTGTTATTAAATCACCCTTATCTTTAGAATAAAATACAAGTAAATCCTTAAGCTTATCCTTATTCATTCCATACATGTTGTAAATACCATACTTAATCTGAGAACCAAAAGCCTCAAAGAATTTCTTATAACTCTCAAAATCATTAGTAAGCATATCCTTTAGTTCATTATGAATCTTAGTCTCTAACCCCTTAGCTATCGCAAGTACATGCTTATCACTTTGAAGTGTTTCTCTAGAAATATTTAAGGATAAATCATCAGTATCAACAACACCCTTAACAAAACTATAATACTCAGGAACTAACTCCTCACACTTATCCATAATAAGAACTCCATTAGTATAAAGTTCTAACCCCCTCTTATACTCTTTATAATAATAATCATAAGGAGCATGACTAGGAATAAACAATAAAGCCTTATAACTAGATAATCCTTCAGCACTAGTATGAATAACCCTTAAAGGCTTATCCATATCACTAAACCTAGAAGAATAAAAATTATTATATTCTTCCTCACTAATATCCTTCTTATCCTTCTTCCATAAAGGAACCATTGTATTTAATGTTACCATTTCCTTATAAGTCTCATACTCATCCTTAGAGCCTTCCTTTAACCTAGAATTCTCCACTTCCATCATAATTGGATACTTTAAATAATCACTATACTTACTAACAATACTTCTAATAGTATACTCCTCTAAATAATTAGAATAATTATCATCCTCTGTATCATCCTTCAAATAAAGAACTATTGTCGTACCTGTTTCCTCTTTATCACAAGTCTGAATAGTATACCCATCAGCACCTTCACTAGTCCACTTATAAGCCTTATCAGCATTATACTTCTTACTAATAACCTCTATTTTCTTAGCAACCATAAATGCTGAATAAAAACCAACACCAAACTGACCAATTATTGAAGTATCTTTTTGATCTTTATTTTCCTCTTTAAACTTCAAAGAACCAGATTCTGCTATTGTACCTAAATTATGTTCAAGTTCAGCTTCATCCATACCTATACCATTATCACTAATCTTAAGTATTCTAGCATCCTTATCTCTTTCAATAACAATCTTTAAATCATCACGATTAACTGAAACACTACTATCAGTTAAAGACGTAAAAACAAGCTTATCAATCGCATCACTCGCATTACTTAATAATTCCCTTAAAAATATTTCTTTATTCGTATAAATAGAATTAATCATCAAATCTAATACTCTCTTTGATGAACTCTTAAACTCTTTCTTCTTCATATTATTCCATCACCTTTCCTACATCAACCCATTTAACTGGATTAGAAAACTTCTCTATTTCATCTATACTTAATTTAATCGCTGAATTAGAACTACCACAAGCCGGATACACATATTCATGTTCCTTTAATGACTCATCCAAATAAACAGACACTTCATCATTAAGCCCAAACGGACAAACCCCACCAGGAGCATGACCAATAAGTGCTTCTGTCTCTTCATAAGAAATCATTCTCGCTTTAACATGAAACTCTTCCTTAAACTTATGATTATCTAACTTCCTATCACCAGCTAAAACAATAACCACTGGCTTATCATTTATCATAACTGCTATAGACTTTGCAATCGCTCCCTCACTAGTATTAAGTGCATGAGCGGCCTCTTTAACCGAAGCACTACTCTCATCAAGAACAACCACCCTATCATCAGCATTGTATCTCTTTAAATACTCTTTAACTTTAACTAAAGACATATCATCACCTTCCTTACAAACATTATACTATCATTTTAGCACTTGTCAATATTAAGTGCTAGTTAAAAATTCAAAAAAAGACTTCGCATAATCGCGAAATTTTTTTTATGATCCGGTACTTTCATAATGTTTTAAACCCACATTAAATGCAAAATAACATGGAATCAAAAACAAAAATACAAAAATTGGTGATATTGCATGCAAGAAACTATTACTCTTTCCAACCAAATAAAGTAAAGGATAATAATTAACAGAAGCATAAGGAATTACAAAAGTAAAAAATATTAAAAATGCTTTTCTAAAGATTCCCATTGGATATTGGGCCAAATGTTTGCCACCATCTGTCATAAGATTTTTTATTTCAAGACCTTCAATAGTTACAAAACAATATGCAGCCATGAGCAAAAACAAACTGAAAAATATCACTACCGAAGCAAACATCATCATAAGCACAATGACAACATTAACATAGTTAAATTCTAATTTCAATTTAATAAAACTATAAACAATGAAGAATAATGCCTGAAATAATCTCGTTACCTTAACAACATCCATTCTTGAACATAAAACTTGAAAAAGCACTCCTTGAGGTCTAACCAAAAGTCTATCAAGTGAACCATTTGAAATAAAATCTTCAAACTTATCAACTCCTCTAAAAAAAGTTTCATTAAAAGCAAAGCCAAAATGAATTACGCCAAAGCAAAGCAAGACCTCATATATTGTAAAACCTCTTATATTACTAAATCTTTGAAAAAGTGCTAAAAGCAAAAAATAATAAGAAAAAAATACTCCAAACTGACTAATAACAGATAAAATAAATGTTTTTCTAAACTCTAAAGCACACTTAATATTGTTTTTTAAACTCTCAATATATATCTTCATTCTAACCTCCTTGAATAACCGCTTTCTTAAGTGCTCTATTGCAAAGATAATAACCAATTGCTATAACAATAATGCACCAACCGAGTCCTTTACCTAGCATTATAAAAGAATTAGAAACACTAAAAGTCCCAGAATAAACTCTAAATGGAAAATCGCCTAAAAATCTAAATGGAAGAACATTCGCTACTTTTAAAAGCCAATCCGGGAAAAACACTAAAGGGACAGTTCCACCCATAAATAACTCGATAATAACACCAAATATACTAAGACTTCCCCTAAAATCAAGCGTGTACATCGTAATAATAAATAATAACATAACTATCGCACACACCAAAATTGAAGAAACAAATATCGCAAGTATGAATATTCCCAAATGCTCTATCGATGGTGGCAAACTAAGCCTGTATGGTTCAGGAAGAATAAAGGCAACCAATAATACTGGTGCAAATCTTAAAAGTACAGCAATAATCTTCTTTGAATAAATCTTTACATACCACTTAAAATAAAAATTATCTGGTCTAACAAGTTCATACGCTAAATTTCCATTTTTTATCATTTCAAATAATTTTGGATCTTTTTCACTCGGATAAACAAGAGAAAAGAAAGCCTGTTGTAACCACATATAATTTACTAAGTTACATAAAGAAATTGGCACGCTCCCATCTCCTGAAGAATAAAAAGCAATATATACTTCTATAAAAACCATGCCAAAGAAAAATTGTGTAAGTAATCCTGCTATAGCAGCACTTCTATATTGCAAATTCGTAAGGCACCTAAGCTTAAAATAAGTAAAATACTTTTTCATACATTATAATCCTCATAAAGTTTCAAGATAATATCATCTATTGTTTCATTATCAACATCTAAATCTTCTAAATTATAAGAATTACTAACATAATTAATAAAAGAAGAAATTGTTATTATATTAGTATCTATAACAAATTTATAAACACCATCACAAAACTTTCTTTTTACAATACCATTAAATTCAATATTCTCTATTCTATCTCTAGTAATAATACTTACTGTTTTATAACTCCCATACTTCTTCTTAAGTGAATCTATTGCTCCATCATAAAGAATTTTACCCTTTCCTATCAGAATTATCCTTTTAGCCAAAGCCTCAATGTCACTCATGTCATGAGTAGTTAAAATAACCGTAACATGATTCTTCTTATTAATCTTTTCAATAAAATTACGAACTATAACTTTGCTCTTTGCATCAAGCCCAATTGTAGGTTCATCTAAAAAGAGTATTTTAGGCTTATGTAGTAATGAAGCACATAGTTCACATCTCATTCTTTCTCCTAAACTGAGTGTTCGAACTGGTTTTTTAATTATTTCTTCAATCTCAAGCAATTTAACAAGTTCATTTTTTATCTTTAAGTATTCATCTTCATCTAACGAATAGATATCCCTTAACAAATCAAAAGTATCTTCTGCTGGAATATCCCATTCAAGTTGACTTCTTTGACCAAATACAACGCCAATTCTCTTGACATATTTTTTTCTGTCAGCACTAGGATTTAAACCATCAACATTAATTTTTCCAGAACTAGGAAGAAGTATTCCCGACAACATTTTAATCGTCGTACTTTTCCCAGCACCATTTGGACCAATGTATCCAACGATTTCTCCTTCGTTAATATTAAACGAAATATTATCTACTGCATTAACGTATGTATAATCCCGTTTAACAAACGACCTTAAAGCAGCTTTTAATCCACTGCTTCTTCTTGAAACTCTAAAAGTTTTACTCAGGTTGTCCACACATATAAGCGACATTTTAAATTCACATCCTTTCTTACAACGCAAAAAACCACATATTAAAATATGTAGCCACATAATGTATTTAATATAAAGTTTTTTGCAAAATGTCATCTTAATTATAATTGATAAATAAAATACATGTCAATAAAAAAACACTTAAACAAAGTGCTTTTTATAAAAAACTTATTACCTCTAATATTTCTTCAGTTCTTTCCCTATTTCTAGGATTATCATACATATTATTTTGAATAAGTTCTTTAAGATTTACAAAAAGAACTTCCTCCAGTTTAGTTAAATCATAATTCTTTTTGCAACTATCAATCACATAGTAATTTCTATAAATCATTTTTTCTCCAATAAGGGGATGATCTTCAACATAATTATTTACAATTGCAAAAGGTTTAAGTTCAGAAAAAATTGCCTTATCACCTTTTACAAAATCATATGTACCATAATTCAAATGCAAATAAATTTTTTTATATGAATCGACAACAAGCACATAAACTTTTTCCTCTATTACATTTGCTTCTTTATCTGGAAATACATCTCCCTTATTAGCAACATACAAATCATCTTTAACTACAACATCAAACTTATTCATAATTATCACGCCTCTAAAATTATTTTAGCAAATGTTTTTAAAAAAATCCAAAATCTTTAATAAATTAACATTATATTAACTAAAAATTTTTACGGAAATTAGTCTTTTTTATAAAAAGTCCCTTGAAAAAAGTGTAATCTTTAACTAAAAGTCGTTTGAAAAAGGTGCAAAGTTGATGTAAAAGTCCCTTGAAAAAGGTGTAAAAGCATTGAAGATAGAAGAAATATATGATAATGTATAGACAAAGAAAGGTGGTAACATGAAAAGAAAAATATATAACCAATTAATCGAATGGAAAAATAATAAAATTAATAAACCACTATTAATTTTAGGAGTTAGACAATGTGGGAAAACTTACATCATTAATGGATTTTGCCAAAATGAATATAAAAATTACCTTAAAATAAATTTATTAGAAAGAAATGATGTAGTTAATTTATATAAAGAAAATATAAACTCAGAAGAAAAATATAAACGTCTAAAAGCTATGATTAATTTTGATTTTGACAAAGAAAACTCTATCTTATTTATCGACGAAATTCAAGAAAGTGAAGAATTGATTAGTGAATTAAAATATTTTTGTGAAGAACACAATAACGTTAGAATAATATGTGCCGGTTCACTTTTAGGCGTAAAATTAAAAAGATTAACAAAATCATTTCCAGTTGGAAAAGTATATATTAAAAACATGTATCCAATGGACTTCGAGGAATATTTAATTGCTAATGATGAAAACTTCTTAATCGAAAGCATTAAAGAATGTTTTGTAAATAACAAGCCAATGTTATCATTACACACTAAAGCATTAAAATACTATAACAGTTATTTATTAACAGGTGGAATGCCAGAAAGTGTTTTAAACTTAATTAACATCAATGGAGATTATATAAAATATGACAAGAATATTATTAGTAACATAATTGAATCTTACTTTGATGACATGAAAAAATACATTCAAACACAGACAGAAGCCTTAAGAATAAGAGCGTTATATGAATCATTACCAAGTCAATTATCTAATTCTTCTCACAAATTTCAGTATTCAAAATTAAATACAGGAGCAAAATCAAGAGATTATGAATTACCACTAGATTGGCTATTATCTGCAAATATGGTTCAAAAAGTCAATTGTGTAAAAACAATTGAAAAACCACTAAAAGGATTTGAAGACAACGATACCTTTAAACTTTTCCTAAGTGATATTGGAATATTAAATAATCTATTAAATATTTCTATTAACGATATTCTCAATGACAACTTAAAAATATATAAAGGAGTTATTACTGAAAACTATGTTGCAAATCAACTACTCGCAAATGAAATTCCATTATTTTATTGGAAAAATAAACAAAACGTTGAAGTCGACTTTCTTATTGAAACAAAAGATGGCATCATCCCAATTGAAGTAAAATCATCAGATAACACTCAATCAAAAAGTCTAAAAATATATAACACTTTATTTGATCCACCATATGCAATAAGAATGAGTACAAAGGACTTCGGTTATAACTCTGAAACAAAAATAAAATCAGTTCCATTATATGCAACATTCCTTATCAAAGATTTAATAAAATAAAATTATTAAAAAAACTAATTAAATCTTTACATTTATCTTGCATGAATTTACATTTGTTTGCTATAATTTAGGTAGAAACAAGGTGGAAATATGAAAAAGAATTTAAAAGGTTTTATCACAATTGGTATCGGAGTTTTCTGCTTAATTGGTTCCTTACTAATTAACCGCTATGCAGATATAGACGATGTATTTTGTGTCGTCCTTATGACATTTTCACTTATAATCGAAATTTATGGACTATTTCAAATAATAAAAGACACTTACAACTAGTGTTTTTTTTAAATGTGAAGTATAATTAAAATGGTGATAAAATATGTTTAAAATTGCTGTCAAAGAAGCGTTAAATTTTACAAGACCTCTCGCAACTGGTTTTTATTACTTTGATAAAAAAATAATTAACGGCTTATCAACATTAATTGTTTTAAATAATGAAGGAGATATTTTAACAACTGCAAGCATAGCTTCCTTATTTAAACTGCAAGACGAACTAAAAGAAACATACTTACCAATCTACGAAGAACTAAAAAGTTTAAAAGGAAGAAAACTTACAAAAAAACTAGATGAATATGGCATTAAAGATGAAACGTTAACTGATATTTTAAATGTCATAATTGATATTGCTGAAAATCCAGGAAAAGTAAATATTATAAAACACGAATACTTAAATTTAGCAGTTATCAAATTCTCAAATCATGAAAATGTTCTCGTCAAAGACTTTCCTAAATTTAACGAAAATTATGAAATAGGTCAAAGCACATGCACAGTAGGTTTTGCTTTCCCAGAATATAAAGCATTTACTTATGACGAAGAAAACAGAACACTTAAAAGCGATTTCAAAGTAATGAACTTTCCTATTTTCCCAGTTGAAAGCATCATCACAAGAAATATCTTTGATACAAAAGAAAATATATCAATGTTTGAGTTATCATCCCCAGTTGAAGACGGAATGGAAAGTGCACCAGTCTTGAACACTAATGGAGAAATTTTAGGTATTGCTCTAGGTAACAAAAAAACTGGCAACCGCACCCTAAGTTATGCAATAACATCATCAATTATCACAAAATTTTTAAAAGAAAATAATATAAAATATGAAGAGGTAAACAATGAATAATAATCGTGGAAATATAATAATAATCGAAGGCCCACAAGGCGTTGGTAAAAGCACAATGGCAAACTTTTTAAGAGATAACCTAGCATCATCTAATCTTTATAGATTAACTGGTATTAAAGATAAATCTCAAACAGGTTATGCTAAAAATAAAAAAATGTATCTTAATTTACTAAACTATATGGAAACTTTAGAAGAAACCGAACTAAACTTAATTTTTGATCGCACTTTCTTCACTGAACAAGTATATGCAAGTCTAGGATTTAAAGATTACAAATTTGATGACGTATACAAAAGACTAGTTCAAAAACTTAACGACCTAGATTACAATATTTATTTTGTTGTATTATATCTAGATGATACATCTCTATATGAAAAAAGACTAGTTCGTCAGCATCATCAATATCAGGCATTCTCCCTAGAAAGTAGTATTAAACAACAAAACGCCTATTTAAAACTTGCTGATGATTTAAACATGCCAAATATAAAAGTACTTAAAATTGCCACCGATAACTACGAAGAAGCGTATAACAAACTTATAAATTCTATTCCAGTTTTAAATGGCATAAAATATACACAAGAGGCAAAATGAAAAAAAGAATTAAACTAAAATACGGAAATATCTTCTTAATATTAATTATTCTCGGATTAATTTCATATATTATTATTACTATAATTTCCCCTAAAAAGGAGTCTGATGATAATATGGATAAAACCAAAACCACTAATACTACAAGTAAAACAACAACCGAAACTACTACAACCACAACGACTACAAAAGAAACTACAACTAGTAAAAAAACAACTACTACAACCACTACTAAAAAAAATATAAGTAGTCAAACAAATAAGACTGGCAAAACCTCAAAAGGCTACACAGTTGAATACAAAGATGGAGCATATTATGTTGATGGATACTTAATCGTTAACAAAACATACCCACTAGATAGCACGTGGAAACCTAAAAACACATTTAAAAGCGTTCCAAATGATGGATTTGCTAGAGAACCATTAAACACCGAAGCATATGAAAACTGGAAACAAATGAAAAGTGATGCTGCAGCACTAAACTTAAATCTATGGGCACAAAGTGGCTATCGCTCATATGACTACCAAAACGACTTATATAATGGTTATGTAAAAAGAAAAGGCAAAACTGCTGCTGATACCTTCTCAGCAAGACCAGGACACTCAGAACATCAAAGTGGTTTAGCATTTGATTTAAATACAATTGATAGTTCATTCAAAAACACAGATGAAGGAAAATGGGTAGCAAAAAACGCTTACCTTTATGGCTATATTTTAAGATATCCAGAAGGAAAAACAAATGAAACCGGTTATATCTATGAACCATGGCACATAAGATACGTTGGTAAAGAACTAGCAAAAGCTCTTTATAACAATGGAGACTGGATAACAATGGAAAGCTACTTTGGAGTAACATCAGAATATGACAATTAACGAATATAAAAATGAAATAATAAAGCTTCAAAAAGAAGATACTAAAAACGCTATCAAAAAAGGCTTTAAAGACAAAATAAAATGGTACAATTTCATTAAAAATGAACCAAACGATACCATCGCTCTATCCATAATAAATCTTGCTAAAATATGCGATATTAATCCATTAATAACTGCCGAACACTTTGATGCAACAATGATAACCCGTGTATCTCATATGCTTAGTATAAAGTAACGCAAAATATGCGTTCTTTTTATTTTAAAAGTACCTAAAAAATTGTATAATAAACAATGAAAGGAAGTACCAAATGAAGCAAGACTATATAATCGTACCTCAAAACTATAAAAAAAGTCTTATTAAAAAATTAAGTAAGCAAAATAATTTATACAAAGCCAAAATTCTTGGAATAGACGAAGTAACAAAAAGACTTCTATTTGATTATGATGAAAAAACAATTTATTATCTTATAAAAGAAAAAAACTACTCATATGAAAACGCTAAAGAACTAATTAAAAACATGTACTTTATCAAAAACACAAACTATCAAAATGACAAACTAAATAACTTAGTAACACTTAAAAATGAACTTCTTGAGAAAAATCTTCTTACTACAGATAAGTTTTTTAAGAACTCAATTAAAAATAAAAATGTTGAAATCCAAGGATTTATTAACATTGATAAATGGACTATGCACATTATTGATTTATTAAAAGAAACTGCTAATGTAACAATCACAAATATTCCTGATAAAAATTACACTCACCCAGTATATGAGTTTACAAACATTAATAATGAAATTGAGTTTATCGCTAATGACATAATCCAAAAGAATCTTGATTTAAACAAAGTATATATAGCAAATATCAATGCAGACAACACAAGTGTAATTAAACGTATTTTTGCAAACTACCACTTACCAATCAATATTGAAAGCACAAAGACACTATACGAAACAACTGAAGGACTAAACTTTTTAAATAATCTAGATTTAGAAAAAGTGCAAAATGAAGAAATTAAAAATGGGATTATTAAAGTTTTAAATAAATACAGTTTCATCAAAGATATTACTGAAATTAAAGACATCTTAAAAGAAGAATTTAAACACACAAAACTTAAAAGTGAAAAACTTACTAACTCTATTAATGTAATAGACCTTAAAAATAATATCCCAGAAGAAGACGATTATAATTACTTAATAAACCTAAATAAGGAAACAATTCCTCATAATTATAAAGATGAAGATTATATCTCAGATATAGAGAAAATGCCTTATTTAGATCAAACATATCAAAAGAACAACAATGAATTCATCATCTGGAAAAGAATAATTAACAATACTAAGAATTTAACTATTACAACAAGTAAGCAGAACTTAAAAGGCAGTACTAAAACTTCCCCACTTATCGAGGAATTTAAACTAGAAGTTATCAAAAAAGATTACATACCAAGCACGTATTCTAATCAAAGTAACAAGTATAATTTAAGTTCACTTCTAGACGAATATATAAAATACGGAACCTTCAACATAAACATCCCTATATTATTAAACACATATAAAAATATAGAATATATGACATATGATAATACCTACCACAAGATAAACTTTACTTACGACAAATTAAACCTATCATATACTAAATTAAATACTTACTATGAGTGTCCTTTCAAATATTACTGCTCATATATTCTTAAATTAGATAATTATGAACAAACCTTTGATGCTTATGCAGGCTCTTTATGCCATCATATATTACAAAATATGTTCAAAGAAAATTTCAACTTTAATACAGAAACAGAAAGCTATCTTAAAGAAAATCCATTTAACCTAACTTTAGAAAACAAAATCTTCTTAAATAAAATGCTAGAAGAACTTAAAAACGTTATTAAAAATATTAACTCACATTTAAACATTACTAACTATAAAGAAATAGAATGTGAAAAAAATATTGAAATTACAAAAAACAAAATTAAATTTGTTGGTATTATAGATAAGATAATGAAGTATGATGACAAAATAGTTTTAATCGACTACAAAACTGGCGAAACAGATATTGATTTAAGACTAGCTCCATATGGACTAAAACTCCAGCTTCCAACATATATTTATCTAATTCAAAACTTATATCCTAATAGTAAAATTGTCGGTATCTATCTACAAAATATCATAAGCCCAATTATCAATTTTAAACCTGGAAAAACTAAAGAAGAACAAATAAACGACCACCTAAAACTAAATGGTTACACTATTGGTAATGAAAATCTTATATCTGAGTTTGATCCAACCTACGAAAACAGTGAGTATATTAAAAGTATGACTCTAACGCAAAATGGATTTAGTAGATATGCCAAAATACTTACTGAAGATGAATTAAAATACTTAGGAACATTTGCTGAAGAAAAAATAGACGAAATGATTAAAAATATAGATAATGCAAACTTCAAAATAGAACCTAAAATTAAAGGTATTGACAACATTAGTTGCAAATTCTGTAAATATCAAAGCATCTGTTTTAAAACTGAAAAAGATAACAAGTACATATACCCAGACGAAGAATTAAAATTTTTAAGAGGTGATGAAAATGCCTAAATGGACAAAAGAACAAGAACTAGCAATCAACACTGAAGGAAGCAATATTATCGTATCAGCTGGTGCTGGTTCTGGTAAAACAGCCGTACTAACTGAGCGTGTAATAACTAAACTTAAAAAAGGCGTTCACATAAATGAACTTTTAATCCTAACATTTACAAATAATGCAGCAGCAGAAATGAAAGAAAGAATTAAAAAAGCCATCAGCAAACTACCAGAACTATCTGAAGAAATGAATCTAATCGAAACTGCTAACATAACAACATTCGATGCCTACGTCTTATCTCTAGTAAAAAAATATCACTATTACCTAGGGCTAGATGCTGGCCTAAGTATCATAGATGCATCCATAATTAAACTAGAAAAGAAAAAACTAATTGATAAAATATTTGAAGATAAATACCAAGAAAATAATAAAGATTTTATTAACTTCATAACAAAATACTGTGTCAAAAATGACAAACCTCTTAGAAAAAAAATTCTCGCAATAGACTCATCCCTAGACCTACTTATCAATAAAGAAGACTTTTTAAATAATTATATTGACAACTACTATACTGACAAAAACCTAGAAAATCTATTTAACTCATATGAAAAACTTATTCAAAATAAAATAAATTCAATAAAAAACAGTCTTGAAAATCTAGGTTATGAAATAGAAGAAAAAACATATCAAAAATTCTTTGCAGTTCTAGAGCCACTAATAAAAGCCCAAGACTACAATACTATCAGACTATCACTAGACTTCACAATGCCTAGACTACCTAATGGTTCTGGTGAAAAAGCTAAATATTATAAAACTCAAATTAGTGAAATTACCAAATCTATAAAAGAACTATGCTACTTTGATAAAGAAGTACTTATAAATAATTTAAGAAGTACTAAAAGTGATGCCAAAATAATCGTTGATATTATCAAAGTTTTACACAAAGAAACCGAAAATTACAAATATTCAAAAAATATGTTTGAGTTTAACGACATCAGTAAACTAGCAATTAAACTAATAAAAACGAACGAAGAGGTCCGTACAAATCTTAAAAATTCATTCAAAGAAATCATGATCGACGAATATCAAGATACAAGTGATATGCAAGAAACCTTCATCTCCTTAATTGAAAATAACAACGTTTATATGGTTGGTGATGTTAAACAATCCATCTACCGTTTCCGTAACGCTAACCCAGATATCTTCAAAATAAAATATGATAAATATAAAAACGAAGATGGTGGAAGAAAAATAGATTTAAATAAAAACTTCCGTTCAAGAGAACAAGTCCTAGACAGTATTAACGATATCTTTAATCACATAATGGATGACTTTATCGGAAACGCTAACTACCACAAAGAACATCGTCTAATCTTTGGTAACCAAGGCTTTTACATCTTTGGTAGTAACAAAAATAATAACAATCTAGAAATTTATAACTACGAAAAAGACAAAGATCACACTAAAGAAGAAATTGAAGCATTCATTATTGGAAACGATATTAAAAAGAAAATTAAAGATAAATACCAAGTACTAGATGATGAAGTTCAAAGAGATATAACATTCAAAGACTGTTGTATTCTCATGGATAGAACAAGCAGCTTTGATACATATAAAAAAGTATTCGATTACCTTCAAATACCCCTTAATATTTACAAAGACGAAGATATTCTTTTCACAGATGAAGTATGCTTAATAAATAATATTCTAGGACTAATAATAAACATCAAAAATAAATTAAACAACGTAGACACTAATTTTTACTACACTAGCATTGCTCGTAGTTACCTATATAACCTAGATGACAATATAATTTACAATAATCTTATAAATAAACAATTAACTACTACTGAAATATATCAAAAATGCCTAGAAATTAGCAAAAACATCGATAGTATGAGTAACTCTGAAATAATTGAAACCATCATCAAAGACTTTAACTTCTATGACAAAATGATTTCTAAAGGTAACATCCTATATAGAAGTATTATTCTTAACAATCTTCTAGAAAAAGCTCAAAACCTAAATGACGTTGGTATGAACATCTATGACATGAAAGACTTCTTTGAAAACCTAATGGAAAACTCTGAAGTAATTAAACTACCTGCAATAATAAGCGACTCAAACTCTGTAACAATTACCAACATTCATAAATCCAAAGGACTAGAATACAAAATATGCTACTTCTCTGGCTTTCATAAAGAATTTAATCTAATGGATGTTAAAGACAAAATCCTCTATAACGAAAAATATGGCCTAATAATGCCCAGCTATAATGAAGGCTTCTCTAATACATTTATAAATACAATCTTTAAAGAAGATAATTTAAGAAATGAAATATCTGAAAAAATAAGACTTCTATACGTAGCACTTACTAGAGCAAAAGAAAAAATGATTATTGTAACAAGCCTTGACAGTGACAAAATCTATGTAACAAACAACGAAAAAGTAATTGATGATTTAGACAGAATGAAATATAAATCATTTAAAGATATCCTCAACTCAGTCTATGAATACATAGAAAAATATATCACAAACGTTAATATTCCCGAGATTAATGATGACTACAAAATATCAAAAAATATTAACTTAGATGGTCTAATAAACACAAATGAAACAATAATCGTAGAAGAAAAAGAATTTCAAACAAGTTCATTAGAAGAAAAACACTTTTCAAAAGAAACAAGTAAACTAATCACTGAAGAAGAAAAAAATAACATGAACTTTGGAACAGAAATGCACTACATGTTAGAAAACACTGACCTTAAAAATCCTGATTACACTTTACTTAGTCCTATTGAAAAAAGCATCCTAGAAAACCTACTAAAAAATGACATCTTTAAAAATATAAACAATGCTGAAATATATCAAGAATATGAATTTATAGATGATAATGAAACAAGTGAAAAAACAGGTGTTATTGACCTCATGTTAGAGTATAATGACCATATTGATATAATTGACTACAAGCTTAAAAACATTGCTGATAATGCCTATAAAAAGCAATTAAATGGATACAAAGAATATATCAAGAATAAAACTCACAAACAGGTAGACACTTACCTTTACTCACTACTAGATAGAACATTAACCAAAATTGATTAATGTTCTTTTTTCTTGACTAAATTTAAACGATGACATATATTAATAAACATGAACGAAGAACAACAAAAAGCAGTACTATCACTTAATGATACCCTCCTCATCGCTGGTGCTGGTTCTGGTAAAACGCATACCATAATTAATAAAATAAACTACCTAATAGATAATAACATCTACAAAGAAAAAGAAATCTTAGTTATCTCTTTCACAAATGAATCCGTAAATGACATTAAAAGAAAATGTGATAAAGAAATAGATATCACCACATTTCATAAACTAGCTATAAACATTATCAAAGACGAAAACTACCATCTTGCTGGTAACACCCTAGACTATATCATCAATGAATACTTTGAAAGCTATGCTAAAACAAATAAAAAAACAAATCAAATAATTAAAAGAATATGCGTAGAAACAACCATTTCAAATCTAAAAACTTACATCAAAACATTTATTAACCTATATAAAGCTAACTATTCATCAATTGATACACTATGGACCCTCTACAACAAATCACACTTCATAAATAAAGACTACTTAAAAATCATCTTAGACATCTACCTTATCTATCAAAGAGAACTAGAATCATCTGGTACTCATGACTTTAATGATTTAATAATAAATGCTGAAAAACTTATATCAAACAACATTAAAAAAGTACCTTATAAATTTATAATAATCGACGAATTTCAAGACACATCTTATACAAGACTTAACATAGTCCTAGCAATTAAAAAAATAAACAATGCCAAAATATTCTTTGTTGGTGATGACTATCAATCTATCTACAGGTTTAGTGGTCTGGATTTAAATATCTTTCTAAACATAAAAGACTACATACCAGAAATAACTATCTTAAAATTAGTAATGAACTATCGGAATAATCAAGAAACAATCAACTTAGCAAATAAATTTATAATGCAAAATAAAAAACAGATTAAAAAAACAGTAATCTGTCAAAAAAATTTAAATAAACCAATAAAAATAATTAACTTTTCAAATAAACAAACAATTATAAACAAAATTATCCCCAACCTCTTTGGTACAACTCTTATAATGGGAAGAAATAATAAAGACAAGGATGACTATAATATTAAAGAAACTGAAAATCTTAAATTTTTAACTATCCATAAATCAAAAGGTCTAGAATTTGATAACACTATCATAATAAATCTTGAAAACAAAACAAATGGATTTCCATCTAGAATACCTAATCCCAAACTATTAAATAAAATAATTAAAACAGACTCTTACCCAGACGAAGAAGAAAGAAGACTCTTCTATGTTGCTCTTACTAGATCAAAAAACTATACTTACCTACTAGTACCTAAAAACAACCCATCTATATTTATTACAGAAATTAAAAAATACGGAAAAGAATATATTGAAGAAATTAATCTTTAGAATAATAAATTTTTGTAATCGGATAACCTTTATTATATATCATTTCCTTATATTCAGTACTACTTTTACTATCTAAATAATTACTAAAATCTTTCATAAAATTATTTACTGTACCACCCATATAATCAAAACAATCATCATAAGAACAAACTCTATCAAAATATTTATCTGACACTTTATCACTGAAATTAAGTGTAGTTACACCTTCTGGATATACAACATTACTAGTCTCATAAGCATAGCTCCTACTAGATATTAAATAACTTAAAACAATTCCATAAAATATAGTTAAATTAAAAATAATATACTTCCTCATACACATCAGTATTATTATTCCCAAATAAAAAAAATATAAACAAAAAAAGGACTATTTCCAGTCCCATTTAAACTCTTTATAAGCCTTAATATAATTATACCTGATCTTTAATAAAAGTAACTTTCTTAAGAAACCATTATCCTTTTTATAATTAAGTGCTTCTGTTCTATCTTTCCACATAGATAAAGCCTTCTTCTTAAACTCTTCATTTGTAATATACTTCTTAACTACACACTTAGGTACAAACGTCTCAAGTACTTCCTTATCACAAACCTTATATTTAAGTTCATTGCCTTCAATTAAATCCTTATAAAGTAACTCAATCAAATTAAATCCAGCAGGTGTTATATAATAAGAACATCTTCCTTGTCTAGCATTAATCTCCATTACTTTATACTTACCATCTCTAGCATCATACTTCATATCAAATTCAGCAAATCCTTGATATCCTATTTTCTCAGTAAACTTTCTAATCTTCTCAATTTGCTCTTCTACTCCAGGATACTGTGAATACCCATTAATAATAACGGCTGCATTACCAATCATTCTAGGAGCATGCTCTTGCAGACCTATTTGAGCAAAAGAAACCATCTTTACCTTCTTATTCTTATCTGCATAAACTACTGCATCAAATAAATGTGAATCATCCCCAGGAATATACTCTTGAATAATAATTGTATCCGTATAATTTCCCTTCTTAAACTTATCAATAACATCAAGTAACTCTTCCATCGTATCTAACTTATAAATCTTCTTCTTACCAACAAAATTAATATGTTTAAATAAAATAACATTTGCTGGTTTAACAATTACCGGGAAAGTAATATCTTCTGGTTTAATCTCTTCATTCTTAGTACAATCATAATAAATACTTCTTGGTAAATCAATTACACTATCAGCATACGTCTTATAAAAGTCTTCCTTATTAACTAAAGTATGTTGTAACTTAACACTAGGATAATTAAAGAAAAATTTACTCTTAAGCTTACTCTTATTCTTCGCTATAAACTCACCATAAGTCTCATTACTACTAACAAGAAATATTTTCTCCTTCTTATGCTCTTCATAATATTTATCTAATTCACTTAAAAATACTTTTTCATCCCATAGATTCTCTACATACTTAATATTTAAAATCTTAGTATATCTCGTATAAGCAAAAGGCTTCTCACCAGGAATTATAATACTAAGCAAATCAGCTTTCTCTCCCGTAAACTCATGATAACATCTAGCTAAATAATAAGCATTAATATCATTTCCTATAATAAGTGCTCTAAACTTCTTCATTTTCTTCTATCCTCTTTCCATTATAAACATAAACTCTTGGTACTCTATATGTAACACTGCAAATTAACTTATAAACATTAACTCCAGTATATCCAGCAATCTCTCTAATACCAATCATATCACCAAATATAATAACCTCATCACCTAATTTAACATCATCATCAATTATAACAGAAGTTATATCCATATAATTAGTAATAGTCTTATATTTCTTACCCTTAATCTCTACATAATATGGTTTAATAAGTGCAAAATCAGCAAAGCCATAAGGAAGAATCCCTATCTTAATATTAGACTTAGCATCATACATACCACCATATCCAACACCTTCTCCAGGCTTAATCTCTTTTATCTCCATCACATTAGTAACAAACTTAAATGCAGTATTTAACTTTAAAGGACTAACATCCGGAACATACTTCTTAAAAGTTAACTTATTAAAAAGTTTTCTCTTCCAAGAAAGTGGAAATGATCTTTTCGCAAATCCATACATTACAACACCTAATCTTACCCCATTCGCAAAATCAAATGCCTCATGTTGCTCCATCGTCAAACTTCTATCCAAATGAACAATATCTACCTTACTTAAATCTATATCCTTAGTTATATCTTTAAATCTAGATACCTCTTTATTTAGCTCTTCACCTACTCCAGAATATAACTGAGTAAACACACCCTCCATATATAAATTCTTATCTGAATTATTATAAATATAAGAAGCTACCTCACTAGACTTAACACCAAATCTATTCATTCCCGTATCAATCTTCAAATGAAATTTAACCTTTATTTTCTTTTTCTTAATCTCATCAAAAATATCTTTGCTATCTATCGTTATTGTAATATTATTCTTTGAAGCAACCTCAGCATCATTAGCACTAACTGGCTCTAAAACTAATACAGGAACATCACTATATCTTTTTCTAACCTCTAATCCTTCTTCTAAAGTAGCTACTGCTAAATAATTAATGCCAGCCTTAAGCATATACTTAATAACTCCTAGCCCATGCCCATAAGCATTAGCTTTAACCACTCCAAAATAATACTTATAAGAAGAATACTCTTTTATTATTGCTTTAACATTATCCTCAATAACATTACAATCAATAAGTGCATATGTCTTTCTATACATCAAATCACAACCTTAATTAACAAAAAAATTATATCATTTATTACTATTATTTACAATAAAATGGGCTTTATTCTAAACTATATACTTACTTCATTGACTTTCTTTTTACTCTTTACAAAAGCCACAACTTTAGCCTCACTCGAATATATAAAATTTAAAAAATCTGCGATTGAAATATCTGCCTTAAATGTAGTTTCACCTTCATAAATATCTTCAAACAATATCCTAACATCATCAAAAGAACCACTTTGAATAACCGTATACTTGCCATGAGCAATACTATTTCTTATTCCATTAATAATTCCCCTGTTATAGACAAGTAAACTATTATCAGTTACATAATCCACTGCATCATCATAAGTTGCTTTAGCTGATGCTACATCACTAATCATAGTTGCTTCTAAAATCTTATCATTATTTAAATTAGCACTAAGTACTGCCTGTGCCTTAGTATTTCCACTTAACTTAACCGCATTTAAACTCTCAGTATTTTTCTGTATCTTACTTTGAATAGCAGCAAGTCTTTTAGAAGCTCCCATATAAGTTTCCTTATGACTATCTATTGGTCCATTATCTGGCTTTAAATAACTAACATTAAATGCAGAAAAATCTAACGTACTATAATCAAATCCAGTATTATCTCCACTAGTAAAAGCATTCTCATTATCTAACAAATCATCATGTAAATATCCAAACAAAGTATTGAATAAACCAATTGAAGCCGCAGCAAGTTCTTCATTACTAGCAACGAAAAAATTACCATATTTATTTGCTATATAATTACTAATTTTATCCTTATCAGTAGATTGTAAGTCATACGCAGCCTCAAGTAATATAAAATCATTAAAAGAAGCGCTTATCTCACTAAACTTCTTTCCTTCCGTAACTCTCTTTAAAACTTTATCACCTATAGCATTCACTGCTTCAGTATATCCTTGATCCTTTAATACTTCAAATAAACTATCTGCAAACTCATCAAGATCATCAAACTTAACATATCTTACATCCCAATCAAAATCATACTTATCCTTTACCATATCTTTAAACAAAGTAAAAACTTTTAAATTAGAAGTTTCTTTATAAGCTTCAATTACCTCATCTAACATACCCGCTAGATCCTTACTAATTATTACCCCATCTTTACTTTTCAAAGTAACTTCCACCTTTTTAAAATTAGATATTACTCGCTTAACCTCTTTACTATCTTTTAAAGGTTTAGTTCTATTTTTTTCTGCTTTTTCATTCATAACAAAACTTTTCTCACAAAGTTTCATTTTTACTCTTCTAAAATAATTCTTAAGAGAATAAATAACAAAAGTAGCAAGCTTATCTATATTTAGTTTTACACCTCTTCCAGCAAAATCTAAAATAACCCTGTTATGATCTAAATCAAACATAAAATTACCATGAGCAAGCTTATTACGAATCATCGCAACTACAGTCGCAGCATCACTAAAACTATAACCATCTATTACATAACCACTATCAGTCTTGGTTGCTATCATACTAACCGACTTAGCTAATTCATCTGCAAATATCTGTGTCTCAAACTTAAGTTCAGGAGCCTTTGTAACAATCTCTTCCTTTATTCCAAGAAGTATATTACTAATAAGTGCTACTCTAGCTGCATTATAATTTTTCTTATCAAGAATATAACTACCATCATACTCATCACCCACAAACTGATTAAGTAAAAATAAAGAATAAGCCTTCGCCCCAGAATAATAATCTAACATACTATCAATTTTATCCATAAAAATCACCTGTCTCTTTTAAATTATATCATATCACAAAAAAAGGATAAAACATTACCCTTCATTCTCATCAAAACTCATATTATTCTCATAATTAGTAATAATAACTTCCTTAACCTTGCCCCTCTTCTTACCATTAGAATTAATATTACGATTAGCCTCAATAACATAAATATTATAATCTTTATATAGTTCACTAATTAAACTAGTCTTATTATTGGATAGCATTACATAACAGCCCCTATCACTTAACTCCTTAAACACTCTAGCAAGTCTAACTTGTTCATTCTTCCCAAAGCCTTCTTCAGTATAACTATTAAAAATAGAAGTATCTGAATCATACGGAGGATCAAAATAAATAAAATCACATTTCTTAGCATCTTTAACAGCTTCTTCAAAATCAACAGAAAGCATCTTTACATCATTATAATTAAAATATCCACAAATAATTCCTAAATTCTGCCCCTCATAAGTATTAACACTAGTCTTCTTTCCGAAAGGAACATTAAACTCATTCTTACTATTAACCCTATATAAACCATTAAAACAAGCTTTATTTAAATAAATAGTTCTAGCAGCCCTCTTATAATCAGGAAGTCTATTAAACTTAGCCTTATCCCTATCTAAATTTCTAATTTGATAATAATACTCTTCACTATGATTAGCTTCATGATGATTAAGTTCTCTGCACATCGCATCAAACTTTTTAGCATCCTTCAAACACTCATACACATTCATAAGCTCTTTATTACAATCATTAATAACTGCACTTCTAGGCGATAACTCAAAAAGCAAAGCCCCACCACCAACAAATGGCTCATAATAAGTATTAAACTCATTAGGTGCATAAAACTTTAACTTATCAATAATTTGTCTCTTACCACCAGCCCACTTAACAAAAGGCTTTCCCTTTATCATTTACATCACCTCATATAAAATATATTTTATCATAAAGTATGACATAACCCAAACTATATTTTAAACTTTACCAAACAAAAAGAAGCTTTTATGCTTCCACTTCAAACCCCCCTGTGTTCTTTATCAACTATTCCACTATAAACTTCTAAACCTAAATCATCTTTTAAAAATTTGACTAATTCATTTTGAAGTTCTAAAACTTTATATTTGTTAGAAATAAAACCATCAATCGGAATAAAAAAGTTCTTAGATTGTTCTGTAACTTTACTTCTTTTTTCTTGACACCAAGCCCATCTTCTTGATTTAACTTTATTCCAGGAAACATAAATTACCTCACCAACATCTGGATGCTCTATTTTCTGTACATCTAAAAGGAATAAAACAGTCATTTTCACCACTTTATCTAATTTGGATATCACTATTTATAAAATTATCTATATCATGAACACCTACTGATAACTCATATTTTAAAGATAAAGAATTACCAAAATCTACTATAGAATTAATATTTCCTTTAGATATTCTTGTCATCAAAGCCTCGATAGAACACATATATTTATTTGGATTTATATTTAACTTTCTAAAAGCCTCTCTATGTGGTTATATCCACACTTCCCATTTAATCTTTACATTTAAAAATTTTTCTTTAGAAAATTGCAAATGTTTCTGTATCAACAGCTAGCAAGATTAAACAATCAATTGAGAAAAAATTTAGGAAGAAAGAGCCTAATAAGTTTATGCCTGCTTATTGTATACCTACAAAATTAAATTTTTTGATTTAGATATAGAGTTTCTTAAATCAATAGCATACTTTGATAAGGAAATTAACGATGGATTAGCCTTCTACTTGGAAGATATAGATCCATAACTATTATTGATGATAATATTTCTTGTTTAATTATTGTTGTAAATGAAGAAGATGGAGATATAACTATTCCAATTATCACTAGCACAGATGTTGCAAATAAAATAATAAATAGTTGTAAAGGTAATTCCTTAATTGGTATCAAAGGAAAGATAGATGCCGATGAAAACGGTTTAATAATCAAAGCAGAAAAAATATCTTTTTTAGGTCATAAAAAAAGAGCCGATTAATTTCGACTCTCTTTAAATTATATCCTAACAGTATTATGATTAAAGACTATTCCCACTAAAATACAAGATGCTATATAAATAACCAAATAAACGATTACGAAGATAACAACATTTGATATTAAAAATCCAAGTAAAGTTATAATTGCAGTTATATAGCTATAGCTTATTAAGTATCCAATACTTCCTGAAGCAGGATCATCTACACCTCTTTGATATCCACACCCTGTTAATATAAAAGCAAAAATATGAATAATTGTGCCACCTATAATTATATTAAATAGATCAGCATAAGCTTTATTGCCAATAATATTTACATATGGATTTGGTAATAAGAATTGTCTAACAAATGCACTTATTAAATGAATAAGTCTATACATAATTATTCATCATCCTCACATTCAAATTTATTAATTATTGCATCACTTGATACAATGGTTTCAGTAGAAACAAATAATTTAAATAAACATTTTCCCCTCAAATACATATCCTGCATCTTTTCATCGCCGATTTCTTTAATCCAATCTGAACTATTTATAATGTCTTTTCTGATGGAATCATCTTTAGAGCAATCAATAATTTTATAGTATATATTATTTTTTTTCAAAAGACCTTTTTCATCGATCTTTCTGTAACATATTGAAGGCACATTATGTTTGTTCATAATGTATATATGCTTTGCTTTAGGTTCTAATATAACATCAATTTGTTTTCCATTAATTTCTATTTTTCCTTTATTATAATCATATATATTCATTATTCTTAAATTAAATGGACTTGTTAATATAATATTATTATCCTCTTCCATATTTTTGATATATTCCTCAAAAGGTGTAGAACAAACCACTGATTTTTCATCAATTTTATCGATATATTCCTTTGAAATTCCAATATTCATAGAATGTGCATAGCTATCCGCCAATGTTTCGACACCATAAACATCTTCGAAGAATATATCTCTATCAATTACTTGATTAAATCCTAACATTTTTTTGCTAACTTTTTTTGAATTTATTATTTTTTTATTCTTTTTTAAATAATTATATAAATCACTACCATTGGTAATCTTTTTTATCAAAAGATTATAAAATTGTTTAAACTTATCCGGTTGAATGTCATGTTCTCTAATATATTCTTCCTCATCAAGCTTCGACTTTTCTAACAAATTATTAATTTTTTTCAAAGCAGTAGATTCATTATAATTAATTTTTAAGAATGATTCTATGCTATTATTTTTTTCTTTTTCAGATATGACACTAATTAAACGTTCATAATAATATTTTTCATTTCTAGACATCAAAGAAGAATGCCTTATATTATCACTTGCAAAATTAATATTAAATAAATATAAGAATGATTTTAAAACAAAAATATAATCAATACATATTCCTGACCATGAGTTTCTATATTTTTTATTTACATATCTAAAATCTAATCTTTCATATACTTCTTCAACATTTGAATAATAATTAAAATATTTTTTAAAATAATAAATAGCGTCCTCTACATCATATACATCAACAAAATTATTCTTTATATAGCTAATAATTCTTTTTATTGAAGGTATATCTTCTTCAGTAAATTTGTTTTTACTATGCAATATAATTAAAGAGTAAATAAAGCCAAAAGTAAATTGTAATTTAACAATATCATATTCATTTAATTCTTCTGATGAATCAAACCTATAATTAGCATGCTCAAAATATACATTTTCGAATATGTCGCATATTGCATCAAACTCTTTTAATTCAAGTAAATCAAAAACAATATTTAAAACATTAGACATCATTACATCAAAATAGCTTTTGTCATTATTTTTCTTTAAAGAATAATACTCATATCTAAAGGCTTCATTAGTATAACTATAAATGGTATCTCTAACATCATCTGTTTTTGATAGTTGCCTTTTATAACAATAATACATAAAACTTGATAGCATTTTATAATACTCATAATCTTCATTTGCATAAGCTATTGATAGAAGAACATTCAATATTCTTACCATTTTTTTATTTTGCTCTAAATCTTCACATAGATGAAGCAATTCTCTAATATACTCATATGCTAAACATAACACTTTACTCATGTTTTTTTTGTATAAATAATTATAAAAATCCATTAGCATTGTAAGATCCTTAAAACTATTATTTTTTTTATCGAGAGTAAAAGAATATAAATCATTCAATATAAGATTTAAATCATTATCTTGAAACGGAATACTATCTTGTAAAATAACCGATTCACGAACATCATTAGCTATACCTAAAAAATCATTTCTTAAATATGCAATTGAAACTCCATGATTCAATTTATCCCCAGGATTAACCAATAAGATAACTACAGGATCGTTATCTAATGTTTGCTCTTTTCTTTTCAAAAGAGATTCATCAATTTTATCACTTATTGATTGTAAGACATTAGTACTATAACATTTAAAAATACCAGACTTTGTTGATTTAATTAAAGTAAAGTTACTTTCTTTATAGTCTTCCTTATTTGAAGAAAAATATTTTTCATTTGTGTCCATAAACTTTTTAAATCTATTATTATTCATCTTCTTTGAAGTATTTGAAATATTCTTTTTATTTATAGAATCTAGACATTTTTTTACATATATATTATATTCTTTATAATAATAATCACTGTCTGAATTAAGCTTAATTGTCTTTGTAAACAAACGAATTGTATTAATAATTGACTTGATTATAAAATAATTAAGAATTATCTCAAATATAAAATATGTAATATTTATTAAAAGATTGTCATCTAAAATATTTTCATCATATACTAATATTTGTTTCAAAAAATAAAACATTAGAATAACCAATGAAACGATTGTTGTTTTCTTTATATTTGTAGCATTTAAGATAAACCTCTTTTGAAATTCAGAAACTTTGTCTGAATCTTTTACCAATTCAACAATAAAAATAACAATAGCAACTAATATACTAAGTACTCCGATATATGCATCAAGTCTTAGTGAAGTATCAAGTTTAAAAAATATATTTTTATTCATGAATAACATAAAACTATAAATGTGTTTAATCGCCAATGGTATTATCCACTCAAAAAAATTTATGATTTGATTTAATATATTAATCTTCATTATATTCCTCCAAACTAAAAAAGAGCATATTCCATCTTAAAAATGAAATACACTCTATTATTTAAACATATTATACCACTAAATTAGAATTTGTTGTTAGATATGCTGAAAAATTTATCAAAAAATTCTAATAGTTTGTCTATAACTTTATTTTTCTTTTCTTGTCTATCATTATTAGGAGTAAACATGCTCATTGGTGGAAGTATTGTTGATACCTCTGTACCATTAGTTTCTACTCTTCCCTGCTCGAATGATCTTTGGATAAAGTTATATGTTTCTTCTTTATTAAGTTTTTCTTCATTAATTATCTTATCTAATTCTTCCTTTTTCTTACTATTCATGAATGATTCAAAATCAGCATACACGTTTGAATCTTGGTCTAAAGAATCAATGAATGCCATAATTAAATCTTTTTTATTTCTTAAATTTGGACTTGCCATAATTGCTTTTTGAATACTTACTAATATTTCTTTATCTTCCATGTTACTATCATGATATTTTTTAACTAAGCCTAAGATATAATCAATATTAACTTCTATAGATTTAATTAATTCCATTTCAAATACTACATCTTCAGTAACATCGATTTTTTCTTGTTTAGCTTTATTTCTAAATTCATTATAAAGTTCAATATAAATACTATGATAATCTTGTTTATCTCTTTCATTGATTAATTCATCATCTTTAAATTCGTCGAATGAAGATAAAATATTAGTTACTTTTAATATTGCACCATATAGTTTAATGAATTCTTTTTGTTCTGCTTCACTTTGCATTAATTCTCCTGGTACAAATTTTGAAGTTAACTTTTCTACTAATGATTTATATCCCTCAAAAGTTTTACCATTATCATCTTCATATCCATAATAATAGTCTTTATATGGTTTTAATAATACAACACCGTGTGCATTCTCATCACCGAATTTAGCTAACGCTTCATTAAGTCTATCTTCTAAGTTTCTAAACGAAACTATATTACCATATGTTTTAACACTATTTAGGATTCTATTAGTTCTTGAAAACGCTTGAATCAAACCATGCCATCTAAGGTTCTTATCAACCCATAATGTATTTAATATTTTTGCATCAAATCCTGTTAAAAACATATTAGCAACTATTAATATATCAATCTCTCTATTTTTCATTCTCAAAGATACATCTTTATAGTAATTTTGGAATTTTTCTGATGATGTATCATAACTTGTTCCAAACATATTATTATAATCCTTAATAGCATTTTCTAAGAATGTTCTATCATCTGTACTTAATGCTTCTGTTGATTCAGAGTTTTCATCAATAACTCCATCTTCTCCATTAACACCATAAGAATATATTATAGCTACTTTAAGATTACTCTTTTTAATATCCAACTGTTTCTTAAATTCAGCATAGTATTCTTTAGCCATTTTAATGCTTGATACAGCAAATAATGAGTTAAAACCATTAATATTCTTTTTAGACTTAATTTCTTCTGCATCTTGTTTTTTAGCTACTGCAGAAACATTATCTAAAGTTGAGTAAACATAACTTTCTGATGTCTTAGTTTTCGTACTAAAATGCTCTATTATGTAATCTGTAATCATATAAATTCGAATCTGATTATCAAATAGTTTTTCTTCATCAATATTGTATACTTTTTCATCTTGAACGCCATCACGTAGATCTACTCTTCCAACATATTCATATCTAAATGGTAAAACATTCTTATCAGCAATAGCATTTACTATTGTGTAAGTATGTAATCTTTCTCCAAATATTTGTTCTGTTGTTTCAGAGATACCTTTAATAGTTCTAGCATTATCTGGAAATATTGGAGTTCCAGTAAATCCGAATAAATAATATTTATTAAATTTCTTAATAATTGCTTTATGCATATCTCCAAATTGAGATCTATGACATTCATCAAATATAAATACTACATGTTTATTAAATACATCACTGTTCTCATTCTTTTTAATAAATTGAGATAGTTTTTGTATTGTAGTAATTATTATCTTAGTACTTGGATCATTTAATTGTCCTTCTAATATTTTCGTTGAAGTATTAGAATTAGCTGCTCCCTCTTTAAACCTATCGTATTCTTTCATTGTTTGATAATCTAAGTCTTTTCTATCTACAACAAATAATACTTTATCAATAAAGTCTAATTTACTAGCAAGTTGTGAAGTTTTAAATGATGTTAATGTCTTTCCAGAACCTGTTGTATGCCAAATATAACCACCAGATTTTAAAGTTCCATAAAATTTATTATTATATGCAATATTAATTCTATTTAAAATCTTTTCGGTAGCAACTATTTGATAAGGACGCATTACTAATAAATCTTCTTCAGAAGTAAATACACAAAATTTAGTTAATATATTTAATAACGTATGTTTAGTAAAAAAAGTTTTAGCAAAGTCTATTAAGTCAGTAATACCGTTATTTTTTTGATCTGCCCAATATGAAGTAAATTCAAATGAGTTAGATTTCTTTTTCTTTTGATTATTTATATGAAACTCTCTTGTAGTATTTGAATAATACTTAGTTAATGTTCCATTTGATATAACAAATATCTGAACAAAATTATATAACCCTGAGCCTGCCCAAAAAGAATCTCTTTGATATCTTTCTATTTGATTGAAAGCTTCTCTTAAATCTACTCCTCTTTTCTTTAATTCAACATGAACTAAAGGTAGACCATTTACTAAAATAGTTACATCATATCTATTATCATGATTCCCATCATTATTAACATATTGATTTAATACTTGAAGACTATTATTATGAATATTATTCTTATCTATTAAATAAATATTTTTCTTTTCTCCCGAATCAAGAGTTATTTCTTGCTTATAATCTTCTTGAATAAGTCTTGTCTTTTCAATAATATAATCATTCTTATTAGCAATTACTTTAGTAAAGAAATCATCCCATTCTCCATCAGTAAAATGATAATTATTAAGTTTTTCAAGTTGTTTTCTTAAATTAAGAATTAATTCATCCTCAGAATTAATATTTAATCTTTCATAACCCTGTTCAACTAAAGTTTTTATTAATTCTTTTTCTAAAGCATCTTCGCTTTGAAAAGATGTTTCTATTTTATTTAATCCTTTATACTCAGCAAGTACTGTAGAATTGTCATTTTCACTCATAATACTTATATTAGTCATTATGTTCCTCCCATTTGTAATCTTCTAAAAACTGTTCAAAATAATTTGCAAACAATTTTTGATACTCTAAATCTATTATTTTATCTTCTAATTCATCATTATTATCATGACTATAATAATCAATTAATCTAATAATTTCTGATCTTCGAGATAAGGATTCGTTTAAAAAATAATCCCATTTTGAATATCCATAAAAATTAGATATCTTTTCAAGAATAATTCTAAAATTATGAAAATCTTCTTTAGTTATTGCATTATTCCTAATATTATTTATTATCTTTTCTTTTAAATTTATATGATAACCAAAAGGAGAATCATTTTGCCATTTCAACATATATTTTCCATCTTCAATTACTAATTTTTTACAACTCATTATTAATTCTAAACTCATTAAACAATAAATTCCAAAAAATTTTATTATGGGTAGAAATAAACATTCCCATTTCTAATCCTAATTCATGAATTTTACCAATTTTAGTTTTTATGTCTTTTTTTATTTGAACTGCTATTGATACAATATTTTCTTCAACTAAAGATGCAACAGGATCATCAATGATTATATATTTCAAATCATCTTCAACACCATCAGCGATATCAGATAATCTTTGATTTACAATAGAATAAAATATTGACCATATAAATAGTGTTTCTTCACCTTTTGATATTTTTATATTATTAATTTGTGCATCATCACCGGTAGTAAGAGAAAATGTTATTTTTGTTATTTTTTGATTATATATTTCAAAATTTATATTTATTTTTTTATTAATGAAATAAATGAAATTCTTATTTATTTCGGAATCCAAGCCATTATTTATAATTGCATCATATATTACAGAATCATAATCATTTATTTCTATGTAATAATCATCATTACTTTCATCATATTTCCATATAAAATACTCCTCAAAGAATGCACTAAAACACAATACTTCATTATTATCAAATTTTCTTCTAAGAGCATATGATGTTCTTGTTTTGCCAATCCCATTATTTGCATATACTAACAATATTTTATTATGATAATTACTTACTATATCATTTGCCAATTCATCAATAGTTAAATATGAAATATCACTCATTCTTCAATTCCTCAAAATTTAATAATTTATTCCTATAATACTCATATTGTTTTCTTCTTAACTCAATCTCAGCAGGAAGACCTTCTGATATATCATTAATTAATATATCGAATTTATCAAGTAATTTTGCAATTCTTTTTTGCTCATTAATATTAGGTAATGGAATTTTTAGATTTTTGATATAACCTAAACTGGCCATTGAAAATTTACCATTAGCATAATCTAAAAAAACAGAATAAAGATTACGACATGCATGATATAAATATGATGTATCCAGTTCATTAATATTTTTAGGAAATAAACCGGCTACATTTTGATTAGTACATGCTTCATAATCCAAATATGCGACTTTTCCAATTGTAGCCCCAACCATTGCTATTAAAGTTGTTCCTGGTTTTAATAATTTTGCAGATGACTTACTTAATCCTAACTCTGTAATATAATTAGTTACTTTACTAATGCCTTTTTTGTTTTCACATACTGTAGAACCTAACCATCTAATATTTCCATTTTCCCAATATTCACTATGTGTTTTAGAGGGAGTGCCACCAGCTGTAATATTACAAACATCATCCAATTTTATTAAATTATTATTTGAAGAAAAAACATTCCCACGCCAAAACTCGTATTGACTCTTTCTCGCTTCTAGCTCCGCTTCTAGCTCCGCTTCTAACTCGCCAAATTTATCAAGAATTCGTACTACTTCTTCTTGCACCTCTAATGGTGGAATAGCAATTTTAAATTCTTCTACTTGTTTTTTAGATATTGCAGGGATACTACCAGTTTGTTGTACTCCTAATAAAATCGATTGATTATTTTTTAAATATTGATATAAATAATTCCAATCTAATTTAGACTCATCATTTATATTGATAGTATAGCAACTATTGCCTGCCCAATATTTTCCTTTTACACGATTTATAAAACCAGCATTAGCTCCTCTTGCACTTATTATTACTTTATGGCCATCATTATTGTATTCATCATAAAACCCTGTGTTTGAAGTCCCACCATTATAAACTGGATATTGACCATCATCTGATTGTTTGTTCTTATGAACAAATTCTCCTATAGTGACAGATGAAATTTCTTTTATTTTATAAAAATTAACACCATTGGGACACATTTCTTTTATTAAATCATTTAGTTTACTCATGATAATCAACCTCAAGTTCTTTAATTATCTCTTCTAGTTCTTCTCTAATTTGTTGTTGCCTAGGTACAATTTCAGCAAGTTTTCTATTTACTTCATTTATATCTATTTTTTTATCTTCAATATTTGCTCTTAAGTAAGAATTAACTGATATATTATAATCATTATCTTTAATCTCTTCATAAGTTGCTAAATAAGATTTATTTTCTACTGATTTTCTATCTTTTAATAAACTAATTATATTATTGATGTTTTCTTCTGATAATTTGTTTTTATTAGTATTTCTAATAAATTCATTAGATGCATCTACAAATAATATATTATTATCTAATTTATTTTTCTTTAATACTAATATACAAGTTGCAATTGATGTACCAAAGAATAAATCAGAAGGTAATTGAATAACAGTATCAACAAAGTTGTTATCAATCATGTACTTTCTAATCTTTTGTTCTGCTCCTCCTCTGTAAAGTACACCAGGAAACTCAACTATAGCTGCAGTTCCTTTAGGTGATAACCATGATAACATATGCATAGTAAATGCTAAATCTGCTTTTGATTCAGGTGCTAATACACCCGCTGGAGCAAATCTTTCATCATTTATTAGTAGTGGATTAGACTTACCTGCCCATTTTATTGAATAAGGAGGATTAGATACTATTGCATCAAATGGTTCATCATTCCAATGTACTGGATGTATTAATGTATCTCCTCTTTCAATACTAAAGTTATTATAATTGATATTATGTAAAAACATATTTATTCTAGCTAAGTTGTATGTTGTAAGATTTATTTCTTGACCGAAAAATCCTTCTCTTACATTTTCTTTTCCAAGTATCTTAGCAAATTTAAGTAATAATCCACCTGAACCACATGCAGGATCATATACTTTATTAACAGATGTTTTATCCATTATTACTATTTTAGCAAGTAATTCTCCAACTTCTTGTGGAGTAAAGAATTCTCCACCTGATTTACCTGCAGATGATGCATACATGGTCATTAAAAACTCATAAGCATCACCAAATAAGTCCGGCACAGATTGAATATGCTGCGGAAATGGGGTTTGAGCATAAT
>ENA-OPCY01000244-OPCY01000244.1-human-gut-metagenome-genome-assembly--contig:-NODE-244-length-43341-cov-4.914984_pt1 | contig 43341 bp, 56 predicted proteins | sample MGYA00241568_ERZ501487 | MGnify/ENA primary metagenome ERZ501487 (study PRJEB25962, sample SAMEA2042574) | human gut metagenome | biome: human gut; feature: human-associated habitat; material: faeces... | reverse complement strand
CGGGTGGCCCATTTTTCAATGAGCGACCGGCCCACTTTTCAATGAGTATTTACACTCCTATGGACAATGGACAATATGATTGCGAGCCGCAAACGCGCTGTTGGAGGGGAGAAGAAGCACACGGTAAGCCTTACGGTGGAGTTCGATGGCAATTCCTTCAACCTTATGCCCACCGATGTGTGGAGTGACAAGGGAATCGCTGACAAGTGGTATGCAATGCTCCAGCAGGGAATCGGCACACCCATACACGCCACAGTGATTGGAGTAGAGGACATCGTAGAGCATCCGATCTCATGCTTTAATCTGGCCACACTCCAGTCAGAGGCCATCGCCAAGCTGGGGATGTTCCCTGCCAAGACCAACGAGACCGCCGTATCGCTCTTTGAGAAGGGCTATATATCATCGCACAAGACTTCGACATCTGATTTGCCGGAGCGTCTGCGCCGCCAGCTCACACGCCGGTATCCCTCGGCGAAGCAATATGACTTCGTGCCTGACTCGCGGATTCCATACTGCCACGGCATCATCGTCACCGAGCGCACCCCGATGTTCCTCAGTGAGGACGAGACACGCCTCTACAATCTCATCGCCGAGCGCATGGAGGCGGCATTGGCCGCTCCACGATGCTATACAGAAGTTGCGGTTGAAATCAACATCAACGGACTCTCTCTTTTCGGCGCAATCGAAATGCCTTACGGTTATCAGCCCGATGATGACATTATCTTTGTCAATCCCACAGGAGCGAGCATCCTCGGATTCTCAAAGAAGAAGCCGGGTCCTCTCATGGCCGATGAGTTCCTCAAAGGCATCTATGAGGTGATAGGCATCAACGAGCAGGGCCGAAAACTCCCTCTTGACGGCATACACGATATGGGGATGTCGCTCCAGCGTCTCATCGACAACGGCTTCGTCAAGGAACTGCTCGGAGAACTTGAAGTGACACAGAAAGGGAAGGTGTTGATAAATCACACCGAAAAGCTGGAACTTTCCGACCTCGGTGTCCTCATGGCTCAGATTCAGGAGGTGGACGCTCTCGCCGACAGTCTGACAGGCACGGCAGAGACCATGCGCAACTATGAGGACTGGATTTACAGCCAGATCCGACCGTTGGTAGCCAACGCCCGGATGTTCGCCAACAAGCCATCCAGCCACAAATGCCCAAAATGCGGCGGCACTCTGACAAATTTTCCTTCAGTGGTGACTTGTGACAAATGCGACTTCTCCATTCCCAAGTTCTTCAAGGGCTATGAGCTTACCCACGATGACATCCGCCAGCTTCTGACCTTCGGCTATACGTCGCCCATCTACGGCTTCATCGGCAAGCGCGGCTGCAAGTTCAGCCAAGCCCTTGTCCTTGACCGCAAACACGGCATCACATTCGCCGACCGCAACGCCAAAATCTACTCATGAAGACGGTAGAGATAGATGTAGAAGTTCTGGAGTCGATGTTTGAGAATATCGAATATCTCCATGCCCTTGTCAACAAAGTCCTTAATTTGCTCACCGCAAAAGCTCCGGACGATTTGTTGACAAGTTAAGAAACGGCCAAGCTCCTTCGCGTCAGTCCTGCAACCCTCCATAATCTGAAAGTCTACGGCAAGATTCCATTCATTCAGATTGAAGGCCGGGTAATGTACCAAGCATCAGACATAGCGAAATTTCTGATGAAACAAAAAATCGAGGCGAGCCCATGACTGATATAGTTTATACCAAGCGAAATGAGAGAATCAAGCAATTTTTCTCTCGCTGCAAGGAACTGAAGGAGGCCCTGAATCATCTTCGTGACAACTGGCGGCCGATTCTTAATAACGACACATTCCTTACTGATGCGGAAGTTGCCGACCGTCTTAGGGTATCACGCCGGACATTGCATGAATACCGCGATAGCGGACTCCTGCCATACTATGCCATAGGGGGGAAGTACATATATTCCGAGCGTGACCTGGGCCGGGTTCTGGCCAACAACTACCGTAAAATTGAGATACCTTTATAACAATAGCCGAGGCAAGACTTCTTCTGCGGAGTCTTGCCTCGGTTATTATGTTGTTATTGGGTCATTCTTTTTTCTTGCGTCCGCGCTTTTTGGGCAGCGTATCCCCGGCCATAGCCTCTCGTATGCCCTGCATATCAGCAAGGATTGAGGAGTCCAAAACGCGGGCATAGTGCTGTGTCATCTTGATGCTTGTGTGACCGAGCATCTTTGAGACGTTCTCGATGCGCACACCTTGCGAAAGGCAGACGGTGGCGTAGGTATGACGTGCGACGTGAGTCGTCAGCGTCTTTTCAATGCCGCAGAGTTCACCTATCTCTTTGAGATAACGGTTCATAACCTGATTGCAGGGTACAGGAAGCAGCGTGCCTTTCTTTTTCGCCTTCTCGTTGTCTTCATACTTTTTGAGGATAGCCTTGGGTATGTCGAGCAGGGGGATGTTCTGCACAATCTCCGTCTTTTGTCGGGGCTTGCGTATCCACATATTGCCATCGTTGTCGGTGACAACATGTTCCTTGCGAAGATTGGAGATGTCGATGAACGCCAGCCCCGTGAACGCAGCCATGATGAACATGTCTCGCACCACATCAAGCGCTCCGGTGAACTTGTGTCGGTAAATGGTGTGAACCTCGTCAAGCGATAGGAACGTGGGATTGGTCTGCACCGTGCGCACCTTGAAGTCTGCGAATGGATTTTTAGTAATCCATTCGTTGGCCAGAGCGCGGTTGGTTATCTTCTTCAGACCCTTCATATACCGGGCCACGGTATTCTGCTGCTGGTTGCGGTCGATTTTGAGATACAGCTCAAAGCCATGCACGAAGTCGCGGTCAAGACTTGTCAGCGGCAGGTCTTCCGCCTCGTACTTTTTGGAGATGTAACGCTCAAGAAGTCTGACAATCGTCTCATACTTCTTGATTGTCCCCAGCTCAAAGTCGCGACCCATAAGAGCGCGGCACTCTTCGTTATGCTCCTTGAAGGTGGCTATGAGCATACGCTCCACCTTCTTGTGAGGTCCGATGTTGAAGAATCGGTTGTAGAGTTCACGGGCAGTCACGGTGCTCCCATCCGCCTGCATCTCTTCAAAGAGTTTGAAAAGGCGGATTTCTGTGTCATCGATATAGTTGTTCAGGTCTATGGCCTTTTTGGAAGAGCCTTTGGCTCTTTCCTTACTTTGATTCCACAGATGTGGCTCAATGGATTTGCCCGTATTTGTCTCAATACGAGTACCATTGACGGAGATGCGCATGAAAATCGCAGCTTCTCCGGACTTCAGAAGTCGGCTTCTCTTGACGAAAAGCAGATAAAAATTTTCTTTCCTCATATTATTCAATGATTGTTGAGGGGTTAAATCATTGAAAAATGATGCTATTCTGACGGCCGGATATGTCGTTGTATTTTACTGCATATAAGTTAAATACATTGCTTGGAGTGTGCAGGATTTTGAGCGTAGGATTGTGCAAAGGGTTTTGCACACTCATGTACACGTTTTGCACACTCGACCGTTTTTCAAGGTCGTTCCGTTTAACGTAGTCAGACCATCTTTCTGAGCATGAAATTTCAATGACCATACTTATTTTACTGGTGCAAAGATAAGGGATGGCCAATGATGAGTAGCTACTCAAAATGCTGAGAAATAATGAATTGAAAATTATTTTGGGGTGGAGACAGCCGAGGAGAAGCCCCTGTGAGGGGTCGGCCACTTATGGCACACCCGCATCCTTCATCGTTCTTCACCGAAGTATCAGACCACTAAACGCAACAAAGCCTTGATTTGTTTGAAAATCAAGGCTTTGAAGTCTTCTGAATGTTTTTTAAGTGGTCCCACTAGGGCTTGAACCTAGGACTCCCTGATTATGAGTAGGTGGAAGGCGTGATTCTGAACGAAACCGCATGAAACTTCGTTAATAAGATATAATTTGATTATCAGATATTTGCAGACATCAAAAGATGTTTGTAATTTTGTATGAGACCTCTTGAAACTCGTGGGTTGTGTTCAAAATGTGTTCAAATCCCATTTGCTGAACACGCTCCCTGATTGTTTTATAGGGTCTGGCAGGTCTGATAAAAACTTGAACACAACTTTGAACACAGCTATATGAACAAGGCACTTTTTAGCGATGAATCACGACGGTTCGCAGGGGCAACGATATATATCGTTCTCGCCCCGGACAATAGATATAAATTCGACACAGGCAAATCTGTGCCGTTGACAGTCTGTGTCACTCATCAGCGATTGCGGCGATATTTCACAACCGGATTTAAGGTATCGTCAACGAAAGAATATGAGGCGTTATTTTCAAAATCAAATGCCGCTATTGAAACCCGAAAGGAACTCCGAAAGGTGTTTGACCAGATATGTGCCAAAACAGACGAACTTATTTTACTCAACCGCTTCTCGGTTGCCGACCTTAAAAGCCATGTTGAAAAGTCAGAGGGGAAAGTGACGGAAAAGACCATGAGGGTGGACGATACCTTTTCTTATTGGGCAGCACTTGGCGCATCGAAAGAAAAAGTAAAGACCCGCGCGATGTATTCTTCTGCCCTTGACTGGTTCAAGCTATTCCGAAAGGATAAGTCCATTTCTCTCGGTGCTGTCGACACCGCCATAATCACACGCTTCGCCAAATGGCTTGATGAACAGAAAGTACGAAACGGCACGGATCAACCCCTCTCTTTGGACACGCGAATGGTAATTCTTCGCGCCACACGCGCTGTATTCAATCAGGCTTATAAGGACGGACACACAACTGTTGCGCCCAATTTCAAGGGTCTTATCCATGCCGGCAACCGTCGTCGTCTGAACGCCTTGACAGTGGACGAAGTGTTGAAGCTATGGGAATACTGGCTTGCGTCTCCTGATAAACAGTCGAAGTACGCCCGCGCTGTCGGTCGCTGGCTACTCCTTTATTGTCTTAACGGCATGAACACCATCGATATGGCAAAACTTGTTTGGACTGAAAAAGCGGCAGTCTCGCAGAGATTTCCGCAATTTGTTTTCATCCGTTCCAAGATTGACCGGGCGAACAAACCGGTGGGCAAGCAGCTTGATGAAACCTTTGTGCCGATTATTCCACAGTTACGGCTGTTGCTCGATGCGTATGCCTCGCCATATAACCCCGGTGAACTTGTTTTCCCTGACATCTTCCTCAATGCTGTCACTGATGAACAGAAGTCTATCCGCGTCCACGACTTCAATCGCCGGATCTCAAAAAACATAAAAGATGTTTGCGAATCTCTCGGCATCCAGCCCGTTACGCCGCAGTATGCCCGCAACTCTTTTATTTCGGCATTGGCGCATCATGGAGTCATGACAGCGTACATAGACTATGCCGTCGGACACGCCACATCGGAAGTATCGGCGCTTCTCGCCGGTTACATTTCCAATGTGACTCCGGCGATGATGCAGGCTTTCAATGAAAAAATCTTCATCGTGCCTCCGATATGATGAAGTTGATATAGACCAACTTTTACAACAGAAATGTCGGTTTATCGTAGTTCGCATATCCCAAATACATCTAATTATCGTAGTTTGTAATGTAAGAATTTGAAGATTTATCGAAGTTTTATTATCTTTGCACCATAAATACAAGACTTTAATGGAGACTTCAGTACTGCTTGAAATATTACGTGACCAACGAGAAGAGCTTGACTCACTTCGTTCCCATTGCTTTTGCAAACGAAAGGAAGAAGATATGGTTAAACTTGAGAGTAAAAAGGCTCAGGTAGTAATAGGAGTGCGCCGTAGTGGAAAATCAACATTGTGTTTCAATGTATTGAATAAGGCTCAGGCAAAATTTGCTTATGTGAATTTTGACGATGAGCGTTTAGTTCGTTTGTCTGCTGATGATCTGAACGATGTATTAAAATGCCTATACCAGATTTATGGTGACTTCACCCACCTATTTCTTGACGAAGCACAGAATATAGAGGGCTGGCATCTCTTTGTCAACAGACTGCTCCGGCACGGGATGAAGTTGATTATAACCGGCAGCAACGCGAAACTACTTAGTAGCGAGCTTTCCACATATCTCACCGGACGCTACAATGAAATCGAATTATTTCCTTTCTCGTTCCGTGAATTTTGCGAAATGAAGAAAGTGGAAACAACGAATCTTTCTACAAAGACTGACGCCTTACTTCGCAGAGCATTTGACAAGTACATGGAGACAGGTGGTTTTCCGGAGATAATCAGTGGAGAAGAAACTGCCGAGGAATATATAGATACACTGGTTTCAAATATTCTGGAAAGAGACATCGTGCAGCGTTTTAAGGTAAGATACAAAGATGCCTTTAAGTCACTGTCTCATCATCTTATGAATAATGCTCCATGCGAAGTTATATATACAGCTTTGCAGAAGACTTTTAATTTCAAAAATGACAAAACCGTTGAGAATTATGTCGGATACCTTTATCAGGCTTATCTCCTGAAACAGTTACGCAAATATTCTACCAAAAGCAGCGAGCGGATTCGTAATGCGAAATGCTACCCCATAGATGTATCGCTTATGAACGCCAGAAAGGATGCTTTTGCAAAAGATAATTTTGGATGGAGGCTTGAATCTCTGGTTTATTTGGCGTTATGCAGAAAATATGGAGTCGGATACGATGTCTATTATCACAAAACGGAGTCTTACGAAGTTGATTTCGTAGTCTGCCATCGAGCAACGGTTGTTGAACTTGTACAGGTCTCCTATGACATATCCTCGGAAAAAACTCTCAATCGCGAAACTTCTGCTTTGGTGAAAGCCGGGACATCACTAAAATGTGACAAATTGACTTTGGTCACCGCCTTTGAGGAGCGTGTATTGGATGTTCAGGGACAAGTCATTGATGTCTGTGCTGCTTACAAATGGCTTCTGATATAACCACATCGCTCGTTTTTAACTCCTCCAATCCTGCTTTAAACAGCATAGAATAACAATCTTTAGAACGTAAAATATGACAGAATCAGACTTCATAAAAGCAATACAGCTTCTTTTTCCAAAAGGAAATCCTTTGAGAGAGTTCGCCGATTTTGTATCAAAAGGAAATAGCATTGAAAAGCTCACCTCGCTCCTTTTTGTCAAGGATCGTCTTGAATCGGAATATAGGTTAGCCGCCTTTGCCCAATTATACTCTCCAAATAACAATCACACCCGCTATCTTGAAGGCATTTCGTCCGCCCTATCCGAATGTAATAATCGCATAGTGCAACTGACGGATAAAGTCTTACAAGATGAGGTGCAAAAGAAAGCCCTTGACAATATAAGAGAGATAATGAACAGAAGTGGATTCTGAGTCTCAACATTGGCTACGGCGAGAACCTCGGTTCCGGGTTCCCGCTCATTCTCAATGCCTGGCAGGAAAAGCACTGGTTAGAGCCGCAGCTCATTGAACAGCCTGAGCTGATGCAGATAAAGCTCGAATTGAAGATAGTTAAATCCAATAATTCAACTGTCTTACAAGGAGGGCAGAAAGAGGGGCAGAAAGAGCAGAAAGAGCAGAAAGAATTGACTTCACGCCAACTGGATATAATCCATCTCTTGGAGGAAACTCCCTCTGCTACGATGCCACAGATAGCTGAATCTTTGACCATTACATATCGCTCAGTTCGTAGGGATATAGATTATCTTCAAAAGATTGGAATTGTATCTCGTGAGGGCGGTCGTAAAGAGGGATATTGGGTTATTAATAAATGAAGGAGACAAGCTCAAGATAGGTAATGATGTCAAGGCTTTCTATTCTTAGAGAGTCTAATGCATATTAAAGCAAGGTAGTGAACACTTGGCGGCTGACAGTTGTTTGAGTTACTGAGTGCTAAAATTTCACAACATTTCAATAGGTATTGTTAAGATTGATTGGCTCTCACGATTTATTAACGCTCAAAACTCAACACCACCCTATGCCACCACCAATGACATTCCGCGATGTTGTGCCTGTCTTGGAAAAACTGAGACAGGAAATAAAGTTTCCCCAGATTGCAAAATCAGACTTATTCTGTCGAAAGGAAATAGCGGAGATTTTCAAGAAATTGTATTCCTTTGACCTTGAATCGGTCGTTATAGAGACCCACGCACTTGGCGAAGTTGGCAGAATACTTGCCGATACCGCCAGAAATCTTTGTGCAGAGATAGTGTGTAGAATTCACACCTTCTATGATACATACCGGGAACTCGATAGAAAGGAGCGGTCAAAAAGAGACGATTTTGATGAGTATGAGATCAAGCGTCTTTTTAATGAATTTGAACTTCTGAAAATTGATGCGCAACTATATCAAGGTTCATTGATTGCAAGAGGGAAGATGCCAATGCCTCCCGATTGCACAATGAACGATGTCAACCGCGAGCTTTTCGCATACCATCTTGATGAACATAGGGAGCGTTGGCTCAAGCGAAAACGGAAATTCCTTGTAAGCCTGCAAAGGAGCATCGAATTTGATGAGTTTCTCAATGAGGAGATGCCGCCACTCTACAGTCGCCTAAGAGATGTCTGCTACAAATTGTTTATTACGACAGAACGATATTTTTCGCCATGCGAAATTAAGCTCCATAATAAATTAAGGTTGACATTCGAGGAAAAGCTTATGCAACGGGGAGGAAGTTATCTGATTCCGTTGGAAGAAAAAACGGTATCGGCAGTTCACGACATACAGGAAAAGAAATGTTGGGAGGAGGAACTGTTCCCGATGATACTTGTTTCCGAATTGTATGAGGTATGTTCTGATGTCTTCGACAATCCGACAGAAACCCAGTTCCACTCATCTCTCAATCTCCACGGCAAGCATGAGCCTATAAAGATACGACCCAAACAGACCATCAAGGCTTGTTATCTCATATCGAAGCTGTATGAGATTGTTCCGGCTAAACACAAAACCGCATGGCGCGAGGACATTCTCAACCACCTCGGTATCGAATGGAGTTATTACGAAAAGAAGTATTGTCACCCCCGTGGAAGCGATGCCAGCGCATCGAGTCGGGCTTACGCTGACGAGGTGGATGAAATCTTCAAAAACCATAAAAAACGAGCATGATACTCTGTGTGACTTTGTGATACCACTCACACACCACTTTCACCACTTGAAATTCCACTTTTGAGACCTTATTGGACTACCCGTTAGAGCCTGATACTCTGGCGGGTAGTATTCGTTTGCAAACGATATGATACCACATACATACCACTCATAACCGGTTGTAATTTTGCAGTGTCCGGGAGATACTCGGATACGCTCTTTTGAAGGGCGTAGGTATAACTCAAATCCACACTGCGTATGACAAAAGACCAGTTACTCAAACTCCCTCTATGGCAGTACACGGGGGAACAACTTCTTGAATTACTTGACTCACGAATTGTCAAGGATTCGACTGCTGCCGAAAGCCATATCTCTAACCAAAGCGTAACCGATGTTACAAAGCGTTGGCTCGTCTATGGAGTCAAAGGACTCTGCGAACTTCTCCAATGTAGCAGGGCTACCGCAATCAGAATCAAGAACAGCGGCGTAATCGAGAAGGCAATTACCCAGACGGGCAGAAAAATTATCATCGACGCCCAGCTTGCACTTGATCTTATCAAAACATCAAAGAAAGGAGGAAGCCATGCCGGAAGTGAAGACTGAAATCCTCCGACTTTGGGAGGAAAAGCAGTTGAGAATCACCGATGAGATTCAGACTGCGCCGGAGGTGCTGTATGCCAACGGCAGCGTTATCGGAACACTCGGCAATTTCTCGGCTTCAACCGGTAAGGCAAAGAGCAAAAAGACCTTCAATGTCGCCGCCATTGTCGGGGCATCGCTCGTCAATGGTAAAGTATTGGGCTACACCGCAGAGTTCCCCGATGACAAACGCACAATCCTTTATTTCGACACCGAACAAAGCCCGTATCATTGTCAGAAGGTTATGGAGCGAGCGTTGCGACTGGCAAAGTTGCCGACCGACACCCACCCGGAGCATCTGAAATTCGCGGCATTGCGCCAGCTTACACCATCATTGCGCCTTGAAGTCATCGAACAGGCGATAATCAGCACTCCCGGCGTAGGATTGGTAGTAATCGACGGTGTGCGTGACCTGATGTATGACATCAACTGCGCCAAAGAGTCAACCGACCTTATCGGCAAGCTGATGGAATGGACGGACAAGTTCCAAATACATATCCACACGGTTCTGCATCTCAACAAAAGCGACGACAATGCCCGTGGTCATGTAGGCACCGAGCTGAACAACAAGGCTGAAACCGTTCTTCAGGTGAGTCGCAGTAAAACCGATGATACCGTGTCGGAGGTATGTGCCGCCATGATACGCGCCGCCGAGTTCGACCCGTTTGCCTTCCGTGTCAATGACTACGGACTGCCGGAGATAGCAAGCGGATATGTGTTCACCGAGCCGGGCAAGAAAACCAAAGACCCTTATCCTTACAAGGAGTTGACCGAGGAACAGCACCGCGAGGCATTAGGTGTTGTGTTCGCCAACGGGCCGATAAAAGGATGTCGCAACTTCGAGGCGGCATTGAAGGCCGGATATGCCGCCTGTGGACACTCGTATTCCAACAACAAGGTCAAGGGCTTAAAGACCTTTCTTGACAACAAAGGAATGATTCGCTACGAGAACCGAGAGTATATCTACAATCCGGATTTCTACTATTGAAAACCACAATTTTGGTTTGGTTTAGCAAAGGGCATATATAATAGGACCCGAACCAAGAACCAGCTCACCCAAACATTTTAGAACCCATGATGAAAGAGATTAAATCAATCCCTTTAGCCACCTTCTTGTCTCAACTCGGACATGAACCGACGGCGAGAAAAGGAACGAGGCTATGGTATAAGTCGCCATTGCGACAGGAACATACGCCGTCGTTTAAGGTGGAAACCACGCTCAACTGCTGGTATGACTTCGGGCTTGGCAGAGGTGGAAACATTATAGACTTGGCAACCGAAATGTATCAGTCAACAGACCTGCGCTATCTCATGCGTTGCATCGCTGACAGCTACCCGGTGCCATCGGTGCCGACGGTCGCTTCTTCTTTAGCTCCGCGACAATCTGCACCGAGTATGGAACAGTTTGAGGTCATGCCACTGGAACACCGCGCACTTGTCGCATACCTCCAAAAGCGCGGTATCCCGGCACACATTGCCAAAGCGAAATGCAAGGAGGTACATTACAGTGCCAACGGCAGATTTTATTTTGCCGTGGCATTCGAGAATGTCAGCGGTGGCTGGGAACTGCGCAACCGCTATTTCAAAGGTTGCCGGGGACGCAAGGACATCTCATATCTGCCGTGGGCGAGAGACGGCCCGTCAACAGAGTGTGCAGTGTTCGAGGGATTCATTGATTATCTCTCTGCGCTCACACTCGGAATCATCAGCGGAACAGATGCAATCATACTCAACTCAGTTGTCAATGTCAACAAGGCTGTGCCATATCTCAAAGGTTACATCGCTATCAACTGCTATCTTGACAACGACACTGCCGGACGAACAGCACTCACCGAGTTGACAGCCATATATTGCTCAACAGTAATTGACTGCTCCATACTATACTCCGAGTTCAACGACTTGAATGAGTATCTAACAAATCAAAGTTTCGCCAAAAACACACTATCCAATGAAAACAAATAAATCCACGGCATCCAAGTCAACCGAGTTGACCGATGCACCCGAATCCAAAGTATCAACCCATAATCCCGATTTTATTATGAAGTCAGATAACTCAACCAATTCAATCAATGCTGTAGACAGTGACAACGCTGTCAACAGCACTTCTCCTGCTAACACAGACAATCTGTTTGGCAACGAACAGACGGCAACGGAGGCAACAGCCGTAACCGACACTACCGAGCCACCGAAGCAACAGCGCGTGGGCAAGCAACAGCGCAAGTCAGATTACGCTGACTTCAAGGCAATCTATCTCACCCCGACAAAGCTGATGAAGCGTCACCCTGTCAACATCGAGGACAGCGTATGGGAGAAGCTCGAACGCATCGCCCGCATCCTCGGCGACCGTGACACCACCGTAGGCAGCTACATCAACGCCGTCCTTGTCGAGCATCTGAATCTCTATGCCGACGACATCGAAATCTGGCGCAAGCTCTGAGATAATTATTTCGGGATACCACTGCACCCGGTACACCGTGGGGCAGCTTCCCGATGAACGTAGTGAATTGGGAAGGCAAGGATATGTTTCGGGATTCCTTTTTCTCCGAAAACGACTCCCAAAACTGCGCGTTAAAAAACGCTCTTTGCCTCCCCAATCCACATAAACCACAACAATGTCTACTATGAGTAAATCAACTGTCAGAAAGGGCGGTCGTCCCTCTAAACCGACCGATGAGAAGCGCACCCATGTGGTGACAATCAAACTGAACGATGCCGAATACTCCGACCTTCTGGAGCGGTCAAAAACCGCCGGAGTAAAGATGGCAGAGTATGTCAGACACGGCGCGTTCCGGCTCACTATCGTCAGCCGCCTGAGTGAGATTGAACAGGAGATTGCCAAAGGAATACTAAATCTCAGTTCCGATTTCAATCAGGCAATGACCTGTTTTCATCAGCTCAAACTACGCAGTGCGGCCGATAAATTAGTGGCTGTCGTTGACAGAATGTTTGATATTCTCAAAAAACTTAAACCCAACAAGGAGACCGACTATGTTTGCAAGAATCCTTAAAAGCGGCACGTTCCACGATGTCGTGGGGTATGTGACACGACAGTTTCACGACCCGAAAGAATACACGCCCGACACATGGCGCATCATCGGAAGCGATAATGTTTTCACATCCGACTATGCCAGAATGGTGCAATCCTTTGAGGCTATACACGGATTTATGCCCGGCAAGGAGAACCCGGCGGGACATATCTCCATCAGTTTTGACAATGCCGATGCGCCTCGCCTGACCGATGAATTCATGGCTCAGCTCGCAAAAGAGTATATGGAAGGTATAGGAATCAAGAACACCCAGTATCTTGTCGTGCGCCATCTGGAAACCGAACATCCGCATTTTCATATCGTCTATAACCGTGTGGATATGTCAGGCAAGGCAGTCGACGAGCGCAACAATTTCAGGCGCAGCGACCGTGTTGTAAAGGCTATCAAGGACAAATACGGACTCACATACTCGCCGCTGAAACAGAAATATGAGGACAAAATTCCAGTATTTAAGGAGCGGATCAGTCAGGCGATTTATGGTTGTAAGTCGTGGGATGAGTTCTCGCGTCGACTCGCCTGTGCCGGAATTGAGGTAAAATTTCATGACGACCACAACACCGGCAAACCCATCGGCGTGAAATTTACAGACGGTGACATAACGGTCAACGGGTCTAAAATCGACCGTGCGTTCACATATCGTCGCCTGAACAACCTCTTTGAGTTCAACCGCAAGCATGGGCAACAACAGTCTGATTACGCTCCGACGCGCCCCAAGGTAACCGTCGAATATACCCCGACGCAAAAGTCCTCAATTGTAGAAGATGTGATTGAAGCCACCGTCGGGGCAATCGGAAATCTGTTCTCTCTCGGCCCCGGCTTCGACCCGGAGGAACAGGCGTTTCAAAACGCCATCAAGAAAGAAGAAGCCAAACGTAAACGCAAATCAAGAAGAATCTGAATATGTCAAAGCTCTATGATGTCGTCAAGAAACAAGAAGTGCAGATTGACGACCTGCAAAAGACAGTAACTAACCACACCACTCGCATCGAGACCCTCGAAACCAAGGCGAAGGCAACGCCGCCACAAACACAGGCGATGCCGTCAGAGGTCAAGGTTGTGCTTCCGGACAATATCGCAACAAAGGAGAATATCGTCGGAGTGGTAAACAAGGCTCTACATCTTATGACAGACTATGTGGCAGAGGTTGTGACAAAACTATATACAGAAAATCCACCTCAAAGATCGCCTAATCCTGCCTCGGAAATATCTGATGAACAGATAGAAAAAATTGCACAGAAAGCAGCCGATAAAGCAGTAAATAAGCGTTATGAGAAATTAGATGCAACCGCAGACACCGCGATGCACCGCATCTATAATCTTGTGAACGGTGCAGTCTGGGCTGCAATCCCCAAGTGGGCATACACCATCTTCGCAATTGCAGTCCTCGCTGCCGGAGGATTCGGCTACGGATTCTTCTACATGCTCAACAAAAACTCCAAACTGGAGAATGTTGAATGGCTCTACCGATACGAAAGGCTCTGGTGGGAAGGCAAGGAACGGGAAGATATGCTCCGCCGAGAAAAAATCTTTGCAGTCGGCACACAACATGAGCAGGATTCAATTAAGAACCGCACCCGCCAGCTCGAAAAATCCCGACACATAGAAGAAACCTTCCTCTATTTCAACCCCACGGAAAAATAATTTCCAAACTGCCGAGAGTCAACATTCACTCTCGGCAGTTTTCCGCTTTTTAGAGGATATGAGGATAAAAATCAGCAAACCGATTGAATGGATGGTGTTTAGCAATAGTGCGAAAAACCACCATGTAAGTCCGGCTCCATAGCGGCTATTGAACACGAGATTGTAACTCAATATGGCATTATAGGCTATCATCACAATCAGATTGCCTAACGCTGCTCTCGGTCTGCCCCTATGACATAGCCATGCCGATAATAGCGACAGCATATATGCCGCACCGAGCAACCCGCTATCCTCGTTCCAGCCTCCTGCCATACAACTCACAATCGCCAAAAAGAGAAGCACAAGCCACACTATCCAAAATCGTTTATCAGTCAGTTTTATAGCTTCTTTGTAATGAATCCAAGACTAAACATAATGATTAAAGCCGTAGCTGCAAACAGAATTGTTGAGGCATAGATGACAAACAACCGCTGGTACAGCCTCTTCATACTGGAATAATGCTCCATTATCTCCTCGCGGCGTTGCTCGGTATAGCGCAGTCTGCAAAAGATTTCGGGCAAAAATAACAGGGCGAGTCCGCATATTATCGCTGCCGGATTTCCAAAGAGCCGGTACATCACTGGCAGCAATAACGGAACAAGAATTCCAAACAGCCATACAAAGTTAAGAGTCAGACTCCCACTTGACGGATTGCCATCTTTTTCCCTCAAAGCCTCGCCAATATACCAGATGTAATCAAACAGATAATATCGTTTCATCACTGATTCTCTGTTAATGATGAATAATCCTTTTGTATCAGGTACGTCGCCAATCTTCCATGCATATATAACTTAGCCGCATCGCCTAAGGGCACTGGCTGATCGTTGCGACGAATGGCCGCTACATAGACCGGGATATTTATGATTGGGAACATGACCAAAACCGAATATATCACATTTACACGATACTGTGTCAGTTCATACTGGTTATATCTGAATCTGATGTAATAGAGGTTCAGCAGATATACGTTCACATAGCCTAATGTCAGGAAATACAATAGTCTCAGTCTTTTGCTCCAGACTACTGACAAAAGCCGTTTGTATATCTTTGGCGAATACATTGTCAGCCATAATGTAAAATTGGAGAAAAGCATGAGAATTATCCCAAACGCTCCAAATATTTTCAACAATGTCAACGATTTACCCATTTCCCCGAACAGGCAAACTATGGCAGTCGCTAACAGACACCATAAATCAATGGCGAGCAACACGGCAAACACAATAAAGAGCCAAAAGAATAACTCATTGACTGCATTCCCACAAATGTGCCAAAATTGTCTATCAGTCAGCTTCATATTTGTTCAAGATAAGCAACAACTCGTGAAAAAGAGGACTTCATCTCGCTTGTGAAATCTTCTTTTTTCACTATTCGGTGGTACATTCGTTTAATATTTTCGTAATCAGCGTTTTTGGAGAGTTTGGCAGAAATTAGTCCAACCATACAATGAGTATCAAGCCCTGAACAGTATGGGCTATATTGTTCTATTGGCATAGTATTGAATAGCCGGTCTATTGAATCGATACTGTCATATTGAGAGAGAAAATCCAACGCAATAGGAAGTAATGGTGACAACCCCATATCAAGCTGATTGTGGTCGTCATAGTCATCGTCTGAAAGAACAAACCGGTCTGTTTTGGCCACCTGCATTTTCCATCTTAAATCCGGATTAAATCCTTGCAGTTTTATTCTTTGAAGCAATAAAAGGTTTATAAATGCAGAATGGTTCAGAGTGAAGCCACAGTCATTGCAGATTGTAGTTATCTCTCCATAGTCCACACTGACATACGGAAATATGTTTACCTCAAAACCCCATGAACAATAAGTGAAAAATATTTCATCAGTACGACTGCAGGCTTTTCGACTCAATGCAAATCGACCTTTGAGAATCTTAAAACCATTAGCAGCGGCGAATGGCTCCAAGGTGGAGAAAATATGCTTTTTAACGTCCTGTATCTTCATAATCACATCCTGTTTATGGTGGCGTGAGGCATCAGAACCTTTGATAAATCAATACCTCCGCGAAAATCTACGTCAGTAAGACTTGCTTCGGAAAAGTCAACATCCTCCAATCGTCCTTTATTAGACACTAAAAATGACAATTTATTCCCATAATAATAGCTGTCGAACTTCGGCCCGCAAAACACGCATCCATAAATCTTTCCGACAAATTTGCACTTTGAAAATGAAGCGGCAATGAATGTGGTATTGAAGTCGCAGTTAATAAACGTACAACCAATGAAATCTGCCATTCCGAGACTTCTTAATTTGACATTTTCAAAAGTGCAACCCATATAGACAGTTTTCCTCAACAAGACTGAAGTCCGTCCACCCATAGAGAAATGCTGTAACTTACCTCCTTTGAAAACACATTCTATAAATCGACACCCTCTTGCAAGGACATCGGAAAAATCACATCCAAGAAATTGACATCGTTCAAATCTCTTTTTAGTCCACCACACGGCAACACCTCCATTACAAAATGAGACGCGCTTAAAAATCTGATTGCTATATCGTTTATCGGTCAGTTTCATGGTGTTCAAGGAATTTATAAGCTGGCAACTTTTTTACTTTGGGGTCGGAGGAGTTAAGGACAACATTCTTGACTATTCTGCGCTTGTTTGATTCAAATTCAAGAAGTTTCGACAGTGTTGTATCTTTATCGCCGTACCAATATTTGAATATCTTTGTGTCCCAGCCGGATATTTGATTTGAAATCTGTATGTACACATCTTGGGCTATATCTATGTTGTTGAGATAAAGAGCGACACCATATATCAACTCGTATATCTTCATTTGAAGTATAAAGTTGGTTTGTATGGACTTGTCGGTTGCAATAATTTCATATAAAATCCGGACAAAATCCGCGGCTGTGTTGCTTCCCCTTAACAATGGAAATTTCGTGCTGCATCTGTCAATGATATTTGTACTGTCAGACAAATATATGTCAAGACCGTTGTCATCTACTAACGGTTGAAGCAATAAAGGAACATCTATGCAACTTTTCATGGTAGAACGCCAAAGAGGATATATCGAAAAGAATAGCTTGTAATCCCGATTCGGAACTTTGACAAATGTCAAGCCTACCAAAATACACTCAACCTTATGGACATAACTTTTAGATGTAATGCCCTTTAAATTGAACACTGCACATAGTTGTTTTGATAATTCTTTATTCTCCATACTCAATGTTGTGGTTTATAGCGTAATCTTTGGCTTTCTTTTTATCAAACGAATCATCGAGGGGCAGTATTGCCACGCCATCCTCTGTTGTTTCGCCATTGTCGAAATCTCCGTAAATCACAATCGCCCCGATGGAGTCCAATGGAGTAAAGGATTTAGGATGAACAAACTTATATCGCTGTTTCTCTACTTCAAGCAGCCCCTTCTTCTCATAAAGAATGGCACTGTCGAACCCTATAATTTCCGACGACTCCTTTATGATATATTTGTCCGTTTCGCAATACACGGCATCAAATGTCAGGAATGTAAAGATTATGCCTGCAATCGAGAGAAGTATCCAACAAAAGGCATATATCCGAGAAATAGTATTATACACCGCATTTTTACCGTGGATAAAATATACCGCACAACCTGACAGAGCGGTAATCCCAAACAGTACATAACCCAACCGCCAACGCAACTGCAAACTGTTCAACACCACAAAGAGGAACAGCGCCAGCATCACAGCATGAAAAGCCACCAACAATATCTTTTGCCACCGCTTCATATTACTTTCTATAAAACTGTGAATTTATAAATATCTGAATCAAATAAACTAATAAGAACACCAAAACTACATCAAAAATGGCTATGACGTAAATCTCACCTGCTCCACTAAATAGATACAGTGAAATAAAATATGGTATAAAGTTTATGGGATTCTCTGTATGGAACATCACATACAACAAAAAAGGGTAAAGAAAGAGAGTCAACGAAGAATATATCTTATAAGCAATAGGACGAGTTCTGATAGCTTTATAGTACAATATCAGTATCATTATCGCAAAAATAATACGTCCATAGAGATAAGAAATATGAAGAACATTATGAGATATATCATCAATACCCGCATCCGGCAGTATCGGGGATAGAAATAGCATCAATAAAAATACCACTACGATTAAGTATGGTATATATTTGAATATAACGGAGCAGTTGTTCATAACTGAAAGAATTTCAGATTTCTACTTATCATTTATTTGGCTATTAAAATCAGAAAAACCGCAAAAACAAGGAAGCCGAGAAAGCCATTGGCAAGGTTGTTGTCGGCATGGTCTATGTTGTTGAAATCGTCCGAACCATAACGTATTTGCTGGTATGATACTTTCCGCCCTCGACGGAACAGTCGCAGACATCCATATCGAAGCCCGGCACCGATATGCAGAATTGCCGCTCCGAACCATGAACGGATAAACATAGCTATAAATTCCATCATAAGTTCCATTATTTCAATCCATGTTGTGACTTGAAGGCTTCCTCCTCGATAAAATTTTCAAGCAAGGCTCGGCAAGCATCATTCTCGGTAAGATGATTGCTTAAAGTTTTGCCGGCACATCTATCATCAATATAGACCTGTTTGTAACGGTCGCCATCGCGCATCACCACCATACAATCCGGTTTACTTGTCGTATCGAAGTCAAAACGCCAAGATTCAATGCCCATCGTCAAGAGATACTTTGTTACAGACGCTCTGTTCAATGGCTGTGATAACATTGGTTGTGACCAAAATTTTTCTAACCGCTCGTTGAGCATATCACACACTTTTCCGACCGGGACAAGAGTATTCACTATCGCTGTATTTTTACTGACTCCGGTCAGGTAGTCGGCTCTTATGAGTTTTGCGCCCACTTTTACAGTCACAAACATCTCGACATATAGAAACGGAATAATCTCATACTTCATTTTTGCCGGTATCAGATATTCGAGTCTGTTGTCATATATCCTTGCAAGCGGCTTTCGCATTATGCTCAATATCATCCAGACAAATCCAATAATAACAGCAGAAGAAAAGAAGACAACTCCGAAATAGCCGATGATTTTTTCTATACCCGCACGAGGATGTATAGTCATGAGGTAACAACCCATGACAAGCAATAATCCGGCAAGTATAATGCCAATTATTCGCCAGATACTCGGATATATATCAGTTCGATTATCAGTCATATTTTAGTTTTGTCCGTATGTAATCTACAGTTCAGTCATTTCCTTATAATATGCCTGCATTGCCGGATTGTCAAGTCGGGCGATGGCTTCGTCGATGATTTTGCGGGATTGTGGAGTATATGTATAATAGAATCCAAGCGGCATTGTCAAGGACAGCGATTTGTAATCACGATTATTGTAAACCCACTTCAAGACCTTTTCAGGCTGTGGCAAGAATACATATTTGAAAAAATGATAAACGAATGATTCAGAGGAAGCCGCATCAACCCGTTTTCCCAAATCATCCCATCGGTCAAGCACTTTATTATCTGAATAAGGATAGCGGGTCAGTGAGAGCATATCATTCATTAGTTTCCATTCCATCTTACTGTCTGAACCACGACATAATCTGAACACTCCATCTTCATATCCGTCTTCCATAGTTATGTCGATTTTACCGTCCTGCTCAATGTTACAAGTCATTGATGCCATTTGAGAGTAGGTGGTTGTATCCTTGTCGATATTGACGATATGTTCTATTTCTTTGTATTCATGGTTATATGTAAACTCATGGTCTGCGATAAAATATATCAAAGTATGCTCGGCGCATATTAACTCTGTTGAGTCTGACGGATTATCTAATAAATCCGACTTATCCCAATCGTTACCCGCGAACATCGCGTCAATCAGGTGTCCGTCTGTATCGTATGTAGCGAGATACACGTCTTCGGCGTCGCTGAAAAGATACTTATATTGGCAGAGGATTACGTTGTCGGTTATTTGACGGACAGATACAAGATATGCCGATGCGGTATCCGACGGGGTAAAATCAGGAGTGATTACGCCTCTTAGCAATGAACACTGTTCGGGGGTGGTAAGAAGAAAATCACGGTCAGATGGAGCCGGCAAAGAATCATCTTTAGCTATAAGCGATTCATATTCTATGCCGAGTTTTCTTAAGAACTCAAAAGGCCTGTTGTCATCTATCGCTGCAATCGAGTCATGGCTGGGATTATTCGATACCGACACAGAGCCTTTGCCTTTGCACGAGATACACAAGGTCAATATAGCTGTAATTATCAAAAGTATATGTTTCATGGCTGTTGTTTTATTGGAGCCGGTCTAACAGCTTCGTTTTACATTACGTTTTCAAGCATATCCCTGACGGTCTACGGAACTTTGATTTTTAGATATACCGATTCTTGTCGGTTATGGTCGATGGTTTTCAGATACAACGTATTGTTGTCATGCCAGAAAATAGTGCAAAGCCCGGATTCATCAACCTGACAATAAGGTTCTTCACCACTGTATTGAAGACTCTTGTATGACTCAAATTCATATATGAAGTTTCCATCGCGACGAAAGAATCTCAAATCCAAAGGCCAGTCGCAATCATAGCCGACCTGCGACACATAAATCCCATTGGCGTTTACCGCCGTGGGACAAGCCGCGCGACAGATATATTTACCATTCTCAGAATCAAACCACCATATTGCATCGTCATGCGGCGATTCAGGAATAATGAAACCATATAATTTCAGTTCAGGCAGAAATGTTAGCCATCGTTTGTTAAAACCAAAATCCGGGTTATCATAAATAGCATATATTTCTTGTTGCCAAGCAGAATCAAGACGTTCAAATTTAGCTTGCGACTCCTTCAATACCATAGAGACAATATCATTATCGGCAATGGTATCAGCCGGAATGACATTGTAGCGCGAACACTCTCTGTCAGCTTTAACATATTCCGTTTCGCATATTTTCTCCACAGAGAAAACTGTTTGTGCGGACGCAACAGAAGCATACACCATCACAATCAGCAATATCCAAAATCGTTTATCAGTCAGTTTTATTACCACCACGGATTTTTATATGTTGCACGGCTGTCGCCGCTTTCGGGTTCAACAATATCAAGGTGTTTCCTTTGCATAAAATTATCCCATTCTGGAGACGAGTATTTGGGATTGACAACAATCTTTCCGGCTCCTATATCAAAATCAAAGCGGAATGGCAAACGGTTATCGCCCCACATACAACGCTTGACGACCGCAGGATTCTTATAACTCCGCCATGTGCCTACATAAGAACGGTTCATATATCCGTCGCCGTCCTGATCTATATTGTCAATCTGTATGACTTCGGGTGCATCTTTAGTGACATAGCCATACGCACCCATTACACCCTGAAACTCTCCGCTACCTTTTTGCGTAGCATCTTCCTTTAGAGTATAATCCGCGATTATCACATAGCAATCGGGAGAGTCGATGTCACGCTCATATTTGTGATAGATTTTCTTGATTTTGACTTCACCTGTGAAATCGCAGACATTCTTCTTAACCTTTGTCCGGCCTTTTACGAAGTATGTCACCGAATCCGACTTAACAGCATCGGGATAGAAATAGACCTCTATCCGCCTGAAATCATTGCCAAGCACTCCGTTTACAGGTGTATCAATTTTGTTTCTCCAATAAGAGTATGTTTTTAGAAAGTCCGGTTCCAATCGAAGTTTCCCCTCAATGAATAGCTGAGTACACTCCTCAAATAACTGACCCTCAATTGGTGTCATATAGGTTTCATATAAATCACTATAATCCACTCGGTCAAGGTCGAGCGCATTATTGTCTATCCAATAATATACTGCACCAAGTGCATCACGCTCAATCTTGAGCGGACTTGTGTCAGTCTGCACAGAATCTATATGACTTTGCGCCCATAAGTTATTGGAGAGAGCAAAGCCTACACACAAAACCAATATTTTAGAGAGAGTAGCCATACGCAAAGTTACAACAAATTTTTCGTAACTCAGTGATAATAGGGTAAGAAAAATCCCCCCCTCCACGGTAGCTACCATAAAAATGTGGATAACATTTTTTCTTTTCCTCAGCCACTGGCGTTTCTAACGACACAAAGGCTAAACTTATTTGGTTTGGTTCGGGCTTTATATATGCCCGACTAAACCTAAACCAATATATAAGGAGGGCCTATGTTGGGCAAAAAAAGAAAGGTCCCCCCTTATTATTTTCTTTTCACCAGCCATAGTTTTGAACACAGAGGGGTGAACACAGAGGGGTGCCAGTGCCGCCTGAAATGAGTTGGCGCGGAGTTGTGTTCAGATTTGTGTTCAAGATAAAAGAAAAAGCAGCTGCGATTTGGTTCGCAACTGCTTGATTTTTAAGAGGTGGTCCCACTAGTGCTGTGTATTGACAGTATAGCGGGTGATATTCAGTGAGTTATAAGATGAGATTTTGCGGATGGACACTTCTCGCACACCCATTGCGCTCATCATTCTTCATCGCCTTTTCATTTGCGGACTGCGGCCTCCGCCGCAGGGTTCAAGTACGGCGGAACCATAACGCCCCGCCAACATATATGCAAAATTAGCGATTTTCCGGCTGAGTTACAATGGTCACGCCCTTAATAATCCTTAAAATGAACAGATTGCCCATCGGTTTCAATCAGCAATCTCTATTCCACTTCTCTATACGGGCTGTAATCTCGGATTTCGGCAGTCGCACATTTACTGCCAGCAGTTCCTTTAACTTGGCAGCTCCCATCTGTGGAGTGATGATATTTTCAGCTACCATTTCATCTATCAGAAAGATTATGCCATGCACTTCCACACATTGCTTTTCAGCGTAATTGCGAAGTTGTCTGTCTCCCGTGAGCAGCTTATATGCACCTGAACGTGCGTATTGGCATACAGCCACATCTTGAAATGAAAGGTTGCCTGGGACTGAATGATGCTCGACCGCTGCCGCCACTAATTCTGTGGAAGAAAGGGAATGTACATTTATCTTTTGTCGCGAAATATATTCAGCAACGTCAGCCCGTTGAGTCGGGTCTGTCAACTCAGCCACAACAAGGTCGAGAGTGTGAATTTCAAAGGGTAATTCACACATCGCTCCGAGAAGACCAATTGACTGGAGGTCGATGAAAATATTTGTGTCGTTGACTATTATATCCATCGGTCAGACGAGTTGAAGTTGAGCCTGAACCTTGTCAACAGAGGTGTTGAGCAACGCAGCGGCTTTTGAGATAGAGATTATCTCATCAGCCAATGCTCGATATACCATTCGGAAGAATCGACCTGATTTTTCATTCGGTATGCGAGACTTCTGAACCTCGGACTTGAACACCTCCATAGTATTCTTCTTGATGTTGAAAGTCTTGTAACGGTTATCGGAAATCACTCCCCGCTGGTGCAGGATAAACATCAATGCGTCAACCGAGATTCCGAATTGAGTCTGAATATCGGTAAGCTCGTTCAATGAAATGTCGTGACGTTTGCTTCCTATTTTCTTTTCAAGCACGGAAAATGGTATCAGCATCTCGTTTGCAAAGGCATTGCACAGAGCTTCGGATTCTTTCTTCTCGATGTTTTCCGGCATTTCCATCAGTAGGTGGCCAAGCTCATGAAGCGCAGTGAAACGTTTGCGTTCGGCAGGGAAGTTGGCGTTTATCACGATTATGGGAATATTACCGTTTACATACCCGCACAATCCATCGAAAGCATCGCTTTCCTCCACCTCAATAACTTTAATGCCATTGTCCTCCAGCACCTCAATCACATTTGATATGCCGTCAATGCCGAGGCTGAATTTCTTACGAACCTCCGATGCAACTCGCCGGGCATCGTCAATAGTTGATACAGCCTCTTTATGCACCAGGAAGCGATTCTCATTGCCGCTCATCTGCTCAATTTCAAGATAGCGCTCAAGTTCTTCTTGGACACGTTCCTTTAACGCTTCAGTTTTGACAGCGGAGAATTTGGCTTTCTTTCTGAAATCAACCTGCCCGACCTCCACGGAGAATGGCCGGAAAAAGAAATCAATCTTCACGCCGAGAGCGGAAGCGAGAGCCAACAGCACGGTGCTGTCTGGCATCATCTTCCCTTGTTCATACTTGTTTATCGCCTGACGGGTTACTGCATTCTGCATCATACCCGAAAGAGATTCAAGAGAGATTCCTTTCATCTTTCGTGCCTGTTTCAATCTGCGTGAGAATATCTTGTTAATTTCTTGGCTCATGGCTCTGTCTGTTTTTGTGTTGACAAAGTTACTAAATATTTCTAATATGTCAACCATAATAGGCACAAAAAGTTCAAAATCTTGTATCACGATTAGTCTGCGTAAGATAATCTGTCCCGTTTTCCGTACAGAAAACGGAACAAAATGAGGATAAAGTGCAGGCTAAAGCAGCGAGAGATGGGGAGGTCATACTCGGAGGTTATAGGTTCTGGGACTGATGCGGCATCTTGGAATCATATGGTTGTCACGACTATTCAAATTCGGGAATGAATTTGAATATGAATTTTGTCATGCAGGAAAAACCTGACGCTTTAAGATATTTCCAGTCCTCTTTGCCGTCACAATTAAGCTCACCTTCGACTGTTTTTCGGGTACGGAGACTTTCAGACAAATATGAGGTCAATGAAAATCCTGTACCGGTGCAATCTTGGTTTAGACATTCATAGTGACAATGCAATCTGTCGTCAGGGTTAAAAATTCGATGTATCTCATTCTCATATTTTCCAACTCCGGACAGAAATGTCATTTTGCCAGTTAAGACAACACGACTGCATTCAGGATACAAATCTCTGATCGTGCGTGAGGTAGCATAGTCATTCCACTGGTATTGACTTCGTGCTTGTTTGAGTTTCTCTATGTTTGCCATGTCTTTTTTGATGCAAAAGTAACACGATGTGGTGCTAATATCTTGCACCCTAACGTTAAAAATAGTTAGTACAAGCATAATTTTGTGACTATCCCTGTCGAAAGCGGTGAGAGGCGTGGCGGTTATCCGCCGGAGATAATAGGGATTGGGCATGATGCCGACAAAAGGCGACGGCTACGCTGTGGCCCATTGTCCGCATCATGCCCGGCAAACGGCTGAACACCGAGTTCGGCCAACGCCTTGTGGCGAGATGCGCCGCCATGCTATCCGCATCCATACCACAAGACTTAGCGGCTCTTACTCCGTGTTCCGGGTCGCCGTTATTCTTTTCAGTGGTTTCACCCCCCCGCCACTCACCGCTTGATTGCAGCCCACGTAGGGCGAGACTGCGGCTCAACGGTTCGCACCTCACTGTTGCGCCGCAGACACGCCCATTTCACGGGACTGGGCTATGACGTTCTGCGAAGCAGGTTCTTACATTTAGATTGGATAGATTATAATGACACTCCGAGTCATTTCAACTTATTACATGGGATTCTTTCTCGTATGTCTGTCATTTAGTGCCACCTTGAAAGGCTGGCGCACGCTCAACATTCTCTCGGACTATAAACGAGTGTGAAAGTATTGTTCGCTCGTGTCGATGAACGTGCCGGAACCGGGATATTCTTTACCATTCGGTAGAAAAAATCTCCAGACCTCCCGATGGTCAGCTTGTATTTTTTCCGCCGAGTGCGAACATCCCTTTTCATTCCGTCACGATGGGTGTTTATCGAGCGAACAAACTTCAAACTGCGATTATACGCATTAAAAATTAAAAAAAATATCGCTTTATGGCACTGAATGACAGACATATTAGAAATTCGAGCTTCACTCCTTCACCAGCTCATGCCGCATTAAGAATGGTGGCAAAGGTGGTTGTGGTAGTCCTCGCAACTATTGTTGGTCTGCTGATGTGGGCGATTGTAAAGCCGATATTCAGAGGCTTAGGTTGGGTTATCTCAATCATCACAGCCTTAGTGATAATCTTCAGGTTACTTACCCTTTAAAACAAACAAGACTATGGCACAAGAACTTAAATCTTCAAACGCAGTTATGGCTGTTGTCCGTAACTACATGGAGGAACGTTGCGCAAGCGACCCAATCCTCGCTATCAAGTATGCCGACCCGAAAAAGTCAATCGAGAAGGCTCTGAACTATGTGGCTCACGAGGTGCAGAAAAGCGGTCTGACGATTATGGACTCCGAGAGCGTTTTCGGTCTTATCCTTCACTACTACGATGAGAATTTGGAGGATATTCCTGATGTCAACTGCAAGATAGCGGTTGCAAAGGAACTCACCGACACAGAGAAAGCCGAAGCAAAGGAACAGGCGAAAGAGCAGTATCGTGAGGAACAACTCAGAGAACTCCGCAGACAGAGCCTGCCTAAGCCGCAGGCGAAAGTTACCGCACCCAAAGCAGGTGCAGAAATCAATGTTCAACAAGGCAATCTCTTCGGAGACGACTTCTAAAATATATCGCTATGAAACCAAGAAGTAAAAAGCAGCAAGAGATAATGGCACTGAGTGGGCAACTTCGCCCACTCACCAATGCCCAAAAAGAATGGGCATTCAACCATACCATCAACCATTATGCCTATCGTCTGATGAACGGCAAGGCAGTATGTATGTCGTGCGGTCACGAATGGACGGCAGACGAGGGTATGACCACCTGCCCACATTGCGGAAGAAAGATTGAGGTCAAGACCACAAGGGAGAGGGTTTACCGCACAAGGTCGTATTTCAATGTAATAACCACGAAAGGGAATTACCAAGTGATACGGATGTTTCTTCTCATCGCCGAGTTCCGCAAGGGAGTGAAGGCAAATCCCGCCTATCTGGAGATAGGACAATACTGGATTGACCCCAAGGGAGGAAAGACAGTCGTGGGGCTATGCCGGACAATGTGTGGAATGTACTTCGACACCTTCGCTTTCGGCTCACCCTTTGAGATACGCAGAGACAACGAAGCGTTCCAACGCATATCAGAGGAATGGGTTTACCCTCGCACCAAAGCCACCGAGACACTGAAAAGAAACGGTTTCGCCGGATACACCCACTGCATCAATCCCGTGACGTTGTTTCAGCAGTTGCTCACCAACCCCAAGGCTGAGACTTTGCTAAAGGCTGAAGAAATTGACTTGCTCCGATACCTTTGCTATCACCCCTCCGAGGTTGACAAATATTGGGACTCCATCAAGGCAGCACGTCGGGCAGGTTTCAAGTTCATCAACGTGCAGACGTGGTTCGACTACATCAAGATGCTTGATAGAATGGGTAAAGACCTCCGCAACCCCAAGTTGGTAGCACCCCAAGACCTCAAAGCCGCACACGATGACTATGTGGTCAAGGTGGAGCATCAGCGCATCAAGGAACAGAGGGAGAAAGACCGTCAGCAGGCCATTGAGGACAAGGCTAAGTTCGAGGAACTGAAATCAAAGTATTTCGGACTTGAAATGTCAGACGGAGAAATCGACCTCCATTCCATAGACTCCATAGACGAGTATTATGAAATCGGAAGCCGTGAGCATCTGTGTGTCGCATCAAGCAAATACTACCTCAAAGAGAACACATTGGTGCTGACCGCCTACATCGGCAGGAAGCAGATAGCCACCGTTGAAATCTCCCTCAGCGACTACCGAGTGATACAATGCCGCTCCTTCGCCAACGGAGTATGCGAGTATCAAGACCGCATCGCAGAGATAATCAACGCCAACACCGCTCTAATCGCAGAGCGAAAAAGAGCATAAGTTTAACCAAGACCTTCGGCTCTCGCAGTCGGAGGTCAACAAAAAAACAAAGATTATGAAAACAACCGAAAGCCTGCCTACATGGAGTCTGAACTATTGCATCAACGGCGATGCAACCGGACTCACAGAAGAAGAAATCGCAATGATTGACAAGTGGATGCAAGATTGGCAGGTGGAGATTATCTCCCCAATCGCTGATAATGAAGGTAACTATCAGCCAAGTTTCAGCCACTCACCACTATTCGGACTCGCAACCGATGTGATAGACTGTGATATAATCTACCATAACCCCAACCCAACAAATCCCCAACAACTGTGACACCTCAGAAATTCTATCTTGTGTGCGTTCTGATAGAACATTCAGACTACGAGACTACCGACTTCCACCAGCTATATGCGAACTATCAAGATGCACTCAAAGCAAAGGAGGCAGAAATCGAAGAAGGTATGCTCACCTTCTCCAACCGAGAAGGTGAAGTAAGACACGACCTCCCACACATTTATGAATGGTTTGACGATGACGGCAACTGCCTCATTGTAGCTATCGAAGAAATGATACCCAAGTAATCAAAGACACGCCATAGTCTTTCTATAGGCTTCGCCGACATCAGTTGGCGGGCCTTTTTCTTTCGTGAGCTAAGGCGAAAAAGAAAAAGGCGAAAAGAAACCGCCGTACCCATTACTCTGGAACACTACGATTTCCTCTCGCATTTTCGGCCGCCACAGGCGGCATTTGTGGTCAAGAAAGATGCAATGCAGCAAACAATCCGCTTTTCTCCATCTCTCTTTCCAGTTCGGCAACACCTTCAGGATCCATTGCCATCTGTTCACGGAACCCTGAGGCATCCATACATTTATTATAAATCTCATTCATCACCGCACCGATCTCATTCATCTGGTTGTTGTCAAACATTCTGTCCTCTTCGGGAAGTGAACTCATTTCTATAAATTTCAAGTGCAGCATGAGTCTTGTCATGCCAAGGGCGATAGTCGCAATCTGGGGATCGACCTCAATGGTGATTCTCTTCTTGTGGCTCATTAGCTTTTGTTTTTAATGTTAATAATACAGCCTACTAAACGCAATTTATGTATGGTTGGTTCATTTGTCTAAAAATAACCCATCAATTTTTATTAACTTTGCATACTAAAACGCCTGATGGCGACAAAAATACACTTCACAACATTCCAAGACATGACAAAAGCAGAAATAGCAACAGAGATTGCAAAGACAACGGGCATTGAAAAGGCCGCTGTCGTTACCGTCATTGAACAGTTCATGACAACTGTCAAGGACTCACTCGCTCATGGCGAGAACGTATATTTGCGCGGCTTCGGCAGCTTCATCATCAAGCGACGCGCAGAGAAGACCGCCCGCAACATCTCCAAGAACACAACACTCGTTATCCCAGCACACAACATCCCGGCATTCAAACCATGTCCGGCTTTCGTTACTGAGGTCAAAGGCGAATAAGATGGATATACTTCCTTTCGATGTCTCGAAACTGCATACCACTCTATTAGGAGAGGAGCGTATCAAGCGCAACCTCAACTTTGAAGGAATGGAGGTTGATGTTGTCAAACTAATGCGTGATTTGATATTGGATGATTCAGCGACTGCCGTTAGCAAAGGCAAAAACTGGTATATCACATCCGGCTATTGCCGAATTACCGTCAATGCCTCATCATTGACAATAATAACCGCACACAGATTGAAATAGCATGTATAACAACAGCGAAGACAACTACGGCGATAACCCAATAGATTATATGATGGCAGATTATGACCACCATATCAACACCGAGGAATTGCCAGAACTATACGATGAAGATTCGGTCAACGATTTCATCGCCAACCTCAACGACTGGGATTAAGAGTATATGAGGATTATCAGTTGGAATATAAACAGTATCGGTAGACGATTCGATGAGCTTAAACAACTTGTGGAATCGTATGACCACGATTACGTTTGCCTGCAAAAGGTTCGCAACAACTCTGGACGTGAAAAATTCTCGGTTGACGGGTATCATCCGATGTTTACCGTATGCGATTACGGAGATATGAGTGGTGTGATGACTTACGCAAAAATAGAGTCAGGCATTGATCCGATACTGCAATGGGATAACTTCCCGAAGCGGATACTCACTCCTGAATTGAGTCAAGACGGGCATCTTCAGGTATATCGTGCAGATAATTTCTACCTCATAAACGCCTACGTCCCTTATGCAAATGCGCAGATAGAAGGGGCAGCGTATTTTCGCAATGTATGGGATAGCAAGTTCAAGGAACTTGTGATAAACCTCTCAAAAGAATTGCCGGTGATAATTTGCGGCGATCTCAACATAGTGCATACCAAAAAGGACACTTGCGAGGATAAACTCATACAGAATCGCCCTTGCTTTTCTCAGTGGGAGAGAGACAATTTCGACCGTTTGCTTGCGGAGGCCGACCTCGCGGACGCTTTTAGAGAGTTGCATCCTGATTCGGAAGCCCCGACATACTTCGGTAATTTCCGTTTTCTGAAAACTGGGAACCGCATCGACTATTTTATAGTCAGCCGCTCCATTCTCTCAAAAGTAACGGATTCGGAAATACTCAATGACTTCGGCACCGGGCAGAGCGTGCCGATAACACTTGACATAGAGCTATGATTCGGATAGGCAGATATAAATTCGGAATTGCGGTATGTACGACGGTTGTTGTTTTCATTGCCCTGAGCGTGTGCGCCGTGGTCACTGCGCTAAATGGTTCATGCCCGGAATGGCCGATGCCCTTATGGGGAAACATTGTGATAAACGAGTGCATGGCTTTGGTTGTTACTCTTGTGTATGGCATAATCCTCCATCTCGCCATCGCAATCATAAACAGACTTCGTGAACATAAAGGAGAATAACAAATCAAGATAATGGCTTCAAAGAGAACTATAATACAGGATTGGATGGAGGCGCAAAAACGCCACCATCTATCGGATATGCAGGTGCAGATGGCACGGGAACTCGGCTTCAAACCCGATTCACTGAGAAAGATTGACAACCATAAGCAGGAGCCTTGGAAAACGCCTCTGCCACAGCACATCGAGAATCTTTACGAAAAACGATTCAAGCGTGAAAAACCGGAGATTGTCAAGTCGCTGAAGCAACAGTTGAAAGAAGATGAAATCCGTCGCGCAGCCAAGAAGAAAGCCAAGGATGCCCGTCGGGCAGAAAAAGCTGTGGAGGAATCAGGCGGATGTTCCTATACTCCAGGCGATGATGAAGATATAGTTCAGTTGGGTTTGGATAGCTGCGGAGATTGATTGTCATCTAGCGCCTTTGACGCGGTTGCAGGTGCGGCAGAGCATCTGGCAGTTGTCGGCTACCGTTGTTCCACCTTCTTTCCACGGGGTGATGTGGTCGGCCTCCATCTCTTCAAGTTCAAAGTGCTTGTGGCAATGAGGGCATATTCCTTGCTGACGCTCGTATGCTTCGCGTTTCTGCTTCTTGTCGAATGTGCGGAATGAGAGGTCGCGCAAATCGCCACTGAGAACATATCGGTAAATGCCCGACTTCTTCATGATTTCATCATCCTCCATCAGGTCGTGAATTTGCTTTTCAAGGGCGTTGATGTCGTATGTGTTTTCTCCGAAAGTGTCATACATCTCAGCCCAATCCAACCCTTTCATCTCCTTACGGTACTTGGGGAAGGTGGAGCGCACCCATTGAATGATTTGTGTGAAATAAAGCCACAGCTTGTTGGCATTAGGGGCAAACTGGTGGAGAGCCATGTATTCGTCAATCTTGGCAATGCCGTCATGACGTGAAGCCCAGCGCAGTGCCGTTGACAGATAGGCCTGTTCAATGGCGTTGCCATTCAGAAGGTCATTGGCCATCTTGTAAGCCGGGCATCCTGTTTTGGAGAAGTGGCGGCGAGCATCAGTCACGAAAGGCCCGACATAAACGGCGTTGAGCAACTCTTGGTCGAGAAGTTTCTCTCCGGCAATGTTGATGACACGGAACCAATCGAGTTTCTCCTTGTCAGTGCCGTTGCAGAAATACACCGTCAGCTCATAATCGAGAAACTTCTTCTTCTCATCGACTGTCAGTGTCGAGAAGTAGAGCGTGCCTCTGTCCGGGTCTTCGATGTTGAAGCCATGAGTGAAGAACTCGCAAATCGAAAGCGTGCGCTGCTGGCCGTCTATCATCTCATAAGAGCCATTTTCGTCCTCGCTCCAATACATGATATTGAGCGGAAAGCCTTTGAGAATAGTGTCGATAACAGCCTGCTGCTGTTTGAGGTCATATCGAAACTCGCGCTGATAAGGCGGACGTATGTCGAGCTTGCCACCAAACCCACGCACTCCAGTGTCGGGGTCGTTTGAATATCCACTGATGAGGTCAGCAATCTTGATTGATTTTAGTTCTATGTTCATGGCTATTTCTTTCGGCGGATGATTATTCGTTCATACATTCTTACAAGCACTCCATTCTTCATTACATAGCAACGTGGTCCACCACCTTGAACGTTATCCATTTTCCGAATTTCAGTCATATCTGCAACATCAGAGCTTTTCCCGATTATTTCAAACTGATCCGGATTGTACTTATCAAGAAAAGTTATAGGCACACCCATATTCCCCTCATAATCCATTGGAATATCTGCGGTCTTGGAAACCTCGATAGCATCATAGTTGAAATAAGTCGGATATTCTTCTGGAGAATATGACTTATAAAGAATTATTTCTTCGTGACGTTTCTTATGGTCAAGATTAGTGAGCCAAATTGCAGGTACATTACTTAGCGTCTTGCCGTTTATTTCCTTATCGTAAAATCCACCACTTGTTTCAAACCACATTCCACCTGTCCACGGAGTAAAGCCTGACCAAATTTTGTTATTTTGAAAAAGAGGAAAAATCTCCTTTGTTGTGACACTGTTTTTATTACCAATAATTAGGAACTTCTTATCGTGCTTGATGAGTTGGGCAACATATTCACGGAATAGAGAGAAGGGTGGGTTGGTGACAACGATGTCGGCCTCTTTCAGAAACTCGATACACTCCGCTGAACGGAAGTCTCCGTCACCTTTCAACGGCAATACTTCGATTTCCTCATCATCGGGAATATGATTGCCGTTCTTGTCTCCCTCATACACGAGATAAACAGCCTGCTCACTCGTTCCCTCCGAAAAGAGATTCACATCCTGGTTCTTATAGCAGGTAGCAATCAGTTTCTTCAGTCCGAGAAACTCAAAATTGTATGCGAAGTATTTGAAAAAGTTGCTGACGCGAGGGTCATCGCAGTTACACAGCACCGTTTTACCACGGAAATGTTCGCGGTAATGGCGCAGCTCATTGTTTATGTCCTCAAGCTGAGTGTAAAACTCATCCTTTTTGGCCTCCTTAGCCTTGTTCAGATTCTTGTTTGCCATTCTCTCTATCCAAGAGTGTGGGAAGGCAAACAAGAATAACAGAGTCAATATATTACAACGATGAATAATTTTGATTTGCTAAACATGTCTATTTCAAAAATGCCAATTTCTAGTCTGCCACAAAAATATTTTGAATCCAAATTGTGCTTATGTCCAGAATTTTAGCTAACTTTGTAGATTGATTAAGTAACTCTTGGATAGAGATTTGGAAGGTTGCTAAACAAATGCATCCAAAGAGACTTCTCCTCAACAGGAAATATAGCCATTGGTTGAGGGCTTTCTTCTGATGAAGAAGTGGCAACCCTCGTCGATAAGACAGTCCGTTATCTCTTTGAAGCAATCCCTGACATCTTTTGGCATCGGACATGCGATTTTATTCCATTCAGACATTGAATCAGCTATTTCTAACGGCAAATCGCATAATGAGACTTTCAGCCTTTTGGCGAGGCGATATGCCTCATCCTTCTTCACAACAGCGCATGTGGCGCAATTGTATTGGGGATTATCATAGTCGGTAAATTCGCATAGTATTATAAGATTGAAGTCTTTGTCGAATCCTGCATACAGGTCTTCGACAACAGAAAAATCCTCATGAGAATTGAAAATATAGGAGAGACACATCAGATTGTTATGAGTTGGGAATGATTTTTTCATAGATCAAAAATTTGGCAGCCCGAAAAAATCATATATTTCTGATTCTTTCGGGCGAGGCTTGGTATCTTATTTTTAGGCAGGTTAAATGTAGTAACCGATTTTTTGACGCGGTTTTTTCTTAACTATATTTTCCCCAAATAGAGGAATATCCGAAGGCTGAATCTGAGTTAGATTTTCAGGTGTACAGTTTCCGTCAGCCATCACTCTCATTGCCATTGACGGAATGATTTCCGTTTGAATCATGTTGATTACATGACGCGCGTTTCCGAAAGTTTTATCTCTATGGAGGTAGTCACCGGCAAGTCGATGTGACAAAGAGATGCGGGCTTCGTCACTCAATGAGAATTGATTCTTTTCAAGATAGCGTTCCGCAATTTCCATGAGTTCTGCTTCGTTGAAGTCGTCAAAGGTGTAGATGTTAGTATCCGGGATACGGGATTTTAGTCCGGGATTCATTTCAAACATCCGCATCATTTCATCGGGGTAGCCTGCTAGTATTAACATCCAGTCGCGGTTGGATTCATTGGCGAGCGCTGTCAACAAAGATTCGATGACTATTCTTCCGGGATCTTTGGGATCCGCTGGCTGAAACAGCTGATATGCTTCGTCGATGAGAAGTATTCCTCCTTGTGCCTCTTCAAGCGCTTCGATAGTCTTTACTTCCTGATCCCCATAATGTGTACCCATCAGCGAGGCGCGTTCCCTGACCACCACGTGGCCTTTGGAAAGGAGTCCGGCGCGTCTGAGCATCAAGCCCATACGTTTGGCCACAGTAGTCTTTCCCGTGCCCGGCGAACCAAGAAACATTGCGTGGAGCGGCAGCGACAAAGCTGGCATGCCTATTTCTTCACGACGCTTGTTGAACATAACAAGTTTTTCGTAGGCGAAAAGCTTTTCTTTTACTGATTTGAGTCCGGTTAAAGATTCAATGGCCTTTAGAGGAGAAATTTGGGGTTCAGTTTCTTCGAGAGGTAAAGGCGTTGTTTCTCCTGCCTCTTCATCAACACCGGCCGTTTGATTCTCTTCCTCGATGCCATTATCTCCATCCTTGGAATCTTCTTCTTCAGTTTCTTCAGCAGCAGACTCTGTGTCTTCAATCTGAGAACTTATAAAGTTTTGGAGAGCAGTTTCAAAATCGTCGTCGGTCAGCCCTTCGGTTTCTTCATCGTCTTCATCGGAAGTAAGTTCCTTGTAACGCGTTGAAGCCCCCTCAAGGGAGTATTCATCCAAAATATACAATTCTTTGCCAGTCCACGCTTCGGCAACCGGTGAAGCATCTGTATTGAATACAAATCCGGCGATTGCAGTATCAAGCAACACAAGTTCGGCATAGCAGATGCCGGACTTGCGGTTCTCCATAAGAAACGGCATTTTGACAAGATACTCATCCATGTCGTAGTCCTCACATTCAAGTTTGCAGAAACCGTAATCGATTTTGCCGTCGGGATAATAGATTCTAACTTCCATTTCCGGCATTATCCACGGCATCTCAAGGAAATCGGCATGTAGTTTGAATCGTACTTCGTAGTATTCCAGATTTTCGGCGTAAATGGACTTATGAAAGGTGCATTGGTCAAGTTTAGCCAAACCGCCCATCGTGGCGGTGAAGCAATCCTCAATCGGTTTGCCACAGTATAATTCATCATACATGTGGAAAGACCTGACACCGAGCAGTGCGCCTGATTTGTCATCGCGGACGCAGATTTTATAAGTGCGGCTTCGGTCAATATCGGCATACGCGAAAGGGAAGTCAACCCGTATGTGGGTTCCGAGTTCGTCAGTTGGGATATTCACTCTGACTGTGGTAGTAGAGATGACTTTAGATGAATCGTCATCAACAAGTGCAACGGAGACCAGACGGCGTACGCCGTGAGGGCATTGATTGGAGAAATAGAGCAGCACGGCAAGTGCCGACTGGCGGAAGTTCATTGAAAAATCCCGGCGGTCGTCAAAGAAGGCGATGCCGGGATAAGATTTTGCCACTGGGCTGTCAGCATCATAGGCCGACAGTTTGATTGTTGAGAGCTTTATCGGGAATTTATTGTCATTCTTCATATTTTACAGTTTTTGTGACCGCATCATGGGATGTGATGCAGTCGGGTTAAACAATTCATTTTTGTGGGTTAACCGGCGGCCTACCGCCGGAGCCTTACCAACATGTCAATGTACTCCCAACCGACAACCTAAGCTATGCGACAACACATAGCAATGGCTGACGATTGCTTCTCTGCGATTAAAAATGTTGGTGGGAAACTATGCGCACCACATCTTCGCGCTCCCCGGAGGAGCAGCGCCGCCGAAACAGATTTCAGTAAGATGCAGATGCTTCATAGTTAAAAATGAAGTTGTTATACTGTAAAATATGAGTTGTGCCACAATGGCTACTTCCCATTATGGCGCAAAGTTAATAAAAAGATTCTAAGATTACAAATTTATTTTGTTTTTCAGAGTAATTTTCTCGTAATTTCTCGCTTGCTAATCTTTTTTAATTTATACCTTCCGGTAGCCAACTTCTATACCCGGTGGAGTAATTATTATAGAGACTATTTCGTTAAAATCATCCGAATAATACATCAATCCCTTTTCTTTGAGTTCGTATAGAGTCGCCTTGAGTTCCAAGATACTTTTTGAGGAAAATTTGCGACTAATCTCTGACAAACTGCACACTTTCTTTTCAGAGCTTCTTAAAACATCTATTTGAAATTCAGTTAAGCAATAAGATGCAATTTGTTTTTTATTGACAAACTCTAAATAAAATATGCCTTCTGAGCCTTTAACAATTTTATAACTATAGTTTTGTTCGATATAAAATTGCTCTGTTTTTTTGAATAACTTCCATAATGGGTTGAACTTCCGGGTGCCCATTAAAAAGACATCATATTTATATTCAGGCTTGATTAAGTCATCTACCATGTATTCCTGCATGGGTGTTGAATCCCACTCTGACAAGCGATTTGATTCAGATAACTGTTCGTAATATTTTGATGTTGAAACTACGCATAGTTCTCTTAAAGAATGTCTGAAGTTTTTGTTTGCCAACAAAAATCTCAAATAATATAGATTTTTGATATTGTCTAAAACTATGGAATCTGTCTCAAACGGCATTGAACGTAATATATTTTGAGGAGATAGTCCAATACCATAATGTAGAGCCCAATTAGAAACCAATATCAAATTAGCAAATCTACTCTTTTTGTTTATAAGTTTCAACGCCCTGTCCGAGGTGGATTCATATCCAATCTGAATTTCTTGAAATCCCGCATCTCCAATCAGACGGATCAAATTCTCGTCTAAGTCCTTGGCTATGAATTCTCCAAACTCAAATTTTAAATCACCTTGTCGCCTAAGAGCTATGACACCTTCAAGGAAACGCTTAAATTCTTGTGGATTATGTCCAATTAAATCATTGTCAATGAAATAGAAATATTGTGCACCATATTCATTTCTATAGTGACGGATCTCCTCAAGCATTCTCTTATTGCTTTTCTTTCGATAGTAATAACCATCATTCATATAGCAGAAAGAACACTTATTCCAGTGACATCCTCTCCCGCTTTCCAATGGGAAAATAATATCTTGTAATGGCACATCTGTTTGTTCAAGATAATCTGAGAAGTCTGCAAAGGGGGTCGAATTTAAATCAATGGGCTTATGTTTTATGCTGGAAGTCAAATTGCCTAAACCATTTTCCCCTCGATAGACAATGTTGGGTATATCTGCTATACAACTTTGTCCTAATGATAATGCGTCCAACAAAGAGAGAAGTGATTTTTCGTATTCTCCCCAGGTAGCATAATCGTAACACTTGAAGCTGTCAATCATGGCCAGTGCTTTTCTTGGAAATTCTTGAGCCTCAATAATTATTATGCTGTTAGGATTGATTTTTTTAAGAATTTCACAAAATACGCCTGTCGATATCAGTTCATATTTGTAAAATTTTGATTGGACATATACATAATCGTAAGATTTTACATCCATCCTGAGAAGTTCTTCTGAAATGCTCTGTTTTAGCACTTTGACGCTTTCGGTCAGGTGTCGCTCAATATTTACATCACGGATATACTTGCCGAGCATATCCATGATTCGTTGCTTAACCTTAGTATTATTTCTTTCAATAGCGTAGTATGTAAAGAAAGGCATCAAATCCTTAAACAACCATGGCAAGGGAATCTCATCAGATTTTCCCATCCAAAACGATTCTATCACATCTCTTAAGTATAGATTCCAATATTTTATATGGGCCTCATACCCATGTTGGCACAGATATGATTTTATAACCGATAAGGAATACCCCGGCTTATATACAGCTGTCGGCGGTAAACAATTTAAAAGGATTCTTTTTTCTTCCATTCTTTTTTAAGGATACTCATTATACACAAATCTATAGCATGCCCGTATTCAAACTCATATTCCCGCAGCAGCCCTTCTTTCTGGAAGCCTAATGACTGAAATAGTTTCACCGCTTTAATATTGATGGGATCGACATAAAGTTGTATTCGATTCATTCGAACCTCATCGAATAAAAATTGAATGACCGTCCGCAAGCCTTCTTTTGCCAAACCCACTCCCCAAAATTGATTCCCTAACACACAACTAATAGTTGCTCTCATGTGTGGCGAGCTTAATCCAAACGCTCCTATACTACCGACATATTCCCTTGTCGCTTTATGTTCAAGGGCCCATTTGATCATGTTTCCGTTTGTGAACTCTTTATTAAAGAGCGTAAGGTCTTCATTTGCTTCCGAGATCTCCGTTAAAGGATATTTCCCATAATAACGGACCACCGAACTGTCAGACATAATTTTAAAATATGATTCTGCATCCTCCATTTCATGTTGCCGTAAAAACAAGCGTTCAGATTGAAGAATAGGGAATTTTGAAATCATTGTGAGTTATTCTCCAAGAGGTTGTCAATAAATTTGTCCGGTTTAATCCATTCTCCTGTTGCCACATTATATGTGCAGTACCATGGCTTGCCGTCCTTTTTCATTGAAATAGAATCTGGTCTGCAATCTTTGCACAAATGACTGAACTCGCATTCGCGGCACTCCTCCACATCATCCTTAGACATGTTAATCAATTTCTTGTCCAAGATCTCTGATATGGATTTATTTCTCAAATTTCCATGAGAGAACCTTCGCTCCATCACACACGGGTAAACATTCATGTCGCTACCGACATAAAAATAATTGGCAAAACAACACTCGGAATAGGTGCTCTTTAAAGTTGCCTTCAAATCATTAAATTTGAATGTATCTAATGTTATCAACTTTTCTTTCAGTAAATTCCGATTATAGTGAGAGAGATTTCCACGGCCTGTAAGTCGTATGTAATCACGTCTGTAAGGCACTCCAAAATCCATTTCTTCGCCAATTTCAATTCCTGAGGCGTATATCCCAACGTATCTGAAGGGAAGTCCTAATTCTTTTAAATTGGTTAATGTCTCAACGGTTTTCTTATACGATCCTTTAACTTGTGTGATTTTTTCGTGTTCTTTCTCGATGAAAGAATGAAGAGACATCGCAATTTTACAATTGGGAAACTCTGATTTTATCCTTTCAAGATGTTTTCGTGTTGTTAAAGTTCCGTTGAAGAATACCTCAAAATCCCGGAAGGATTTGGACGCATATTCCAACATCTTAAAAAGTGAGTCTTCAGGAATAACAAATGGTTCGCCACCTATAAGTTGTACCGACTTGATTCCAAAACGTACAAGTTCATCTACGACATGGACAAAATCTTCATAAGTGAGAAATTGCTTTTTTCTCTGGGCTGTCTCATTGTAGCAATGAGTGCATCTAAGATTGCATTGATTAGTAAGTTCAATCCATGCATAATCTATATGACGTGGAAATTGAAAAAGATCACTAATTTCAGGCCATTGTTGATTGGAATGGCATTCGGTTGTTTCTATTAGCCCTAATCGGAGCATAGGTTCTATCAAGAGTTCATCCGAAGGTGTGAGTTGCCTTTTTGTTAATCGCAAAAAGGTATCATAGACTTCATTATCCACCCAATAGTGTTTATCATTATTGCAGTCATATATTGAAGTCTTTATCCTGCCTTTTACGAGATATACTCCATCTTTAATGTTGTAATTCATTTCTTTAAGTTAGTTTAATCAAAGAGGATTGCGCAAGAAGAAGCCACTCACGCAATCCTCATTTAATGAATGATTACTTGATTTTGTTGAATCGAGTAATGGGAGAGCCGGGACCAGCGATACATTCGCCGGGGCAGCAACGGTTGACAACATGAGCTTTTTTCTCAATCTTGCCATCACAAATCAAATTGAATTTTTCCATTTTGACTGTTCTTATCAAATTATCCTACCCGGTTAATGGACGTTCGGTTACTCCATTTCCTACTCTCTTCTGGCTTTTCGGAATTCGCCTTTTATTTATTGGGAATGAATGTTCCATTTCTATGTAGTTTGCCTTCGACACCATTGAGGGATATTCCGTCCATTATGCTGTCTAGTCCGAAATGGGGATTGCTATATTTCGATTTATACTTAAATGGGATTACCTCTTTTCCTGTCTTATCCACAAACCCCAGTTTCTCATTTGAGTAGGATGTGCCTTTGTACACAGGAGCTAAACCCATCGTAAATGGATAGACTTTTTGAGCTTGAATACGAAACAAGTCTTTACCTGTTTTATCCACCGCAGTATATGTTGTGTTAGAACTGTATGTGGGAGCATACCATCCTATGCCGTCTCTAAACTCAATGCCATTAACTGAGTTGGGTTTTGTAAACAAGACATTCCCTTTTTTGTCTATTAATGAATGAGAATTATTCTTTCTATCTTGTGCGGTTAGGTATGCCCATGCCACACCATCAGAGAAGGCATTGACTCCATAAAATTCTTTGTCAGACACTTGACTGCCGGAATAATCGTGAATCGTTGTAGTGTTATATGTTTTGTATTTGGTGTTCAATTCGGCATAATGAATAGCGCGAATCATGCTGTCTTGATCAATCACTATATTAAAGTAGGTTTTTCCATTAATCGGCATACCGTCCACAGCACTAAGCATCTGCATACCACCATCACTGAGTGTTGCCACAATGCAGGTTTCTTCTCCATTGGATGGTATTTTGTATCTTTTATACTCATTCGTGTTGTTCAGACAACCTCGACTTACCATTAGATATTTACCATCTGCATATATATTTTTGTCATCAATTCGTGCCATTGTGGCACCATTTGCAAGGCGTCTAACCCCTTTTGCCTTTAGTTTCTGAGGTTCAATGACGTTGGTAATGGAATCCGTTACAAATGCAATTCCATGTTCGGAAGTAGATCTGTCAAACAAGACCCATTGGTGACCCTCATTATACTGGCTTATTGAATCATATGTTGCTGGCACAAGCATGTTGTCCTCATTATACCCAATACCATATTTACCATTGACTTCAATTCTGGATATTTTATTATCCGACGAACATGATTTCGGAAAAAAGAAAATGCAACCTAATGTTATAAAAACAAGCGCAGCCATAAAAAGCCAGAACTTCAGATCATCTTTATCGGATTGACTCCACCAGCCTTTTATTTTATCACTAGTATTGAATAGCCATGAAGTGTTTACCTGTTTCTCATATTTCTTATAATTGTTCAGAGTTGAATTGTAAACCGGAGTCTGAAGTGACGCATTATATAATTTATAATTATCCCCATACCCTAATTGCTTACCACACTTACCGCAGTAATGGGCACTATCCGGATTCCACTGAAAACCGCAACTATTACATCTCTTAGCCATATTATGAGTAGTTTGCTCTGAAATGTTATACTATTATTATGTTATGTACACAGTGATTTCAATTTCGTGTTCACCAGAGAATTATTGATTTCCGGTACATTGACTCTCAGTTTATTCAGCTAGGCTTGAAATTCGGAAATGAATAGAGAGAATACGATGGTGGAAGTTCTCCGGGGGAAGCTCCCGCTGAACTTAGATACTCGGCAGCATCGAGAATGTTACACCATGTCATGGCTCTTTCGTTGCTAATTTCTACACCAAATTCATCTTCTAACATCATAAGAAGCTCAGCAAAGTCCATCGAATCAATATCAAGTGAAGATAAAGGAGTACTTTCATTCATCGGCTTTTCGGTTAATAAACCGTCATAATCTGTGTTTACGATCTTAACTATCTGGTCTGCTATCTTTTGTACATTGAAATTGGTTTCACTCTTCAAGTTTAATTCTTTTAAAGTTTCCGAAAGTGACATTCCACATTTGCCACAGTATTTTGCATATGTAGGATTATCTAAGAATCCACATTTATTGCATTTCTTTCCCATATTTGACTATTTATAAATGGTTTTTCTTTAGTAGTATTTTACTTTCAGGTTTTGATTTTATTGTAACCGTCTTCCATGACAATTTTTATATCGTTTACCACTGCCACAAGGACATAGATCATTTCGTTGAATGGCCTGGCCATTGCTATCCTCTCTATTTTCTACCATTCCGAATTTAGAAATGGAAAGTGATCTACCGCATTTGCCGCAGAACTTCGCAGAATCAGGATTATCAGAGAATCCACAATCATTACATCTTTTTGCCATGCGGTTTTTCTTTTAAAGCTAAGATACCCAAATATGTTCCTCCTCCAAAAATACATCCAAAAAAAATACATACAAGCGAAAAAAACGTTTTTGCCACAATGTCGAAAAGTGAAAATAGAGTGGAGACAAAAGATTCTTTTGTAGACCATATCCAGATTAACCCACTAAAATAGACCAAAGTAAAGAATCCAAACATTATGGGTAATAACCAATCGGTAACCTTAATCGGGTCAAATAGAATTGCTCCACATTTTCCACAGAATTATGCCGAACTGGGATTCTCAGAGAAACCACATTTCTTGCATTTCATGTTTGAATCCATTAATTCTATAATCAATTTCCTTATCTAAGATTCTTTTTTTATCAAACATTCTATGTCTGAATATTGCACTGTAATCCGAATAATACAACAATCTATTATAACGAAATGAATGTCTGTCGATTCGTATAACAAATTGGGCAGTTATTGTCATCGTATCTTTGGAAACGATGTCCGCAACGTGTGCAATAAGCCATTTTCCTTGGAGAAGGGTTTCCCCTTCCTGAATTGAATTCAGCATTTTGCATCCAATCATCGTTGAAACGCTTACCACATATTCCACAAAAGCGTGATGCCAAGAACGAATATCCAAATCCGCAAGACCCACATTTTTTTATTAATTTGATTCCACAACCACCGCAGTAAATTGAATTTTCAGGATTGTGTGGAAAAACCGGAGCAGACTGGGACAGTGCGCCGGAGCAGACTGGGACACTTTTG